>Ga0268283_1000714_pt1 | contig 19035 bp, 18 predicted proteins | sample saktaG_13_FD_190140 | JGI IMG/M metagenome (GOLD analysis project Ga0268283, IMG submission 190140) | Saline water microbial communities from Sakinaw Lake, British Columbia, Canada - sak_2013_06_06_36m | ecosystem: Environmental > Aquatic > Non-marine Saline and Alkaline > Saline ... | reverse complement strand
GTAATAGACTTTGTTGCTGCCGTTTCCATATAGAGAGACCTCCAGAATAAAATGTTAGCCTCTAACTATATGATATTACAGCATAAATGTCTAGCTAAAAATAACGAACTATATCAGTATGTTATAACATAATGCGACCACCATGTACGAAAAAGTGATGTTGAAGTAACTAACCCCCAAATCCGTTATAATCAGGGATTTTTCTCGAATCGCACGCCTCTATTCGTGGTTAAAATACAATTATGTTATATTGATAAATTATAGAACACAATTGTGATTGTTTAGCAACAAGCCACAAATATGTTTTTCCACCTAAACAATTTCAATTAGTTAGGTGCAAACAAATGACAACAAGCTGATTATATACGAGTCGACCAAACATAAATGTAATATGGTAGCTTATGATCCATTAAAATATTATATATTAACAGTATGTTATTTAATGGCATTATACTTGCTTTCCTAAAATTTAACAAAATACAAATTCTCACGTGAATCATAAATAGTAATAGCAGAAATGATGTGGATTTCATCTGTGATTCGGTCCGAAATATCGTCCGCTAACGGATTGAATCACAGGGGCAATAAAGTGTTGGTTATCAATTAATTTATTTCACGAAGGAACATTAAAAAGGGAGGAAGAAAGATGACGAAGAATCGACGTATTTGGGCCTGCATTCTGGCGGTAACAGTCATTTTTGCCGGCTATTCGGCCGTACTGGCGGAGGATGAAGCCAAACCAGCAGCAGATGCATCCAAACCAACCGCGGCAATCGATTTGGGTATTTTCAGCCAGTACATCTGGAGAGGGTTGGAGCTGAGCCATAACAGTGTCGTGATTGAGCCGTCCGTAACATTGGGATATGAGGGGTTCAGTTTTAATATGTGGGGGAATTTGGATACGGATCTGAAAACCCGTGGCTCGAACGCGCATACGTCCAAATACACCGAAACGGATTTGACCCTTTCATACGCAAAGGCCCTTGGGCCGGTTAAGCTAACCGGCGGATATATCTACTACGCGCTGGGTGGCACGCCACCGGCCGGCTCGCAGGATATTAATGCCAGCACGCTGGATTCACAGGAAGTGTTTGCTTCCGTAGGCATTGATACGATTTTGAGTCCAACCCTGTCCGTTTACCGGGAAATCGCCCATTCGCCGGCCTGGTATGTGAATTTCGGCATCTCGCATTCTCAGCCGATCATCGATAAAATCACCCTGGATTTGGGTGCATCCGCAGGGTACTATTATTCCGACAACAACGATTTTGCTGAAGCCAATGATCCCAACAGCAAATACCGGGCGCTTCACAACGGACTGGTATCGGCCGGATTCACGATACCCTTCGGCGAATATTTTTCCGTGAAACCCATGATCGCCTATTCGTTTCCGCTTTCCTCAAAAGCCGATGATTACATTAAAGCAACCAGCATCAGCGATAATTCCAGTTTTGTTTATGGCGGCGTAACTTTGTCTATGGCATTTTAAATGCATTTTATAAAGTCGTTTTGGTGTGTCATGTGATTATTTAGAAGCCTGAGTCCCTTCTCAATCACAGGGCAGTGCGGGAACGTAAAGAGGGAAAGCCGTTTTTATCGTTTCTTTCCCTCTTTACGTTTGTATTTGTAATAACTACAATACAACATATATGGTGATGTCCCCAATTTATTGACATAGTGCTGGATAGGCCAGCAGGCCGGAGAGCACATTGGCACAATGCTCGCCTGCACGCAGGATCACCCGGTTGACCGTGTCCTTGTCCAGCTCCAGCAGGTGCGCTGTAGCTCGCACGCCAACCCCCCTCGGCCGCGTAGTGGATGATCTGTCGGATCGTCTCGGCCGACAGATGCAGGCCAAACAGTGCGCTGGCCTGGGTGGAGGCAAAGCGCTTGCCGCAGGTGCGGCAGTAAAGCAGATCGCGGCTTTTGTCCTTGCCATATTTGCCGCGAACTGCAATGTTTCCCTGACGACGCAGGCCGTGATCCTTGCATTGTTCGTTGGGACAGAAACATCGCTCAAGTTCTTTCATCGATTGCCTCCGGCATAAAATTGAATTCAACTGGAGGCAATCATAATGCAAGCCGTAACCTTATATCAACTAAATGGTGACATCACCAAGCGTCGAAGACTGGGGGGGGGGGCTTACCGGTTAAGGCAGGCCATAGGTGATTAATTTTTTGTGCAACGTTTTTCGGTTGATACCCAGCCTCCTTGCTGTTTTGCTTTTATTCCCGCCGGCAGCTTCAATCGCTGATAAAATTGCCTCTTTTTCAATATCTTCCAGGGAGCGATTTGCTACATCCATGCTTCGGGGAATGACCCAGTCGCTATTTTCCGAATAGGGCCGGGTGATATTCAACGGCAATTCTTTCTCTGTAATATAATCGCCGGGTAGAAGGATTACAGCGCGTTCGATCGTGTTCTCAAGCTCCCTGACGTTTCCGGGCCATGCGTGTTTCAGGAGCATGTCCATGGCCAAAGGAGAAAATCCCCTGACCTGCTTGCGATTTTTATCCGCATATTTTCCCATGAAATGCTGTGCGAGCAAGGGGATGTCGCCGATACGGTCTCTTAGCGGGGGGACGTTTAAAGATACAACGTTGAACCGGTAGTATAAGTCTTCTCTGAATTTCCCTTTCCCGACTTCTTCTTCCAGGATACGGTTGGTTGCAGCCAAAATGCGAATGTCCACGTGGAGCGTTTCCTCTCCGCCAACCCGCTGAATCTCCCTTTCCTGAATGACGCGAAGCAGTTTTGCCTGCATGGTCGGGGAAGTTTCTCCAATTTCATCCAAAAAAATCGTTCCCTTGTTGGCTTGCATAAACAGCCCTTCGCGCTGTCTGTCGGCACCCGTGAATGCCCCCTTTTCGTGACCGAAAAGTTCTGATTCCAGGAGCGTATCGGTCAGCGCCGCACAGTTGACGACAACTATCGGATGCTCTTTCCGGTTGCTGTTGTAATGGATGGATCTGGCAATCAGCTCTTTACCCGTTCCGCTTTCACCGGTAATAAGAACGGTTGCTTCGGAAGGGGCGATCATGGCCAGCATATCGATGAGATCCTTCATCGGCTGGCTTTTTCCGATGATGTTCTTCAAAACAAAATCAGCGTTTATCTTTTCTTTTAAGCTCCTGATTTCGTTTTTTAAACCGAGATGTTCAAGCGCTCGTTCAAGAGTAAGTTTCAATATCTCATAATCCAGGGGCTTGGTCAGATAATCATAGGCGCCTTCTTTGAGTGCTTCAACCGCTGATTCGATGGATGAATAAGCCGTCATGATAAGAATCGGAATGGCCGGATTGTGATTTTTTATTTTCTTAAGCGCTTCTATGCCACTCATCTCAGCCATTCGAACATCCATTAATATCAGGTCGAACGGTTTTTCTTTCACTTTTTCAAGCGCTTTTGCGCCATCATCAACGGCTGAAACCTGATACCCCCAGCTTTTTATAATGGTTCTCAGTGTAGTTAAATGACCTGGATCATCGTCGACAACCAAAATTTGAAACGGATTTTTCAGAACCATATTGACCTTGTCAATTTTGCTTATGAGGGATAACGATCGTAAATGATGCCCCCCTGCCGGGGGCGCTGTGCGCTGTTATCCTTCCCTGGTGCGCATCTATGATGTTATAAACGATTGCCAGACCGATACCCGTACCTCTGGCCTTGGTTGTAAAATAAGGATCAAATATTTTACACATGTCTTCCGCTTTAATGCCCGGTCCGGTATCTCTGATGTCAATTTGAATAGCAGCGGCTTCAGTAGTAGTGCTGAACACTGAAAGCCGACCTCCTTTTCCCATTGCCTGAAGCGCATTTAAGTGAAGGTTTAAAAGACATTGCAAGAATCGATCCGGATCTATCTGAGCAATCAATGGCCCCCCGGAAAGGTTCAGATCAATATTTATATCCATTGCAGATGATTCCTGCTGCACAAGCCGGACGGAGTGCTTTAAAAGAGCGTTGATATCCGTTTCTTTGAGATTAAGTTGTGTCGGTCTGGCGAACTCAAGCAATTCACTGACGACCCGATTCAGGCGATCTGTTTCATTAATCATGACATCCGCAGCCTCTCTGTCATCGCTGTCTTGCACAAACTTACTCTTAAAATAGGATGCAATCCCTTTTATTGAACTTAACGGATTTCTGATTTCATGTGCGATGCCGGCGGCAAGACTGCCAATAGCGGCAAGTTTCTCTTTGCGGCGGATTTCATCCTGAAGCCGGCGTACTTCCCCAAGATCTCTTAAAATCAAAACCAGTCCCACAAACTGCCCCTCTTCATTGATGATCCGAGATGCGCTGGCGCTGACCGGAACGGGTTTATCCTTAACAAATTCACACATCATTTCTTGTTCATATATGGTTTTACCACCATTTAGAAGCTGCCTTAACCTGCAAATTTGATCAGGCAAAATCGTTTCCAGATCATTCCCTCTTGCTACCGATAAATCAAGGCCCGTTATTTTTTCTGCGGTGCTGTTAAAAAAAGCGATTTTTCCTTTATTGTCCGTTGCAATGAGACCAACAGGCAGACTTGCTACGACCTCGTCGGCAAATGCGCGGGTATCCTGCAGCAACCGTTTGGTCGATCGATAGTTCTGCATCCAGAACATTGAAATGAATCCAGCCAATCCCAGAATAACCAGTACACCCGATATAACCACCGAATTTCGAATATCCTCTTTTCGGGCATCTTCGAAAGGGCTTATATCCAGACCCGCAAATATAATGTGCTCCTTATCGCCCTGACATACAGGGCAACACCAATCGCCAGTCGGACACGTCATTGTCGTATGCCCATCCACCATCTGGCTCATATCGCAATGTGTCTTTATATCCTTTTCCGATATGGGCTTAAAATACCTGTACACCTCAAAGATGTGCCGACGTTGTTCAGTATCGATAATTGACCACTTGGTTTCAGCGGATGAACCAAGTTCACTCAGGGGAAAGCTGTGATTTAATTTCGAACCGATCAGGCTTTTATCGCTATGCGCCAGTATGATTCCGTCTGTATCGACGACCGCAAGATAAAGCACATCCGGCAATTGGCCGGTCTCTTCAATCAAGACTTGAACCTGAGCTCCTCCCCAGTTCATATCCATCATGCCGGTTCTGGCGCCGGCCTCTACAGCCATTATCAGGACAGCCCCTTTTTCACCGAGAATGCGGGACATGTTTCGTTTTTCACGGTTGTAATTTTGAACTGCCAGGATTATCACGATTATCAGTAAAATGAAAACCGATCCGACGATGATCCATGGAGACGTATGAATGCCGTTCCGGTTGATATGATCTTTTCTGTAAAACATGATAATTCCTGCTATAAAAGCCGAAAGAATTATTAAAGATGAACGTTCCCGTTAATTACATAAAAATCAAGATAAACCGTATTGAGTAATTTGTAAACAACGCTGCTTATTAAACTGAAAAACGAGTAAAAAAGCCACATAGCGATATCCATCCACGGATGTAAATTGGAATTTCGGCTTTCATTGAAACAACGTCAGGCAGGGTGTGATATTCGCTTACAGCAACGGCATGCAGTTTTGACCCCATCGCAGTCAAAGGCGACTATGCCCGAAAGCATATAATTATTTCCCGTTACTGTGTTTTTTTGATAGTTTCAAGGACCTGTCCAATAACGCTGAACTGAAGTTCCGGTTTGACCGGGCTGTCGGTCTTTAACGTAATGACATCGAAATAGCGTCCGGCATCTTTTTTCAGATTTTCGACAGTAATAACATAGGTCGTTGCGTTGTTTTCCTGTTTTTCTTCGACGCGGCTCTGAATATCGGTTCCATTTTTCGACTTGGTTTCTAAAATCCTGAACGGATACTTGGGATCAGGTGAAACGGTTACAGTTCCGATAATGGGTTCGCCCGCATTTCCACTCAGAAAAAGTTTATCTGGCGTGATGTTCGCAAATTTCTCGACGTTGCCGGAGATCTCAATCGACACATTGGGCTGCTTTGCAGCGCTGGTCTCCACCGTGACACTTTTTTTCAGTAAGGTTCCGCCATATCCGTTGGTATTAATTTTGATGGTTATCTTTCCCTCGCCTCCGGCGGGGATCTGTCTCGTATATGAGACGGCAGTGCATCCTCAGCCGGTCTTGACGTTGAGAACGGATAACACATCGGTTCCTTTATTCAGGATGACAAAATCATGGACGATTTCCGTGCCTTCTACAACCGGTTGAAAGGTAAACTGCGTTTCCGGCATGGCATACGAAAGATTTTCATCCGCCTTGTCCTCAGCGATGGATGCAATGGGAAGAGCTACTAAGCATATCATCAAAAACCACTTGAAATAAGAAATTAATTTCATAATTTAACTCTCCAACGAATCATAATAAGACCATCTCTCATGCGTTAAAACCGTATAAAAAATTCCGTCGAAAAAGTTTTTTCTATCCAGCTTTAATCGACTTATTGAATTGTTGTTTTTGTGAAAGTCCCGTCAAAGTTAATCATGTACATATAAGTCTTTGCCGTCGCCGTGTTTGCAGCGTAGCTTCCATACATCGTGTTGTACGTATTACTTCCTGACATCATGCTGTTTCCGAAATCCGTTGTGGTTACGATAATGCGATTACGCTCCGAATCAATGACCGGTACGGAAGCGTAGCTGCCATCCATGGCAACCGCAATGGGTTTTACCGACCCCGTAAGAGGCAATTGCACAAGGTAGCAAACAGACTGATTATTCAGAGAGTTGCTTCCGGAAGATCCGAACATCGTATAATCGTTGAAATTGGGAAGAGAAGCGGTCGCAAACAGATTATTGCCCAGAACGACCGGTCTTGAAACGATGCCGTTCACTGTCATCGAAGATATGATGCCCGCGGGTGTGACGGCAATCAGTTTTGATTCAAAGGAATTGCTGGCTGGAACTTGAGAAGCAGACGAAGTCGGAACATAGCTCACCAAATAGGCCGTTCCATCCGCTCCAACAACAGGACTTCCAGCCATACCGTTCATCATCCCAAAGCTTCCTCCATTCGTCATCATAGAACCTATCATCATACCCGATCCCGGACCCATGGCTTGCGCATCGGGTCGAGCTGTGAATGTCAAACCCACAAGGGCTGCGAAAACAAATACCGTAAAACTGGTCATCAATCTTTTCATTTATATTTCTCCTTTTGTGTTGATGTTGCTTAACTCAGATAATGGAATTTTGTCGTCTAATACATTAAAAATACATAATCATTTGAGAAGAGTTACACTTCTTCCCTTGCAATACTTCTTATTGGATTACGAACTGCGTTGTCCACATATAGTAGGTTGACATATTGGTGCCCGATGGCGTTGCCATAAGATAAAGAGTATAGGTACCCATTGGAAGCATCGAGGTAGGTATGTTGCCAAAAGGGACCTGATCTATGCCCGTGACATTTGACATCCAAGGTGTGAGGCCGTTGGATATCGGTTTCAGAGTGCCGTCCTGATGCAGCAGGAACATATTGGGAGAAACCGATGGTGCATAGAGTGCGAAGTACATGTCCATGGGATTGGAGAATTGACCGATCGCTGCGTGGATCGTGAGCATATTCCCGCCCATTGCAACCGAGCCAACACCTATAGGCATCGTGGTTGAAACGCCTGTTCCTGCGATTGGATCAGTTGTCATACCGTACTGGAACATCTCTTGAGCGGTTGGCATCATAATTGTTCCCATCGCTGCACCATTTCCGAACGGCATTGCATTGCTCCCGGAACCTCCCATACCGCTGGAGATTCCCGTGTTGCCGGTACCTCCCATGCTGCTACCACCGTTCATAACTGCCTGGGAGCTATCAACCATTAAAACGGCAACAAAAACCACTGCCAGTATAGCCAATCCGATTTTTTTCATATTGTGCTCCTTTTATAATTCATTAAATAAAATTTAATTTTCAGCGTTGAAGATTCAAGGGGACATCCCTCATTAGTTCGATTATTGATACAGCAAACAATATGCCAATATATGGATTTGCAGTATTTATAATGTTAACCATCTGATTTAAATTATATAAATATTTGTTGACGTGTCTGGATTGATATTTATTTATTTATTTGAATTAAAGATACATGGGAGTTTTATACCCATAAAACAGGAGCGACTGAGAGGATGTGTAACAAAAATATACTGCACAGGAAAATTATATGGCCATATTTTCCCGGTGAGGAATGGTTAGCATGTATGGCAAGATTCAATACCATTGACTTAAGACTTGGGTTCCGGCTAAGAAAGCACACGATTCCGCGCGAATCCGCTTCACGCGGGATTCTACAGCGATCACAAAAAACAGGCGTGTGTCTACAGAATTGACTGGCTTTCAGAGAGGGAGCGAAGACCCAAAACACCCGCTGGTAAAGGGATTCCAAGTAATTTAAGGGTATCCCTAATAGGCGCGGTAGCCTCATTTAATTTAAAAAACCGATGGGTCGGAGTCTGAAATTCCGAGACCTGCAACCCGTCCAGTATTGTGCGGATCTGAGGCCATGGTTTACTGCATGCAAGCTCCGCTACGCGTTCTATCAGAAGCGCCAATACGCAAATCCGAACATGCGTCTCAATCCGTCTGGGTAGCCAGTGATACATGGGGCTCATTTTGATCTGGGTTCGTTTCAGGGAGCGAAAACATCTTTCAATAATCATCAATCCCTTATAACCGCAGGCGGCATCCTCAAGACAGATGGTATCATCGTTGGTTTCCAGTACCCACTTACCGTCATATTTCTCCGCTTTGCGGATCTTACCCTGGTCGATTTGAATCTGGCCACTTTTACTTATCGATAAATATCGCTTGTAGCGCTTTGAGGCCAGCAGCTCAATCGCCCATTGCGCGGTCGCTTTTTTATCGGGGTGTCTGGCAAGCTCTTTCTCAAGGACTTCAACAGCCATGCTTCGGTGTTTTTGCTGACGATGGGCTTCTTTGGGATTATAGAAAAGGATATATCTTTTGCGGCATTCCCCGTCGCCGATGATGACTTCTTTGGCCTGAAGGTTGTCCGTAAACACCGTATATCTGCCGCGCTTTGAAAGAACGCTGTCCCTGATTTCAGCAACACTGGCCATTCGGCTCGCAAGAAGATATTTTCCAAAAGCCCGGCCAAGTTCCTTTTGGTTTTTCTCGGAATTCATTCCGGCATCGGCAACAAACAGGGAACGACCGAGCTTCCAGCCCCTTAAATCCTTTCTGACTCGCTCTACAGTATCCACATAGGTGGTGTTGTCCGGAAAAACCCAGCACCTTACCGGAAGCCCTTCATGGGTTACCGCCAAAGCAACGACGACCTGCGGTCCCCAGTTGCCTTCCTTGGCTCTGCCAAATCTGCGCGGACCCTCTTCATCTTCCTGATCAATAGAAAAGGAGGCCGTGATGGTATCGTAAAAGATCAAATCAACCTGCAAATTGAGAAGATCGGCCGTGTGGAAAAAGACAGTGCGTTCAACATCTGCGGCATTATAGTAAAGCACATCCATCGCTTCATACATCTGATCCAGATCGAGTCCGTCGCAGGAAGGCATATACACTTTTGACAGCCATCTTTGGTAGTGTCGGTATATAGTTGACACGGTTTGCAACTGACCGTTTTCTCGATGTTTTATGGTTTTGCTTGTTTAAGTCAACCTATCGATTTATCACGTAATTATGGATTTATGTCAACGAAACACAGACACTACCCCATCTTTCCCATCCGCCCAATTTGGATTCCGGCTCGCAAAGCCGATTGGCGGTCATGGCAAGCAAGGCACGCTCATAGGCCATGTCAAGCCGGTTTGCTTTGCAGATATCTCTCAAGATTTTGCCGATTCCAAGTCTTTCCCAGAGGGCTTCAATCACCATCACACATCCGAAGCCGAAGGTTCGTATGAGTTTTACATCACCCGGAAGATCCGCCCCTGTGCTAAGCGTTTTATGCTCTGCCTCGGACAGATCGCTGATCTCTATGTCGCATACCCTTGCAATAGATCTGCAGAGGCGGACAAGATCATCCCGGTCAAGCTGATCGGCCCGGCCAAAGCTGTGAATGATATGGGCTACCGGTTTCTTATTTTCGGGGTGCCGGTCATTGTGGGCCAGCTGGTAGTATTCGACAACCGAGCCGTCCTTGTTTTTTCTTTTGGTAGTTCGCAGATACATGATTGCTTACCTTGATATCATGTATCTGATCATATGTAAAGACATTTATTCAAATTCGTGTGCCTACAGTTTTTGAGCAAATACGCAACGCTGCATCGGATAACCTCTTGTTTTTACAGTGGGCGGATCTGAAAAATAGGCGCATAAATGCCTACAGAGCCGGAACCCAAGCTTTCGCAGCGTGAGGAAAAGCGGTTGATGGTACTCATAACGACTGGGGATGCTGGAGCCATTCTTTCCGTTTAAGAATGTCCCAGGCGAGTCTGATGTGTTTCTCTTGGAACATCTGCTTTCGGTTGTTCCAGCCATAGGTTTTGCTTACCGCAAGATCTGCTGTTGTGGCGTTTTCGCGGGTTGCAACCCAGTGAACAGTTGACAGCAGCTCCATGCCGAAAGGGGTTTCAAAGCCGGAAATAAGATCCACAACCTTTTGAAAGTGGTTCCGGGTGGAAGGATGATCTTCAAGAAAACGCTCAGCCTGTGGAAGAATCTCGGGAAGCAGGTTGATTTCCCGTTCCGGATTGTCCTCCGCGTCGCCATATCCGCTGATGAAATGCCCTTCCATAAGGGTCAATACATGGCGCAGGTTCTGGGCATACGGTCCATAAATGCCCTTGTTGTATTGAAGTTTTAATGCCTCCCCCGCTTCCTGCATAAAATACATCAATTTATGGATCTCCAGAAGCGTTACAAAAGGGTCCATAACTGCCGCAAGATAGCGTCGCATCAAAACGAGCATCGCGGCACGTCCGACAGTTAAACCGGGGACTTTTTTGGAGTGGACCATTTTTTCAGCAGGAGGCGCTCCTTTAGGTTCATAAAGGAGGACCTGAACATCACTCAAATTCTGAAAGGCATCTTTGATTCTTGCCCGGACATCACTCCAGAGTAAACCACCAAGGCCGCAACCTAAGGGGGGAATGGCAATGGAATGGATGTTTCTTTTGCGCACTTCTTCAACCAAGGCCCGCAGTCCGGATTCAATGTCTTCCATCCTGCTACTGCCTTTCCAGTGGCGTTTGGTTGGAAAGTTGATCACGTAGCGGGGATTGCAGACACTGTTAAGATCATAGACGAACATCTTGCCCGGCAGCAGTTCCTGATTATCGCATGCAGCCTTATAGCGCTTGAAATTTTCGGGAAATACCTTCTTGAATTGGAGGGCAATCCCCCGACCCATGACCCCAACACAGTTCACGGTATTTACCAATGCCTCGGCATCTGCGTAAAGTATGTCACCTTGTGTCAATTTAATCATGAGTGTCTCCTTGTGTGGCTAATAATACCATGCTTTTTCGATTGTGACGATCGGTTTATGCTGGGCATTCCGGAGAATGGTGTTGACTTGGTTGCATATCTTCTCATCCAAGACCGCAATTTTTTCCACTAGATGCCAGGGGCAGGTGTCATAGATCAAGAACTCAGCCTGTTTGCCTTCTTTGATCTGCGAATCACGGAAGTCGGTCGCTTTGACCGCTTCCCAATTGATTTTGTCCAACTCATTGCGACTATTATAGAAATCAGCATAATAACTTCCTGCATTCCGATCGGAGAATGCCCAGTGCACACCATGTTGATTTGCCCAGTTAATGGCCGATTCCAGGGCCACCTGCAGATGCAGAACAGGCTCCTGCCCATCGCGATAATGGGTCAGATCAGGATGATTGCCCATGTAAAGAATATAAAGCATGATTGAGCGGGGGCAAAAATAGAATGGCACATACTCGCCAACTCGGGTATCCGGATGGCATGAAACTGCAATCTCATAGAGTCTGCGCCGCTTGATTTCTGTCATGCCGATAGAAGTCTGGCAACTTCCCTGCCCAACACGCCGGCCATCCGCTTCGATGCAACCAGCCACCAAAATTGAGGCGAGATTTTCAACATGGGTGATATGGTAGATTTTCGGTTGGTCCGGTGGCATTGTTATTCAATCCTCACTTATCCCAATCTCTGGCTCTTGACAAGCTCCCGCAGCACCGACTGGTTCATCTCCGAGGTTTCGCCCATCTCGGTCCGTCCGAACTCCACCGCGCTCTTGAGTCGGGCGTTGTTGGCTTTCCGGCTGGCGAGCAAGGGTTTGAAGTCACGCACCTTAAAGGCCTTGACAAAATTCTGATAGTTGTCCAGGGTCTTGGCACCACGGGCTTCCATGTCGAGCATTTTGAGATAGAAGCGCTCCACACCGCTGAGCTTAATTGACAGCGCATTCGGCTGGAATTGGCAGGCATCTTTGACAGTCTTCATCGGATTATCACTCCATCAGGGGGGCAATTTTTTCTCAATTGTCAGCAGTCAGACCGGCATAACCGCTTTTGACCCATTCGGCAATCCTTTTTCTCTTGAATTTACAATTGCGCCCGATTTTATGGGTGAGCATATGATTATTATTTATCTTCTTTGTATGTGGTATCGCATTTGATGTCAATTGTTCTGTTTTTATAAAAAAGTTTTTTCAAACTTTTGCAGCAATAGAAAGTTCTGGAGCCAGTTGAAGATGTTGGCCCGATAACAGATTCACCCTCCGCTACGCTCTCTGAACCCCGCACCACCCCTGCTCTCCCTGAATTATGGGGTTATAATTGAAAATATAATTTGCGATCAGAGCTATACATAATTGTTATTTATTATAATTATTATACATATTTGTATGTTTTATATTTTAATGTGATTTTAATTTTTGATATATATTAGTATGTTATAATTAATTTTATGTTTGGCATTGTTATTGCTTATTGTTTTGCTAACTGCACTTGATGGTTAATGAACAATAACAAGGAGGAACAACATGAGAAAAATCGCCATTTATGGAAAAGGCGGAATCGGCAAATCGACAACCACACAGAACACCGTTGCCGGACTGGCGGAAATGGGCAGAAAAGTCATGGTTGTGGGGTGCGACCCCAAGGCCGACTCCACCCGGCTGCTTCTGGGCGGATTGGCCCAGAGAACGGTTCTGGATACGTTAAGGGAAGAAGGCGAAGATGTGGAACTGAATGATGTACGAAAAACAGGATTCAGCGGCGTCTTGTGTACCGAATCCGGCGGACCCGAGCCAGGCGTTGGCTGTGCGGGCCGGGGAATCATCACCTCGATCAATCTTCTGGAACAGCTCGGCGCTTATGCGGAAAGCGAAAAGCTGGATTATGCTTTTTATGATGTTTTGGGAGATGTGGTCTGCGGCGGGTTTGCCATGCCCATTCGCGAGGGCAAGGCCCAGGAGATATATATTGTGGTTTCCGGCGAAATGATGGCCATGTACGCAGCCAACAACATCAGCAAGGGTATCGTAAAATTTGCGGAAGCCGGCGGGGTCCGGCTGGGGGGACTCATCTGCAACAGCCGCAATGTGGACTTTGAAAAAGATATGATCGAAGCTTTTGCGGAAAAACTCGGAACGCAGATGATTCATTTTGTCCCCAGAGACAACATCGTACAGCGTGCGGAAATCAACCGGAAAACCGTTATCGAATATGATCCCGGGCATGCTCAGGCGGAAGAATACCGCACCCTGGCCAACAAGATTGAAAACAACAAGATGTTTATCGTTCCCAAACCCCTGGAAATCGATCAATTGGAAAAAATGCTGATTGAGCACGGGCTGGCGACATAACCAATCAGGAGAAAAGGCTGAAGCGGGGGAGTAAAAATATTCTGTCTTCATCTTTCAGTCCGTCGGTAAGGACTTTCATACAAAAAGGAGTTGTTAAAATGTTAATGATTCGATCAATCGTAAGACCCGAAAAAGCGGACAATGTTCTGGCAGCGCTTATGGACGCCGGATTCCCCGGTATTACCAAAATGTCCGTGGTGGGTCGCGGCAAACAGCGCGGTATCAAAATCGGAGATATCACCTATGATGAAATCCCCAAGGAAATGATCCTGGCGGTAATCAAAAATCAGGACAAGGACTTTGTGATCAAAACGATTATTCAGGCGGCAAGAACCGGAGATAAAGGCGCTTATGGGGACGGAAAGATTTTTGTAATTCCGGTGGAGGAAGCTTACACCATCAGCTCGGGAATCAAGGAGACTTCCGCCGGGGAAATGACTGAGGTGAAGATATGAAGGAAATTACCGCCATCATTCGAATGAACAAGATGAATGAAACCAAACGGGCGTTATCGGAGGCGGGCATCTCTTCCGTCACCGCCAGAGACGCGCTGGGCAGAGGAAAAGGGCTTGTGGACATGCAGCTTCTGAAAGGCGCGGAATTGGGCTATGAAGAGGCCATTTCAAAGCTTGGACAAAGCGGGCGGCTGATTCCCAAACGGATCCTTCTGGTTATTGTTCCGGACAAACTGGTGGAGAAAACCGTTAAAACCATTATCCGGGTCAACCAGACCGGGAAATCCGGAGATGGCAAAATTTTTGTCATGCCGTGCCAGGATGCCATTCGCGTCCGAACCGGCGAGTTCGGCGATGATGTTCTGGATGACGCGTGAAAGACGCCAGAGGAGAATGAAAAATGGAAACTACTGAAGATATCGTAGAAGATGAAATATTAGACCCTGAAAAGGTGAAACTGGAACTCATCGCAAAATATCCGACCAAGGTGGCACGAAAGCGTGCCAAACAGATCGTGATCAACAAGGTCGGTGAAACCGGCGATGTTCCGGAAATTCAGTCGAACGTGCGAACCACTCCCGGCTTGATCGGGCAACGAGGGTGTTGTTACGCAGGCTGCAAGGGCGTGGTGCTGGGGCCTACCCGCGACATCGTCAACATCACACATGGTCCGATCGGATGCGGGTATTACAGTTGGCTGACCCGCCGAAATCAAACCAATCCGGACGCATCAAAGGACGGTCACAATTTTATGCCGTATTGTTTTTCCACGGACATGCAGGACGAGCAGATCATCTTCGGCGGCGAAAAAAAACTGAAGCAGGCCATTCAGGAAGCCTATGACCTGTTCAAGCCCAAGGCCATCGGCGTATTTGCCACCTGTCCGGTGGGACTGATCGGCGACGATGTGCACTCGGTCTGCAAGGAAATGAAGGAAAAGCTGGATATCAATGTTTTTGGCTTCAGTTGTGAAGGCTATAAGGGGGTCAGCCAGTCCGCGGGGCACCATATCGCAAACAACGGCGTTTTTACCCATGTGGTGGGAACCGACGATACCATCCGCGAAGGCAATTTCAAAATCAATCTCCTGGGTGAATACAATATCGGCGGAGACTCCTTTGAAATCGAACGGATTTTTGAAAAATGCGGAATTACCCTGGTGTCGACGTTCAGCGGCAACTCCAGCATAGATGGCTTTGCCAACTCACACACGGCGGATTTAAACCTGATCATGTGCCATCGCTCGATTAATTATGTCGCGGAAATGATGGAGAAAAAATACGGGGTACCCTGGATCAAGGTCAATTTTATCAGTGCGGAATCCACGGCAAAATCCCTTCGGAAAATAGCCGCTTATTTTGAAGATCCGAATCTCACTGAACGGGTTGAGGCGGTGATCGCCGAAGAAATGCCCGCAGTGGAAAAAGCCAGAAATGCGGTTTATCCCCGCACCAAAGGCAAACGAGTCATGCTGTTTGTGGGCGGTTCCCGCGCGCACCATTATCAGGATCTGTTTAATGAACTGGGGATGATCACCATTTCCGCAGGATATGAATTCGGCCACAGGGACGATTATGAAGGCCGCAAGGTACTGCCCGATATCCGGGTGGATGCAGACAGCCGAAACATTCAGGAACTGGAAGTGCATCCGGACCCTGAAAAATTCAGGCCCCGCAAACGGCCGGAAGAAGTTGAAAAGCTGAACAAAAACGGTGTGGTTTTCAGCGAATATGAAGGCATGATGCCGGACATGCCAAACAATACCATGATCATCGATGACATCAGCCAGTATGAGACGGATCAACTCATTGAAATTTATAAGCCCGATATGTTCTGTGCGGGAATCAAGGAAAAATACGCGATTCAAAAGCACGGAATTCCCATGAAACAGCTCCACAGCTATGATTCCGGCGGACCCTATGCCGGGTTTGCAGGAGCCGTCAATTTCTACAATGAGATTGATCGGATGGTAAACAGCAAGATCTGGAGCTACATGAAGGCGCCCTGGCAGAAAAATCCGGAACTCATGGCGACCTATGCGTGGGAATAAATATTCAGCCTGTCCGTAAGGACTTTTATATAAAACGAATTGGAGATAGATAATTATGCTGCTCAGACATACGCCAAAAGAAATTACGGAACGCAGTGCGTTAACGATCAATCCGGCCAAAACCTGTCAGCCCATTGGCGCAATGTATGCAGCACTGGGCATTCACGGGTGTCTTCCGCACAGCCACGGGTCTCAGGGGTGCTATGCCTATCATCGAAGCGCCCTGACCCGTCATTACAAAGAGCCGGTCATGGCTGCCACCAGCGCATTTACCGAGGGCGCTTCGGTTTTCGGAGGACAGGCCAACCTGCTTCAGGCCATCGACAATATATTCTCCGTGTATCATCCGGATATCATTGCCGTGCATACCACCTGCCTGTCGGAGACCATCGGGGATGATATTCCGCAGATCATTAATAAAGCCAGGGGTGAGGGCAAAATCCCCGATGGCAAATATGTCATTCATGCCAATACGCCCAGCTATGTGGGATCGCATGTTACCGGATTTGCCACCATGACCCGGGCCATGGTGGATTATTTTGCCGAATCAAACGGACATAAAAACAAAACCATCAATTTGATTCCGGGGTATTCGGAGCCATCGGATATGGAAGAGATCCGGCGCATTGCATCGCTCATGGGCGTTCATACGATCATGTTCCCGGACACTTCAAATGTGTTGAACGGCCCGCTGACCGGAAAATTCCGCATGTATCCGGAAGGCGGGGTAACGATTCCCGAACTGAAACTAACCGGGTCCAGCATGGGGACCCTGGCCCTGGGAAAGCTGGCCTCGGGTCCCGCGGCCAGAGCTTTGGATGCCAAATGCAAGGTTCCCTGCCAGTTGCTCGATTTACCGATGGGTCTTGAGGGCACCGACACGTTTGTCGACAACCTCAGGCGCATTGCAGGCGTGAATGTGCCGGATGCTCTCACGCTGGAGCGGGGACAGCTCGTGGATGTGATCTCGGATATGCATCAGTATTTTTATGGAAAAAGAGTCGCTCTGGCCGGTGATCCGGATCAGCTTCTGGCCATAGCCAAATTTCTGGTCTCCATTGACATGATCCCGGTTTATATGGTGACCGGAACGCCGGCAGGCAAAAAATTTGAAAAAGAACTTCGGGAAGTGGTTAAAGACGCGCCCTGTGAAGTCAAAATCAAAATCCCGGGGGATTTGTTCCTGCTGCATCAATGGATTAAACAGGAACCCGTGGATTTATTGATCGGGAACACGTACCTGAAATACGTTGCCAAAGATGAGGACACGCCGCTGGTTCGCTATGGTTTTCCGATTTTTGACCGGATCGGACACAGTTATTTCTCGACAATGGGCTATAAAGGCGGCATCCGATTTCTAGAAAAAATATTGGACGCGCTCCTGGACCGAAAAGATCGTGACGCGACCGACATCAACATGGAACTGGTGATGTAATGACAAGCATACCCATACTTAAAGAACGGGAAAATCACATCTGGGAAAAAGGCGACACGCCTTATCAGATGACTTGCGACAAACACAGTCTGGCCGGTTCAATCAGCCAGAGAGCCTGCGTGTTCTGTGGGTCCCGTGTGGTGCTGTATCCGATCGCGGATGCGGTGCATCTGGTTCACGGACCCGTTGGCTGCGCGGCCTACACCTGGGATATCCGGGGCGCACTGTCTTCGGGTCCCGAGCTGCATCGCCTCAGTTTTTCCACGGATTTACAGGAAAAAGATGTCATTTTCGGGGGCGAGAAAAAGCTTTACGCAATTTTGACCGGACTCATTGACCGGTATGCCCCCAAGGCGGCTTTTGTATATTCAACCTGCATTGTGGGAATTATCGGCGATGATGTGGATGCCGTGTGCCGGAAAGTGGCCAGGGAAAAAGGGATCCCCGTTCTTCCCGTCAATTCGGAAGGGTTCAAAGGAACCAAAAGAGATGGCTACAAAGCTGCCTGCGAAGCCCTGTTTAAACTGATCGGACAGGGTAAAACCGATGACATCAGCAAAACCAGCATCAATATCCTGGGTGAATTCAACATCGGTGGAGAGGCCTGGATCATCAAGGATTATTACGAGCGAATGGGCGTTCAGGTGGTATCGGTGATGACCGGTGATGGACGGGTGGCGGACGTACAGCGTGCGCATGGGGCATCCTTGAATGTGGTTCAATGCTCCGGCTCCATGACATATCTGGCCAAAATGATGGAAGAGACCTACGGAATTCCCTATCTTCGGGTTTCTTATTTCGGCATCGAGGACATGTCCAAGGCGCTGTATGATGTGGCCGAGCATTTCAGCGATCAACCGGATATCCTCAGCCGCACGCAGGTCATGGTCAAAGAAGAAATCAGCCGGGTTTATCCCCGCCTCCAGGCGTATAAAAAAGCGCTGATGGGTAAAAAAGCGGCCATCTATGTGGGCGGCGCATTCAAGGCATTTTCACTCATCAAGGCCCTGCGCCTTCTGGGTATGGATGTGGTGCTTGCCGGATCTCAGACCGGCAACCCGGAGGATTACGCCGAACTGAGGGAGTTGTGCGATGACGGAACGGTTATTGTGGATGACGCAAATCCCTTGGAACTTTCCAAGTATATCATCGAAAAAGGCGCGGATCTGGTGATCGGCGGCGTCAAGGAGCGCCCGATCGCATACAAGATGGGTGTTGGTTTTTGCGATCACAATCATGAGCGCAAGATTCCACTGGCCGGATATGTGGGAATGCTCAATTTCGCCAAGGAAGTGTATGAAAGCGTGACCAGTCCGGTATGGGGATTTGCCAGAGAGACT
>Ga0268283_1000713_pt1 | contig 19047 bp, 19 predicted proteins | sample saktaG_13_FD_190140 | JGI IMG/M metagenome (GOLD analysis project Ga0268283, IMG submission 190140) | Saline water microbial communities from Sakinaw Lake, British Columbia, Canada - sak_2013_06_06_36m | ecosystem: Environmental > Aquatic > Non-marine Saline and Alkaline > Saline ... | reverse complement strand
GCAATTTTTGTAGCAGGAGCTATTCTTATAGGAATTTTTGCCAAAAACAAGCAAAGACCCAAATGAAAATCAATATATCCACTGATGCTAACATCTGGCTTCACTTTATTTATCCGACTTATTAATGTGAAGCTATCATCACTGTATTCGATCACATCATCAATAAAATTCATCTTTTTAGCCAATTCAACATTTACTTTAGAAACCAAAAATACTATCTTATGTTTTGTTTGCTCTTTCAAAACTTTTGCCATTGGTAAAGCTGTCATAAAGTCGCCTATTTTGTCATGTCTTGTCAATAATATGGTCATTTTGAATCTTTTCGCTCTAATTCTTTATTTATCTCATATAATTTAATATATTTGTAAAAATTAGTTACCATGTGTGAGAATGCTATCACAAGTCCAGCATAACCATCCAAAAAACCTCTTTTAAAGAAATATGTTTTGATAAATGAATATTTGGCATTTAAAATTGCTTTTAATGGGCTTGAGCTCTTTTTGCCAGCATTATTTTTGGCAAAAAGAGTTGAGTAGTGATCTGCTTTTTGAACGAATTGAGAAATTGTATGATAGCTATAATGTTCAATATTTCCATCTAATTCTTCAATCTTCATATCTTTTGTTATTATATCTTCGTGTACTGCATTATTGTTATATGTTGTAATTTTTCTATTATAAATTCGTTTTATTTTCTGGTTATTCCATCCGCAATGTTTTATTTGAATATCTCTATAGTAAGCTTTAAAGTTGAGTTTATAAACTGTATTTTCATCGAGACATTTAGTCTGTAAAATGTGAAATAATTGCTCATCAACAACTTCATCGCTGTCAACTACGATTATCCAATCGTACTTAGCATAAGTAGCGGCTTTATTTTTCGTCCAACCAAATCCATTAAAATCTCCGCATACCAAATTTACATTTGAAAATTCTCTTGCGATACCTAGAGTATTGTCAACTGAACCATTATCATATACTACTACATCATCAAAGCCACTCAATGCTTCGAGTGTCTTTCGTATTGTTAACTGATTGTTTTTTGCCAAAACTATTGCTGAGATATTCATTTGTTTCCTAAAATATACTTCGTAAATGTTTTAAATTTGTATTTTAAAACATTTTTATAATCAAAAACATCACTAGCATTTTTTAAATTATCGCCATCAATCCTATAAATCACACCGTTTACACCGTTAAAATCTTTATTTACACCATTTCCAATTCTAAATGCATACTTGTAGTATTTTTTTGTTTCATCAAGTACCTTTTGATTGTATTTACCAAATGGAAACACAAAACTTTCAACAACGATGTTAAGTTTTGCTTCAAGTGTTTCTTTTGATTTTATAAGCTCTTCTGTAACATTCACGCTATTCTCAACAAGATTTTCATGACCAAAAGAGTGCGAAACAACTTGAATTAGACCACTAGATATCATCTCTTTAAGCTCTGTATATGTACAAAATGTCCCTTTTTCGTAATTTTCAAATAAATCATTGTGCTCATATCCAAGCCTAATAGACTCATCCAAAAAACAATCATCTAAAATATATTTTGGAACCACAGCTAAAAGTGCTTTTAAATTGTATTTTTTCAACAGAGGAAAAATTAATTTATAAAAATCAAAATAACCATCATCAAAAACTAAACAAATTGGATTATTCGGCATGTTGCTTGATGGAAAGACTGTTACAAATTTCTTAGATATATATTCAAGATGTTGTTCAAACATACTGTATTTATTACTACATCTATCACTATTTAAGTGATGATACATCATGCTAATCAACAACTTCAATCCCTTTTAATCGTTTTTTCATATTTATTTTATTTTTGTGGCTATGAGAAAATTTCAGTGCTATTTGTATGCATTCATTTGAATCTTCATTTATTAATTTACTGTATTCATTTGCTACAACTTTTAAATCATCATCAATCATCCATAGCTTTGCAAAGTTTTTCAATCTAATATCATTTGATAATGGCATAAATTTCATACGATTAATATCAACTATTTTAAATATATATGCATCAGATTCTTGTTTAACTAAAATATTACCAGGTGAATAATCGTGGTGAAAAATATTATTTTCATGCAATTCAAATGTGAATCTTGCGAAACTTTTCAAAATCTCTTCTTTATTTGGAAAACCTTTGTCAAGTAATGGCTCCCTGATTGTAAAATCATAATTAAACTTCTCACTAACAAAAAAACTTTCACCTAAAAGCCCTGAGCTATAAAATTCAACATATCCTATTGGTTTTGGTGTAAAATCTCCTATTTTTAAAGAATACTCATAAGATTTACTTGCTTTGCTACTTCTTAAAAATGAGTATACGAAACGATTGATAATATTTGGCACTTTAAACGCTTTAACAACAGTATCTATTCCGCTATGGTTTATTATTTTTAACTCATTTCGAGCTTTGTGAATAGTTTGATTATTATCTCTAAAGTAATTTTTAATATCTAGTAAAAATTCTTTAAAGTTAATTTTGTAGTTTTCATTTAGTGTGTATTTTGTCATCTTAATATTTTAGCCAAATCATTCTTTAATGATTTTCTTTTTCATTTATATAACTCAATACATATTGTCAGAATGAATTTTTTCTAACAATTTATCAACTTGTAAAAAGAGTGATTCAATCTCTATTTTATTTGTACCATAGTAAAAAAAATCATTCATTTTGCAATCTCCTTCTTGAAAGCATATTGATACAATACCATCATTTGGAACAACAAGAATAGGATTAGTGTAAGTAAAAATACCAAGAATAGGAACCTTAATGCCAACTGCGATGTGATACAAACCAGTATCCGGTAGCATAACAAATTTAACAAGCTTCATAAGCGAGGCAATTTTTGACAAATTCAACGGTTTTAATTTCACAAAAGGGATTTTTCCAGATATCATATATTTTTTAATAAAACTATCCTGCAAATATTCTTGGCCCGGATTAGACACAATAACTGCAACAAATTTATACTTTTCATATAAGTAATTGATTATCTCGAATTGTTTATCAAAATCTAGTATTTTTTCAATTCCTCCAGAACCGAAGGAAACTAAAAAAATATTTTCGTATCCAAATTTATTAAAATATGAAAGCATATCTAAGTCATCAAATAAGGTTGTTTTGATTGTTGGTTTAGTATCATGATTATAATCTCTCCCGAAGAAATTCATCAATTGAAATGAATGGTGCGTTATGTGGTAAGGATTATTAATGGACCCTGTATGAGATACAATATTATAAGGTAGTTTATTTGACCATGGCTTACCATCAATAAGTCCAATCTTATATTTAATAAAGTTCAACATCATCATTCTGTTTGCTGATTTTCCACCATACAAATCAATAATTAAATCAAAACCTCCATTGAGAATAAAGAATTGTGTAGAAATCTTATCTTTAAAATATGCAAATTTATTTTTTCTACTTCTATTTATTACTCTTGTTTCATCTACATCATCATTTAACAACAGGATCTCTGCACCAACTTTATCTGCGATACAAATTATATAGGCATTATTAAATAGATTTTTAATTTCTCTGATCACTGGTGTTACCATTAAAACATCACCAAGTAATCCCATAGTTAAAATACATATTTTATTTATTTCAGTAGTTTCTATTTCCAATATTATGTCCTAATAAATTATTATTACCTATTATAACGCAATCATTCTTTAATATTTTTTTGAAGAACTAAAAGCCTAAACATATAGTAAATTTCACCAAAAGAATCTTTCAAGTCATTTACGATAAAATTAATTAACTAACATACAAAAGAAGAAAATAATGTCAAAAAATATCCTTGAACTTTGTCTATCGCCAGATCTTGGCGGACTAGAACTTTTTGTTACGACTTGCTATAAAGATTTCAAAACTAAAACTAATTGCAAAATAGTAGTATCAAAAAATAGCAAACTTGATAAATATTTGGAAAGTGAAGAAAAATTTTATATCAAAAGAAATAAGTTCTTTCCAATTTTTCCTGCATTAAAACTTGCAAAATACATCGATTTAAATGACATAGATGTTGTACATTTTCATTGGACAAAAGATATTAACTTGGTAGTTTTAGCCAAAACCATAAGCAAGAAAAAGCCGCAAATTATACAAACAAGAAATATGACAATGACAAGATTTAAAGATGATTTCTATCACAGATGGCTTTATAGAAATATATCAACAATGCATGCTGTAACTTATCAAGTCAAAGAGCAAATTAAGAAATTTATACCTTCTAATGTTTGCCCGAACTTAGAAATGGTATACATGGGATGTGAAGCCTCAAATATTAATAAACAAAGAGTCCAAGAATTACGAAAGATTTACAATCTAAAAGATGAATTTATTGTTGGAATAGTAGGAAGAATAGAAGAAAATAAGGGGCAATATCTTGTGATCGAATCGCTACAAAAGCTAAAAGAATTAAATATCAAAGCTCTAATAGTTGGTTTGCCAATGGATGGAACTTATCTGGATGCCTTAAAATCAAAGGTTAAAGATTTTGAACTAGAAAACAAAGTTATTTTTACAGGATTTACAAAAGAAGTCAATGAGCATATGCAGTTATTTGATGTAAATATCTTGGCAACCCCAAAGGAAACATTTGGATTGGTTATAATTGAAGCTATGGCCAATGGTATTTGTATGCTTGCTACAAACAAAGCCGGTCCGCTTGAGATTATAGAAGATGGTGTTGATGGACTTTTGTTTGAAAGAAATAGTGATGATTTGGCAAACAAAATCAAGATGCTTTATCGGAATAAAGGACTTAAAATCGAACTCGCAAGAGCTGGAAAAATAAAAGCAAATACTATGTTTGATAAAAATACACAACTTGATAAATTATATAGAATAATAGGATGATAAATGAAATTAAATTTTAGAAGCGGGAGTGCTTATGCTTCACAAAAAGCCAAAGCATATATAGAAAGTATAAATCCAGAAGATGTAAATAATATCATGATAATAAGGCATGCTGCTATCGGTGATCTATTTGCAATGAGACCGTTTCTAGTTGAAGCGAGAAAATTTTTTCCGAATGCAAAAATAACTTTAAATATCCTAAGAACTTATTCTTATGGTGTTCCATATGACCTCATTGATGATTTATTGATAATAGAAAACAAAGATAAAAAACTTACTCTATGGGAGAGAATCAAAGAGGCTAGAAAAATTCCAGCACAAGACATTGTTTTTGATTTTACAGATAGTGCATTAACAAATATATTGACTTTATTTACAAAATCAAAACTTAAAATTGGGTATCCATATCGTATACACAGGAGGCTTTTTTACAACATGACTGTGCACAGAAGTGATTTTGTTCTTGAAACAGAAAGCATGATTCATATGCTAAATTTCCTTGGGGCAAAACATTCTGTTCCATTCTTTGACTACGGCTTCAATATGCAAAAATCAATTCAAGACAAACCTTATATAATCTATTTTGCTGGCGCTTCAACGAAAGATAAATGTTGGGAAGAAGATAAATTTTCTGGATTAATTATTGAAATGGCTATGCAATATACAAATTATCATCATGTAATATTAGAAGGCATAAAAGATGATGAAAAATTTGAAAATATTTACAATACAACAAAACATATGCCTAACGTAGTAAAGCAAAAAGCAATGCCTCTTAATGAAACAATGGATTATTTAAATAATGCTTCTATTGTAGTATGTAATGATACAGGAATTAGAAACATGGCAATAGCAGTTAACACTCCCACTGTAGGGATCTTTAATGTAACAGGACCATATAGATATTGGCCACGAAATGGGATTCATGAAATAGTTTTTAATCCGAACTTCACATCACCATCAATAAATGATGCTCGAAATTGCTGCGAAAAAATTTTAAAAAGAACTATATGAAAAAGTTTATAACATTATTTGAAAAGACGGAAAATATTCATTTAATAAAAGATGTTGGACAAATTCCTTATTTAATGCATATTTATTTTGGATACGATTCAACAATTGTTACTTACAAAAATAATAATTCATATCCATATTTGAATAATGAAGTAAAAGGATTGAAGCTGGAATTTATTCCTAAGATAAAATTTGGACGATATTCTCTTTCAATACTATGGTATTTATTTCTAAATTCAAAGAAAATAGATGTATTACATATGTTTCATCATAGAGAAAAGACGTATCTAAACTTCTTGATGTATAAATGGAGAAATCCAAAAGGTATAGCTTTTCTAAAATCAGATATTGGTCTAAATAGTATTAAAGAATACGATGGCTTTATTCCAGTAAAACGTTTAAAATATGCCATGCGTCAATGGCTATTCAAAAAAGTGATTCCAAAATTAGACATCATAACAATTGAAACTAAAGAGGGCTATGATTACATATGTAATAAATATCCCGAGTATGCAAACAGAATGTTATTTATGTCAAACAGTATAGATATAGAACGTATGCATGAACTTGTAGCACCTAAAAAATTTCAAGCAAAAGAAAATATTATTTTAACTGTTGGACGAATTGGCGCAAAAGAAAAAAATAATGAAATGCTTTTGTCTGCAATAAAAACAATTGATCTAAAAAACTGGAAGGTTGTTTTTGTTGGTCCAATTAATGAGTCTTTTAAGTCTATAATAAATAATTTTTACAACAATAATCCAGATCTTGTAGAAAAAGTTATTTTTACTGGAGCCATATATGACCGTAAATTATTATTTGAATGGTATGCGAGAAGTAAAATATTTTGCCTAACCTCGATTGAAGAAAGCTTTGGATTTGTATTAATTGAGGCTATGTCATATGGTAATTATATTATCACTACACCTATTTCGAGCGCTAATGAAATTACACAAAATCAAAAATTTGGCCGAATTGTCAGCGACCAAAATATTTTATCGAAAACTCTAGAAAAAAATATTGAAAACCAGATAGATATTGAAAATTGTTTTCATTCAACACTAGAGTATGCGGAAAACAAATTTGGTTCAAATAAGATTTTAAACATACTACAGCAAAATATATTCACAAAAATGTAAGGCTAAATTTAAAACTAATTTTCTAATTCTCGTTTTTGATACAATAAAAACAAGGATAATATTAATGCAAAAAACGTTGATGTATTAACCATTTGCAAATAATGTTCCCCGAGCATTAAAAATAAATAAATCACTATACTGGATTGTTTTAAAAGATATAGCTCTAAGTTTAGAATTTTATAAGAAAATGAATAGAAAATAAATAGAATAAATAGAATATACCCAACTAAGCCTACCTGAACTAAGATAAGAATATGTTGGTTGTGAAAATGTACCGTCGGATCGTTAAAGTCACTAGGATGGAGTTTCTTTTCTTCTCTCATCTTCTCTGTTACATCTGACGTTCCTCTCCCTATTAATATATTTTCATACCACATATTAAGTCCATACTGTGCTAGTTTTATTCTATGCCCCCATGATCCTTCGTATGTATTTAATTTGTATGAATTACAAGCCTCATTGATGCCGTTTTGAAATGTTTTAGAATTTAACAAATAAATTGATGACAATAAAACAAAAAATAACAAAAAGAAAATTTTTAGCCTATATGTAAGCACAAGAAATGTAATAATAAAAATTCCCATCAACCAACCCAAAGTAATCAATCTCGAGTTTGCATCATTATCAATAAATAAACCACCGGATACAAAACAAAATAGAATAAACAAGCAAAAGCTTTTATACGATCTATCGATTAAAATGTTATTTATTAATTTAATATAAATAACAATAGAAGAAAATAGTATAAATAGATTTCCAAATAAATCAGCAAACATATGCTTTCCAATAAAGTCAGAGCCTAGTGCATAGATATGAGTTATTTGCAAAAAATTTAAATAATATATAGAAATATATAAAAATGGTGATGCAGCAATTATTAAAAAAATATTTTCTATCTGCTTCTTGCTAAGTTTTGAGAAATATATGGCGGGAACTAAAAAGATATAATTCACATAACCATAAAATGTAACTTTAAAATCGCCAAAAAAACCGCCAGCAGATGGTGTCCAAAGAGATGATAAGTAGATCATAAAAATAAAAAGAAAACCAAATACAATACTTTTATTTAATAGTAATTCCATCAAATTTATTCTTTTCCACGGTAAACCGATCAAAAGAATTAAAAATGAAACTATTGCAAAGAATGCCATTGTAATTCTATATGGAAAAGCTGCAACAAGAAGAATTATTAGGTAGTATTGTAGAGTATTTACTGAAGATTTATTCATTCATTATCCTTTGTCTCTAAATATTTTATAAGATTATTTATATTATTAGTCATCAAAATTGGAGCAATCTTAAAGACTTCGCTTTCACTCAAATTCCACCAAGATATTTTTAATAACTTATCAATAATAGACGATTCAAATCGATATCTAATATGTTTTGCAGGATTACCTCCTACAATTTCATAATCTGCAACATTATTCACGACAACTGAACCATTTGCAATAACTGCTCCATTTCCAATATGCACGCCAGATAAAATGGTTACATTTGCATAGATACAAACATCAGAACCGATAATAACATCGCCATTAGTTCCACCAAATCCTTGAATATGCTTAAATTCTTTAAAAAATGCTGGAAATGGATACGTACTAATCCAGTCCATTCTGTGGTGTCCACCTAGATAAATTTTAACATTTGCAGAAATAGAACAGTAATTACCAATTTTTAATGTTGAATTTTCGTGCCAATCAAAAACAATTGGAACACCATATGTATTTTTTCCAATTTTGTAATTTGGGTATTTGTCTTTAAAGTATTCTTGTGTTCTTTCTGGTTCTAATAACTTTTTTTTAAATAATTTTATTTTCATTTTAACTTTAAAGCTTTTTATTTCCAACTAAATAACAATCTTCTTAATCCCTTGTATAAATTTTTATTAGTGTATGTCATCTTATATTGTAAAATCAAAAAAAGATATTCTATGGCTTCTTTTTTGTCATATTTTGCAAATTTTGCAAACCATCTGTTAAGGAGATATGGTTTTGATTTGTCGTATACCGGATGCTCTTTCCATTTATCAATCACCTGAATCTCCCAAAGGAGCATTTGATGTTCATTGTTGCTTACATTTGTTGCATGAGTTCTGTAATAGGTAAGATGTTCATTTATATAGCATACTGGATATTTTGATAATATTTTAAACCATAGCTGATAGTCCTCAAGCGCTACATCCTCATCATAATATCCTATCTCTTGAAATACATGTAAGGGAATTAGCACGCCACCATCAGGTATATGGGTATCGCCTCTAAAAAATTCTTCAAAGATATATCCAGTTTTTGTATTTTTTTCATCAATCACATCTGAAAGAAGCATGTCATTTGCATCAATATAAAATAGTGGGCTATAACACAAACCACATTCAGGATGAAGCTCTAGCATGGCAACTTGTTTTTCTATTTTATCAAGTACAAAATAATCATCAGAATCTAAAATACATACATACTTACCAGTTGTAAGCTCTTTGAGTGCATAATTGAGTGTTTTTACTAAACCATGATTCGTTCTACATTCCAAGTAAAAACCATATTGCTCTTGCAATTTTTGCAATATTGCAGGAGAATTATCTTTTGAACCATCATCAATAACAATAAACTGAATATTTTGATATGTTTGATTTACGGCACTCAAAACAGCTTTTTTCACAAATTCCTCATGATTATAGCTAGGCATAATGATTGTAACAAGTGGATTCTTATCAATCATTTTAGCTCTTTTTTAAACCATTCTTGCAAACAAAAATATCTTTTTTCGTTTCCATAAGTGCCTCTGTTTGTATTGATATCTCTTTGTTAAAAACTTTTTTATGATAGAGATGGATGACATTTGCGCTATATCTGCAAGAGTTCATCTTGACTCCAAAATGACGAAGTCTTCGTTCTATGTCAGTGTCTTCTCCCGTTGTAGGCAGTGTGAAATCTTCATCAAAGCCGTTTATCATCACTAAATCACTTTTCCAGCACGAAAAATTACATCCTACGATGTGGTTCTCTTTTTTACGAAATTTCTTTATAAGACCTAGCACAAAAGAGTTTGCATTAAAATAGATCCCATCATCATAATGTCTAACTTTATCATTTTTGAGTTTAAAATAGTCCCATACATATTGAGATACAAATCTTTCTACACTCAATTTTTTAGAACGTAGTTTTTCGGAAAAAAATTCTCCGGGTTCAGTCCTACGCCCACAAAGAACAGCGTTTTTTTCAGCAACTACAACATGGGATTCCACAAAAGCTGGATACGGTACGCAATCACCATCAATAAACACAAGATAATCGTATTTTGAAGCAACTATAGCTCTATTCAAGGCCCTATTTTTTCGCCAACCAATATCTTCTTGTATCAAACGAACCAGATTAAGTTTTGAAAATTTAACTTTTGCTATTTCAAAATATTCAGACATCTCATTACTGTCACCATCTTCTGAAATAATAACTTCATCGGGGAGCATTGTTTGTCCTTCAAGACTTTCCAATATCAAGTCTAAAGATTCTGTATCTTTATACACTGAGATAATAAGTGAGCATTTAGGTGTATTCATATCTTGTACTTCTCCAAATACCAGCTAATTGTCTTTACTATCCCACTATCAAAGTTCTCATCCGCTTTCCAGCCAAGCTCATTTTCAAGTTTTGTAGCATCTATTGCGTATCTTCTATCATGTCCCGCTCTATCTTCTACGAAAGTTATTAAATTTTTATATGAAGTTTCTTTTGGTACTTGTTGATCTAGTATAGTGCATATTCTATCTACGATCTGAAGATTTGTTCTTTCATTTCTTCCACCAATATTATAAGTCTCGCCTGTTTTACCTGTATGATAAACTATATCTATCCCCTTACAGTGGTCAAGGACATAGAGCCAATCTCGAATATTTTTCCCATCACCATAGATTGGTATTGGTTGATTAGATAATGCTTTTCTGATAATTGTTGGTATTAGTTTCTCATCGTGTTGTTTTGGTCCATAGTTATTTGAGCAGTTTGTTATAACTGTATTCATTCCATATGTTTCATTATAAGCTCTAATAATCATATCACTTGAAGCTTTAGAAGCAGAATATGGAGAGTTTGGAGCATAAGGAGTAGATTCAGTAAATAGGTCAGTTGGATCAAGACTTAATGTTCCATATACTTCATCAGTTGAAATATGATGGAATCTACAATTGTTATATTTTTCTTTATAAGCAAATGGTTTATCCATCCAGTATTTATAAGCTGCATCTATTAGTGTAAAAGTTCCATTTACATTTGTTTGTACAAATACTCCTGGGTTTTTAATAGAGTTATCTACGTGCGATTCTGCTGCAAAGTGAATAACACCTCTTATGTCATATTCATTAAAGATGAATTCAATAAGCTCACGATTACATATATCACCTTTAATAAATTTATATCGTGGATTTTGTTCACATTCAGCTAGGTTTTCTAAGTTACCTGCATATGTAAGAAGATCTAGATTAACTAAGTTGTAATCTGGGTATTTTTCTAGGAAATATGGTACAAAGTTACTTCCTATAAATCCTGCTGTTCCTGTAAGTAAAATTGATTTATTTGTGTTATTCATTATCTTCTCTCTCCTAATGTTCTTAAAGCTTTATCTAAACTATCTTTCCAATATGGAATAGTTAGATTAAACTCTTTTTTTATCTTTGATTTATTTAGTAAACTATAATGTGGTCTCTTAGCTGGTGTTGGATACTGATATGTTTCTATTGGATTGATAGTGCAATTTATTTTTACCATCTTCATAATCTCTTTTGCAAAATCATACCAAGAAAGAACACCTTCATTTGAGTAGTTATAGATCTCTACTTTTGTAGTATTTATTTGTGGAAGAATATCAAGTATTGCTTGAGCTAGATCTCTTGCGTATGTTGGTGTTCCAACTTGATCATAAATCACACCTAAAGATTCTTTTTCCTTTCCAAGTCTAAGCATTGTTTTTACAAAGTTAGTACCAAATGAAGAGTAAACCCACGAGGTTCTTATGATGATAGAATTTGCAGGATTGATTTTAATCATCTCATTTTCACCATCAAGTTTAGTTTTTCCATAAACAGATTGTGGATTTGTTTGGTTTGCTTCATTGTATGGAATATGATTAGTTCCATCAAATACATAATCAGTTGATATATGGATAAATTTAATATTGTTAGCACTAGAGATCTTGGCTAGTTTTTTAACTGCTTTTCTATTTACCAAATCTGAAGTGATTTCATCTGACTCAGCCTTATCCACTGCTGTGTATGCTGCACAGTTTATAATAGTATTAATGCTATTGGTTTCTATAAAGCTTTTAATAGCTTCTTCATTTGTGATATCTAAGGTATCTCTATCTGTAAAGAAGAAGCTATATGAATAAGATTGTGAAAGTTCTTTTATCTCACTTCCTAGTTGACCATGTGATCCAGTTACTAAGATGTTGTATGTTGAACTAGGCATAATAGTTTATTCCATATTCAAATAGATCTGTAGCATCTTTTAGATTTGGTTGTTTAAGATCTTTTGCTGATAGGTTTAATTTACCAGTATCTACTTGCCAATTAATTGCTAAATCTTTATCATCAAATGATATTCCTCTATCACATTCAAAGCTATAGTAATTATCAACTTTATAAGCAAATGTACAACTATCTGATAATACTATAAACCCATGAGCAAATCCTCTTGGTATAAGTAGTTGTTTTTTATTTTCTCCACTAAGTACAACAGAGACATGCTTACCAAATGTTGGAGAGTTCTTTCTGATATCAACTGCTACATCAAGTACAGTTCCCTCTATTACACGAACTAGTTTGGTTTGTGCATGTGGAGGAAGTTGATAATGAAGTCCTCTTAGAACTCCATATGTAGATTTAGATTCATTATCTTGGCAGAAGTTTATTTTATATCCTAGGAACTCTTCAAGTTTATCCAGTCTAAATGTTTCAACAAAATATCCCCTATCGTCCCCATGAACTTTTGGTTCTATTATAATGACATCTGATATATTTGTTCTAGTAAATTGCATAGTTATATTAGTCTTCTTGGCTGATTTGCTCTTGCGATTAAGTACTGACCATATTGGTTTTTACTAAGTGGCTTTGCAAGTTCAAGTAGTTTTTCTTTTGAGATATATCCCATCTCATAGGCTATCTCTTCAAGACAAGCAACTTTTAGTGATTGTCTATTCTCAATTGTTTGGATAAATTGACTAGCTTCTAATAAACTCTCATGCGTACCTGTATCAAGCCATGCATAACCTCTTCCCATTAGTTCAACTTTTAATCTATTTTCACTTAGGTAATCTTGGTTTAGAGTTGTGATTTCTAATTCGCCTCTATCACTTGGTATTACATTTTTGGCTTTGGCTACAACATCGTTTGGATAAAAATATAATCCTACTACTGCGTAGTTTGATTTTGGGTTTGTTGGTTTTTCTTCAAGACTTATAACAGTTCCTTCATCATTAAATTCTGCAACACCATATCTCTCTGGGTCTTTTACATAGTAACCAAATACTGTAGCGTTGTTTTCTTCTTTTGCATTTTTAACTGATTGTGCAAGAAGCTTTGTTAGGCCATGACCATAGAATATGTTATCTCCAAGAACTAAACAAGCATCATCACCATTAAGAAATTCTTCACCAAGAAGAAATGCTTGAGCAAGTCCATCTGGAGATGGTTGAACTACATAAGAGAATTTCATTCCAAGATCACTTCCATCACCTAGAAGTTCTTCAAATCTTGGTAAATCAGTTGGAGTTGAGATAATAAGGACTTCAGTTATTCCAGCAAGCATAAGGACAGAAAGTGGATAATAAACCATAGGCTTATCATAAATAGGTACAAGTTGTTTACTTACACCTTTTGTGATAGGGTAAAGTCTAGTTCCACTTCCTCCTGCTAGAATAATACCTTTCATAACTGCTCCTTAGTTTGTTTGTTGTGTTTATTAATTTGTTTAAAAATTATTTCAAAATATCTTATTCTTAAATCGTATGATTAATTTAAAAAATTTCATTTTGAATGAATATTATACAAAAAAATAGATGTCATTTGAGTGTCAAATGGAAAATTAACACCAAATATGTCTTTTTTAGTTTCTTTCAGAAATGATCTTTGCAACTTCATTTTCAATATATTCTTGAATATTTCTTTTTGGTTTCCAGCCTAAGCTTTCAGTTTTAGAACTAATAACATCAGCTGTCATACGATTTCCAGCTCGCTCTGGTAACATTTGTATTTTACCGCCAAACATTTGAGCTATATCTTTAATACTGTAGGCATCTGGACTTCCTATCCCAAACTCATCACCATAACCATTTTCACCAACCAACACAAGTCCATCAATAATATCATCGATGTGGGTAAAGTTTCTTTTTTGAGTTCCTGGACTTACAATTGTGAGTGGCTCATTATTTTTCATTTTCTCTTTGAAAAGCGCTATCAGAGTTGCATATTTTCCTGTTTGTATCTCTCTTGGTCCATACACATTGTAAAAATAAGTTATTGCATACGGAACATTAAACCATGTTCCATAATTCATAACAAGTTCTGTGTTTGTTGCTTTTGTCCAAGCATATGGAGAAGCACTTCTTCCAAGTCCTCCATCTCCAAATTTTGTAGAGCTTCCAGCGTAAAGAATTTTACATCCAGCTTTTCTTACAAATTCTAATACTGCAAAAATACCGTCTTTATTATACTTCCATACTTTTTCTATATCATCAAAACTTTGTTCAACCCTACTATATTCACCAAGATGATAAACCATATCTGGAGTAAATGTGATAAGTTTTGATATGTCTGCTGTGTTTCCTTCTATATAAGTCACATTAGGAACATGATTATCAATGCTACCTGTAAAATAGTTATCTAAACTATAAACTTCATAATTTGGATTTTGTGCCAATCTTTCACAAAGGTGTGATCCTACAAATCCTGCTCCACCTGTTACTAGTATTTTTTGCTTTCTCATATTTTTCAAAACTCCTATTGTGTATTATTATTTCATCATTAATTTAGAAACTTATTTTGTAGCTGACGAAGTTCACATGTTGTCCATCTGGTCTTTTTTCTATAATGCAATTTATTTTATTACTGAAAGCTTTATCAAATGATGCGCTAATATCTAATCCATAGAATGCATTTGGCTCAATATGTTTATATTCACTTGCGGCAACTATATATTTGAATTTTGTAGAAAAATTAATATTATTATGCTTATTATTTAGCTCTATATATTGTAAATAACGATTTATATCTTTAGTTGAAATATCTCCAAACCAATTACCCATAACATTTCCACCATTACTATATCCATTAGAATATAAATGATGTATGTACCAGCTCGTGCTAATATCTAATGCTTCATATCTTAATGAGGTATCTTTAGCAAAAAATGGTATATACAAACCGAATCCTTGCACTGCGTTTCCCATCTTATAATTTGAACCATTTACCGTATCTTCACCACCATAAATAGCATAAAAACTAATATCTTTATCAAATAAATTTCCATTGTATTTTATATTAACACTTGCTTGCTGATTTCCTGTTTCACAATCAACTCCACAGTTTGCATTACTATTGTCTTTGGATACTGGATCTATAAAAGCCTGCCAAACATCACTTGCGCTAGAAGATCTTGGTCCACCGCCAAATTGGAATGTTCTATCAAGTGAAACTTCCAGTAAATCTATTGGATGAAAATCCAAGTGCATTCCTAGCAACCTAGGGCTTCCGCTATAACTAACTCCATTATAATATATTCCATCGACTGTCTTTAGTTTTGTAAAAAAAACTTCATAGTTTATCTTTGCAAACGAAAAAGGTTGCGGATTTGAAAAAGTAATTGAAGGTGAATTTATAGCATTTGTAGATATTTGCATCCCTCCATTTCTAAATGGTCCATAAAAATGATCCCTATATCCGGCATCAACTTGAAATTTATCAAATCCGAAAGAAATAAAACTATTATTTGTTGTTATTTTAGCAGATCCATCTTTTTCGTAAAGGGATCCTTCAATCGAACCTTTAAGATGCTCATTTGCATTTAACATGTAAGACGCTTCAAATAAATACTTATATCTTGTGTCTATTCCATGCGAATTTGCAAGCGAAGCTTCGCTATTGCTTGCAGCTAAAGATATTGATGTTTTATCTTTTGTAATTAATTGATTTGAAGATAAGCTATTTATTTTAGATGCTATTTTATCGTACAGCATAGGATGTGATTCTTTAATTTTCTCATTATATTCATTTAGCATTTGCAAAGAATATGGCATTTTTGTTGATGGCATATTTGTGATGGTTGCCATTTTCTCAACATCATCTGAAATAGAAGATTCAATAGGAAGATACAGCGAAGCTCCAAAAGAAAATATTGGTAGTAGAAGTAAAAGTTTTTTCATAAAGTTATTTCCTAATTTGTATTTTTTTCAAATTTCACACTTGAGATTTCTGCCAAAACCATATCAACCGTTATTTCATTCATGCAAACATTATCTTTACAAGCTTTCATTATTGATGTTTTATAGCAAGGACTACAATCTTTTCTCAAAGATATAGGATGCACATAATTAGTTGGACTTATATATGGACTATCAGTAAAGATATTATTAGGTCCCATAAGAACAAAAACAGGAGTATCAACTGAAGCTGAAATATGTCCAACCGCAGAATCAGTACAAACAACAAATTTAGCATTTTGGATCACAGAGCTTAGTTCTATAACATTATTTTTGCCAACCAAATCAACTACATTTGAAGGATAAGGTTGAAGGTTTTTAAAAAAATTAGACTCATTTTTGGCACCAACAATTACAACTTGCGAGTCACATGAAAGTTTTTTGATCAATTTTATCCATGAGCTATTCGGCCATGATCTATAATTTATTCCGCTTCTGTTAACATGTGAATTACTTGGTGATATAACAATATAGCTATCTGAAAGATGAAATTTATTTCTAATGATTTCAAATTCAAGTGTGGCAACTTTTGGAAATGATTTTTCGAGATTTGATTTTGAAACTAAATTGTCTAAAAAACGCTTTTGCAGTTCTCCCCTATTTATGTCAGAATCATCATAACCAATACAATCAAACATAGCGCCAACTTTCTTGTCTGCAACTATTCTTTCCACTAGACCTTTAAATTGTTTTCCGTATTCAAAATTAATCAAAATGTCATATGGTTGTTTTATGGAAAAATTAATGATATTTCTTTTTTGTTTACTAAAAAATATTGGCAACTTTTTATACTTAAGAGGGAATACTTGATTAACCCTACTATCATGACTAAATAATGTACCACTTCCAGGAGTACAAACAAAGTCAATAATTGAATCTTCACCAAACTCAAACTTTAATGCGTCTATAACACTGGTTGCATAAACCAAATCACCTAAGGCCCCACATCTAATTACAATTATTCTTTTAGGGTTGTTATTCATAAAACCTTTTCTTATACATATTTTAAGTTCACAATGATACCAAGATATTGCTTTTGTAATAATATATTATAGTTTTTTAAGTGATTCATACTATCTGAAAATGCGGCGATTTTATTTTATTGGTAAATATCTTTGTGATATTCTTTAAATCTTTTGTGTTGCCAAAACCATTGATCGGGTTTACTCAAAATATGCTCACTCATAACATCTGATTCAGCTTGCGTTAGATCTAAAATTTGACTATCACCTTCATGATCTCTTGGCTCTATTGGTTGATAAAATTTTGCAGTGTATTTTCCAAAGCTATCCATTGTAAAAAATAATGGCAAAATAACTGCATCAAATTTCACTGCTAGCCTTGAAGCTGAATCAGCTTGCTTAACTTTTTGCCCTAAAAATTCAACGTCAATACCACTTCCATTGTGCTGATCAATAACCATTCCGATAATTCTATCTTCTTTAAGAGCCTTAACAAGACCTCTACTCGCATCTTTCTTTGTAAGCATTTGAGTATTATTTCTAGTTCGTGTGATATCTAATTCTGCATTTAAATAGTGATTATTCATTGGCCTTCCAACCATCGTAGTAGGTCTGTATTTAAGAGGAATAAATGTATTTCCGTATTCCCAATTGCCATAATGGGCAGTAATTAGAATAATTTTACGTTTGTTATTTATAGCATCAATTATAAAATGCTCATTTTGAACTATAATCTTTTTTTCAAATCCTTTCAAGTCCAAGGTTTGATTTTCTACAAATTCATAAAGATTGTAAATTAGATTTCTGTAACTATTTCTTATAATTTCATATTTTCGTTTTTCATCCAAACTATTCCCGTAAACTATATCAAGATTTGCTTTTGCATATTTTTTATGTTCAAAGTTAAACAGATATAAAAGGTAAGAAAGTCCATCTAAAAATATTTTTGTGACATTTTTAGGAAACAATAAAACAATAAACTTAAAAGTTTTATACAAAGAAAATAGTAAATAATCTATCATCTTAATAACTCTTTTGCAATCTTAACTACTTCACTTGCTTTTATATTTTCTATACTAAAGTCTGATTTATCAAGTTTTAATGGATCTACGAAACTATCTGACTTTATTGTTTTGTTGATCGCTGTTTCATAAGTATTTCTAAAATGTGGAGTATTTCCAAAAATCATAATTGAAGGAATATTTAATCCCCAAGCCATATGTGTTGGTCCAGTATCTCCTCCGATTACAAGCTTTGAATGCTCGACTTTATACTTCAAGTCATCTAAAGTTCCTTTTTCATCAAGTGTAATAAAATCAGAATTTTTACTAAGCCAAAGAGCTATTTCATACTCTTCTTTATTTCCCCAAACGACTAAAATATTCTCTTTGAGTCTCTCTGCAATTTCCAAAAACTTTTCTTTTGGAAATATTTTATTTGGTTTTGATGCACCAACCACAAAAATAATATTTAAATCAGAATTCATATCTGATGATTGTTTGTCTGTAATCAAAAATGGCTTTTTAGTTAAGATATCTTCTTTTGAAACTTTTATACCAAGAGAATCACACAAAACTTTGATAT
>Ga0268283_1000712_pt1 | contig 19108 bp, 16 predicted proteins | sample saktaG_13_FD_190140 | JGI IMG/M metagenome (GOLD analysis project Ga0268283, IMG submission 190140) | Saline water microbial communities from Sakinaw Lake, British Columbia, Canada - sak_2013_06_06_36m | ecosystem: Environmental > Aquatic > Non-marine Saline and Alkaline > Saline ... | reverse complement strand
CAATGCACTTATTCAGGCTGAAGAAGCAATAACCGGAGCTCAGGCTAATGGATACAGGTTGTGGACCAATGCGGAATATGGTTCATCAACTGCTGCCTGGAAAAGCAGGTTTACTCCTGAAGTATTATTCGAGGTAGTCAATACAGTAAGCGACAGGACAGGAAATGAAGGTATTGCATACTTACATTATAGTGGTGGATATAATGACATTGTTTTAACGAGTGATTTTCTGACATTACTTGAAGAAGATCCTCAGGATGTGAGACATTCAATTACCAAATTGATAACATCAAGCAGTTCATTCAATAAAACCCGAAAAATTTATCTTTTAAAATACACTGGGGCTGATACGGATGTAAGAAATGCCAATATTCCTGTTTTTCGACTTTCTGAAGCTTATTTAAATGCTGCTGAGGCTGCTGTGAAAACTGGTGATAATGCTAAAGCAGTAACCTATCTGGATGCCATTGTTAAAAGGGCAAATCCGGCTAAAACTGTGGCTGGAACTACGGTTACTTTGGAAAGGGTGCTTAAGGAAAGACGAAAAGAATTGGTTGGAGAAGGGCACCGACAATTTGATGCTTTAAGGAATAATCAAACTATCGTTAGACTTGGTGGCTGGCAAATTCCGAACCTTCCGGCTGAAGTAACTACTTATAACAGGGATTATTTTCATGCCATATTGCCTATTCCAAGATATGAAATTGATGCTAATCCAAACATTAAAAACCAACAAAATCCCGGATATTAAAATGTAAAAATATTTGGAGGAAAATTCAATATAAAGAGACTGTCAGAATAGGAACAAAAGTAATTCTTAAGTGACAGTCTCATATATCCTTCATTAATAGTTCAAAGTTTTGGTACTTCTAATTGGATGATTTTAAGGAACGTAATTTGATGTTTTTTGATTCTAATTACAATTAGTTTTTATCATCTGAAATCTTACTAAATTATAAATCTAAGATTCTGATATATTGCTTTTAGAAAGTAATGTAAAGTGCTCTTTTTGTTTAATAAATAGTTCAATTATAAATTTTGGTGAAATGGTTCATTTAATCTTTGTCAATAAAATTTCTTCAAATCTGAGGATGTTCATTTTCTGTTTTTGTTTCTTTATTGCTAACGTTACACTGGCTGGCAAAATAGAAGCTATTGTTGAGATAGATTTACTTTCCGGGAAAACTGAAGTATTCAGTCGAGATACCTTACATAAAGCAGTTAGAATTGGGGATATGATGGTGGTAAAAACATTGATTATGCAAGGGATTGATCCAAATCTAACTGATGATAAAGGTTGGACTCCTCTGGATTATGCTAAAAAAAGAAACAAGGGAGATATTGAAAAATTCCTGATTGAAAATGGTGCAAAAACATTTATCAAAGATCTTCCGGATATGTATGAAGGTCCACATATTAGAAATATTGATTCCGGAAATGTTGAAGTATTATATCTGAAACACGATAGTTTGAATCACAAATCAGTCTTAATTCAGGATAAATATTCATTTGGAGAATTTCCAATGAAAATTAATGGCTATTTAATTGAACCTAAAGATTTTAATTTTTCGAACAAAACCATTTCTCCAAAAAGCAGTTATTTAAATGCAAGTAAAATATTTGTAGTTGGAGATATTCACGGCGAATTTGATCGGGCTTTTGGACTTTTAAAAAACAATAAAATTATCGATAAAAATGGAAATTGGATCTGGGGCAAAGGACATCTCGTATTTGTAGGTGATATTTTTGATCGAGGTAATAAAGTGACAGAAACCTTATGGTGGATTTTTTCGCTCGAGAAACAAGCCGAAAAATCGGGTGGTAAGGTTCATCTACTTTTAGGTAACCATGAGCCAATGATTTTTAAGCGGGATTACAGGTACGTGACTGATGATTATTATTCATTATGTGAAAATCTGGGACTTGACTATTCCGAACTCTTTAATAAAAAGTCAGTTCTTGGGCATTGGCTCCGACAAAAACCTGTTATGATAAAAATTAATCAATTTACTTTTCTCCATGCAGGAGTTTCTCCTGAATTATTAGAAATGCATTTAATCACCGATTCAATAAACAAATTTGTTTGGCAGTACCTCAATGATGTTGAAAATGAAAAAAACATAAAACCCCGGCAATATTTACTTGGTAATGAAGGGGTGCTATGGTATCGGGGATTAGTTCAAGATGGCTCACGAAAAGACGTAATCAGTCATTTTACATTAAATCATTTATTAGCATTTTATAATACTAAGGCGTTTATCATTGGACATACGGAAGTGGATTCGATTTCATCGTTCTTTGATAATAAGGTGATTGATGTAAATATCCCAAAGCGAAAGAAGGATATCAAAGAACAAGGTCTGTTGATCAAAGGAGATAAATTATGGGTAGTTTATGATTCCCAAAAGAAGAAAAAATTTATAAATTATAAGCTATTGTGCCCAAGGTTTAAGTGGTAACACATTATATTAATTAAAGCATATAAGTGTATTGATTGGATAAAATAGATGTTTTTATTCTTCCAATAATTGGTTAGTAGGTTAGTAGTTCGTTTCTGTGAGAGGTGAGGAAGTAATTTCGGTAAACGAAACCGGGATGAATCATCGCCTCTCTTTTTTTTATCTAAAGATTGCTTCTCGAACCTTTGGGAATTAGTACTTCCATTAATATTTAAGCGACTTGTTTTTCATCGGGTAAATTGCAATGATTTTACGATCTTTGATAAAATTTATAATGAAATTATCAGTGAGTATGAATAACCCAAATCTTGTTACGAAACTAACCCATACTGTAAAGTCATTTGAATGTGGACCCAATAGTGAATTGAGAATTAACAACCTGCTTTTGTTATTTCAGGAAGCTGCTTATATTAGTGCAGAAAACCTGGGTTTCGGATATCATAGTTTACAAGAAAAGAATATGACCTGGGTTTTGGCTAGTGTAAAAATTCATTCTATAAAATTTCCTAAATGGACAGAACCTATCAATATTTCAACCTGGCCAAGCGGCCATAACAGATTGCTTGGATTTCGGGAGTTTCTGGTTACTGATAAGAATGATGAACATTTGATCTCTGCAACCAGTGAATGGCTTGCCATAGATTTGAATTCAAGAAAACCAATAAATATTAATGATTTTAAAATCGAACTTCCCGATTATGGTGTTAAAGCACTGGATGAAAGATTGAACCGATTAAATCCAAAACGATTTGGAGAGGGTAAGGAAATATTTGAAGTGAATGTTCCTTATAGTTCCATTGATGAAAACGGACATGTAAACAATGCAGAATATGTAAAGTGGTCGTTTGATGGATTAAGACAAGCTAACCTGGAAATCGAAGGTATTTCCACTTTGCAAATTTCCTTTATTTCTGAAGTATTTGAAAAGGAGACCTGTAAAATCTTTTTTAAAGAAGATGAAGATGGCTCAAAACTGCTCTGGGGCGTGAATACAAAAAATAATGATTATGTTTTTGCAATCAAACTTGGATAAAATTGATGCACTTCCCTTGGTTGGCATAAACTTTACACTATCAAGTGATCAATTATTAGAAAGAACATTACTTTCAACACATAGTAATGAATCTCTAAAGACAAATAAAAAGTTGATTGCTATTTCCTTTTTAATAGAATGATTCCGTATTCTTTTTCAATGAATTGAAAGTATTGGTAAAGCTTAAAATTTAAATCTAAGCCATAATCTATTTGAGCTTCATAATCGATTTGAGTCTCATAAAAATCCCCATATTTTAAAGGATTGAGTGCTCTTGCATTCCACTCTGAAACATAAAGCAAATTCCAGGATTTATAATATTCATCGCCGTAAAATTCTTTTGAATAGGGTACCTTGGCAAGAAATGCTTCAAATCCGGGTTCGAAGACGAGTAGGTCGTATTCAACACTATCAGTAGCAAGTTTGGTTTCCAGTTGAAGCTTTTTATGTTTTTCTTTGGCTTGTGGATTGAGATTCATCATAAAAATCAAGGATAAGCCCATAAGATATATGATTGTTTTCATTGCTTAATGTTGATGATTAATCCTAAAATATAAATAACATTCTCTTTTTCAAGAAATAAAGTTACAAATTAATTGAGGCTTCTGTCAATGATTAATATCTTAGTAAATTATAAGATAAAAGATTTTGACTTAATGCCATAAAAAAACCCCCTTCACATTTTGCGAGGGGGCTTCTCAAAACTTAACTTATTATTAATTATGCTGATAAATATAATTGCTATTCCTATAACCGGAGTTGTTTATATACCAATCATCAAACAAAACTCCACTACTTTCAGCCCATTCCGCAAATTTCAAATAGGCCTGTACGATTTCTCTTTTTTCGTAAGGATATTCAAACACTTCTGGAATATTTATTGCCCAAGGTAAATTATTTGCAGATTTGTAATAGCGATTTGCACCGGCATCGCTATCGTCATTAAAAGTTCCAAAGAATGCATTGTCTGCAAGTGAAGTAGGTGGATAGTCGGGTAAATGTACTTCTCTTCCACGAACTTGATTAACTACAATGAACGGATTGAAATTACCAATATTTAAATCATTATAACTTACGGCACCTCCATTTGCAAATGAACCATTTGCAAAGAACACCATATTAACAACAATAGTATCCGGTGTCACATAAGGTGCATTTTCAACAGTGTTAACTCCAATACCGGAGCCGGGGTGAGTCATTAATCTATATGAATCGTCATAAACAATAACCGTAGCTTTGGCTTGGTTCTGCTCAAGCCCATTTGACGCTAAAGTAAAAATTCCACCTGAAGCAATGTCTTGACCGCTGACACTAATTATTTGATTGTTGTTCACATTTGGTAATTCAAATCCAAAAGCATTATGGAATGATGCTCCGAATGCATGAACGATGAATGTTGAAGCAATATTTAAAACACGATCCTGATTATCTTTTGTCACCACAAAATTATAGGAGATAACAAGGTCGTTAAAATCATAATCACCTTTTGATGGCCAAAGATCTTCATATGCAAGTGTACCATTAGCAGTTGTAGTTGTATTGCTGTTTCCCGGATCATCACCTGGGTCATCCCCCGGATCAACAGGCTCTATTTCTCCACAAAGTGATAAGTTGTTTTTATTGAATCCTTGAACAATTCTAAAATCTCCATAAGTGTCTCCTATTTCAATATCAACTGAACAACTTACATGGATCATGGTATTTTCACTTTCATTCACATAAACATATAGTGAATTATTTAATCTCCCATCCCTACCGTCTCCGGTAAAGGTAAATTCTTCGTTTTGATTAACATCACCACAATAGGAAGTGACCCATTCTGAACCTTGTTTTGAAACTACTTTTACATTAGCCGTTGAGCTGCCGATATAACGTAATGTTAATGATACCAATCCACCATCGCAGCCACATTCGCTTGATGCATTACATAATAGTCTTTCATTATCACTTGTACCGGAAATAATGCTAAACACATCGAAATCGTCACCTACAAACAAATTATACTTACAATCTACCTGCATTGATGTTTTCTTAGTGCCATTTACATAAAAATAAATGGTTTTATCCATCTTACCGTTACTCTTTGATCCTGTAAAGCTGAATGTTCCTCCTGGTTGCACCGTATTTTCGAATATAACAACACTGTTCTTCTTTTCTTCAACTTTAATAGTAGCTGAAGAACTACCGTTATATTTCATGGTTAAGGTCTGTAATCCGCCCTCACATCCGCAGTCTTCTGAATTTGTGCTTTTTAAATCCAGATTATAATCATAGGATAAAACTTTGTCGAAGCCAAGTAAAATTGGGACATATCTGTTATTGTACCCATAATAAATTACTGCAGTACTTAAATAGGTAGGAGTTGTAATGGTAGTAATAACCGTATTGGTTGTAGCGTTACCATAGCCAATATATAAAAGTTGCTCTAAATCTTCGGTGTAAATTCTTATAACTTCCAATGGATTATTCTCAGGTACCTTTATTGATATACTAACAGTCTTTGTAGTTTTCCAATCAAAGTTTTTGGCTACCACTAAATTTTCCATCAATTTTGAATCTGTTGGTGTTCCTCCTGTATCCGGCCATTTTCTGCAAGAGCCAAGTGTGAAAATGACTATTATCAGAATCCCTAGTAAATACCTTAGATTTTTCATAGTAATAATTTTATAGTTTCAGTAATATAGTCAATAAGTATGCCGATAATTAAATATGTAGTCAATCGTTACATAAATAGGTGATTGCGACTTTTGATTGATCTAATACTGACTTGTTCTTGTCCAAATATGAATTTTGAATTCTCAAAATGGGAATTACACTTTCAATCACCCAATTGCAAAAATAAGGAATTCAAAGCCTTATTTTATAGGCGTTTTACCTAAGATATTAGAAAAGGGCTGTTAATAATTATTAGCGAGGATTAATTACTACATTTTTAACTTCATCCAGCGTAACAGTTCCACCCTTATTTCCCCAGGCATTGAGCACATAGTTAATTACGGCAACGGCATCTTCTTTAGTATTAACCTGAGGGGTCATAGGTGCTGTGTATGTGACCCCATTTACAACAATCGCTTTTTGAGAACCATTCAGGGCCTGAGCAACTGCTCTAACTTTATCTTTGAAAAGATAATCTGAATTCTTTAATGGAGGAAAAGCTCCTGTAATGCCTTCACCGTTGGCCATGTGACAAATAATGCACTTTTCTTTATAAATTTTCGCTCCTGCCGCATACTTTGCATCTGTCTGATCAGCAGTCTTTTGAGGGCTCATTGTCATTTCTGAGTCTGAATTTAACGTATTTGAAATTCTCCCGAATGAATTTAGTGTGATAAATCCGATTGCTATGAATAATATGATTATGATATTTCTAGTTTTCATCTGTTTATGTTTTATGTTGATTTATAATGTAAAATTAGTATAAAATATCTTGACTAACGATTCATTTTCATTTCAGTAGTATTTGTTTTGTTAAGTTTTGGACTGATGTATTTTATGCCGAGGTTCATTCCTCTTAGAATAAACAATAATCCAATGATTACAATAAATACAGGGATAAATTTTCTTATCCTGTTTCTGAATCGTGTACTAATTAAATTGCCAATTAACGAAACACTTAACATGACTGGAAGTGTCCCTAACCCGAATATAATCATGTACATAACTCCATTTAACACCTCTCCCGTCGCAACTGCGCCAGCTATGGCCATATAGACCAGACCACAGGGAAGAAAGCCGTTCAATAATCCTATTAAAAAAAGCGAATTATAAGAATTGTTTTTGAAAAGATTGCTAAATGCTTTTTTCAATTGGCTTACAAATTTGTTGATCAGGCCATCCAATTGTGACCAGTTTTTGAAAAGTACGGGGAATAAAACCGAGATGATCATGATGGCTCCCATTAAAATAGATACCCATTGCTGTAGCCCTGCCAGTTTAAATCCTTTACCGAGTAAGCCAAAGAATACGCCCATCAAGCCATAAGTCAAGGCTCGGCCAATATTATAAATGGATGCTCCAAGTATTTTGGACAGCCAATTAGAATGTGTTAAGGGAAGTGCTATTGCTATGGGACCACACATACCAATGCAATGAAAACTTCCGATCAAACCTAATGTTAATGCTGCTAATAATTCCATATCATAAGATTATTGTTAATTCCTGATAAAAGGATTCATTTTGATAGGTCCAGTCAACCTTAACAATATAGTTGCCATTGACTAATTCGTCAGCATTAATAGTTTGTGAGTTTAGTGAATCGAGTACTATTTTGAATTTCCTGTCCGCACTTGCATCTGAAGGTCTGTAAATGTATATCTCTCCATCAATATCATTATATTTTTGACTTGCAGGAAAACTCAGCCACAATTCTTTGTTGTTCTGAATGAGGCGAATTTCCTCACCCAATTTTTGTAAATTTTTACGCTTTACTATTTGGTTTTCATAAGTGAGCTCTTTTGGATAATAGTCGTCTTCAACGAGGTCAGCATTTTGCATAAACGCAAAATATACAAACGAAAAAATTGCAATAAAAAATAACGCTAAAAAAATAAAAATCCCTGTTCCCCAATTAAATCTTATTTGCATATTTTTTATTTGTTAGGGCCGATAAAGGTTGTTTTTATTTGCTCAATCATCTGGCTATTGCTAAATATTCCTATCTCAATATCTGTTTCCTGATTCTCAATTTCATTTCTGTTGAAATTGATGAAAAATACAGATTCTCCAATAGTTTGCGCTTTTACATTTGTGAAATCTCCGATAACAGTAATCTCTCCTCTTTGTGACATTAACCTGATTTCAATAGGCATGTCAATGTTGGTTTTATTAACCATTTTTATATTATAAAGATTACTGATTCGGCCATCGGGTTGCTCCTGATATAGCATACCCGGAGCACGTAAAATAATCGTTTCAACACCTGAACGGGTATTGAACAAATATACAATCAAAGTCAAAAGAACTACCAAGACGGCAGAATATGCAATCGAGCGGGCATTCAATTTCCATTTCTGTGATTCAGCAATCATCTTTTCTGAAGCATATCGAATTAATCCACGAGGTTGTCCTATCGCATCCATCATGCTATTACATGCATCGATGCAGGCAGTACAGTTAATACACTCCAATTGAGTACCGTTTCTGATATCGATTCCGGTTGGACAAACCTGGACGCATTGTGTGCAATTAATGCAATCTCCCTTGTTATTCTTCTTGCGATCTTCTCCTTTGAAAAAGGTACCCTTGGGTTCACCTCGCTTATAATCATAGGCTACAACAATTGAATTTTTATCAAGTAATACACCTTGAAGTCTGCCATAGGGGCAAACGGCTGTACAAACTTGTTCGCGGAAATGAGCAAAAATGAAATAAAAAACTCCTGAAAAAATAAGCATGGCTGAAAGTCCGCTCAGATGATCCATCGGATCCCCCAATATGATTAATTTTAAATTCTCAATGCCAATAATATAGGCCAAAAAAGTATTACCGATAATAAATGAAATCAGGTAAAAAATTAAATGTTTTGTGGTTTTCCGCCAAATTTTATCAAAACCCCAGGTCTGTTTACTTAATATCTTCTGCGTTCGCGCATTCCCTTCAATCAGGTATTCTATTTTTCGAAAAACAAATTCCATGAAAATAGTTTGCGGACAGGTCCATCCGCACCATACACGACCATAGGTAGTAGTAAATAAGATGATAAAGACAAAAAGAGAAAGCATTGCCAGAAAAAACAGATGAAAGTCCTGAGGCCAGAATTGCATCCCCAAAATAATAATTTTTCGTTCAATAAAATTTAGCAATAAAATAGGATTTCCGTTGATCTTTAAAAAAGGTCCGGCAAATAAAAATATTAATAAAATAATACCAACAATCGTACGATAATTGGTTAGTTTTCCTTTTGGACTTTTTGCGAATACCCAGAGCCGTTTTCCTTTATCGTCAATTGTTGCGAGGTGGTCTCTAAAAGAGGGTTCATCTGGTTTTTCCCTTTTAAATTGTACCATGATCGAAATGATTAACGTACATATTTTTCGCCTTGAGGAGCTTTTGGATTTGGTGGATTTGTTCCTGCCAATTGATAGACGAAACTTGCAACCAGCTGAATTTGCTCAGGTGTTAATTGATCTTTCCATGAAATCATTCCCATTGAAGGATTCCCGATTTTGATAATCTTGAATATATCTCCAATGCTTCCGCCATGAATCCAGAATTCATCTGTAAGATTCGGGCCAACCAGTCCTTCTCCTTTTGAAAGATGGCAAACAACACAGTTCTTGTCAAAGATTGCTTTTCCTTCAGCTAAACTTACTTCATCGGTCAAAAGTTGAACAGTAGTTTCATCAAGTATTTTGGAGGCAGTATTATCAAGTAACCTCGCGGCTTCAGCCATTTCATTTTCATACTCTTCCATCTGAGAAACGCCTGTATACATAACCTGATATCGAATAAAATAGATTACTGCAAATACAATGCTTAGATAAAAAAGCCAAAGCCACCATTTTGGCATTGGGTTGTTCAGCTCCTGGATACCATCATAATCGTGACCGGTTAAAAGGTCATCACCCGTTAGTTCATCTTTTTCGAGCTCATTTTCATTATTGGTTTTCATAAGTTATATTTTATGTTTACAGAAAAGAAAATATGTTTCTTATCTTAAATTCAACATTTTTATGTTTCCAGATTTGTTGATTCATCATTTTTGAGAATCCCATCATCAAAAGGAATTTGACTCATTCCCTGTATATCTTTTTTACTGATTTTTAATGCCCAAATTGTAATGGCAATAAACATGCTTAAGAATATGATGAGGGAAATTATCGGATAAATTGCGATTCCATCGATCGATTCTAAATAATGACTGACGATTTTCATAATACTTATTTTTTAGAAATATCAGCTCCTAAACGATGAAGATAAGCGATCAATGCAATTATTTCTTTGTTGTTTTGAGTATCAACTCCTCCGTTCCTTAGATTTTCAACAATTCCATCAGCCTGTTTTAAAAGCTCATCTTTTGCAATCTCATCATACCCGTCAGGATAAGGCACTCCGAGTTTCTGCATTACTCTTATCTTTTTTCCGAGGCTGGACAAATCCAGCTCATTTGTAAGAAGCCATGGATAAGAAGGCATAATAGATTGTGGGCTCACTAGCCTGGGATTTTTCATGTGGTTATAATGCCAGGATGTAGGCTTATACATTTTACCTGTTACCACACCTTCACGAGACAAGTCAGGTCCTGTTCGTTTCGAACCCCATTGAAATGGATGATCGTAAACAAATTCTCCTGCTTTCGAATATTCACCATAACGTTCTGTTTCTGACCTAAACGGTCGAACCATTTGTGAATGGCAGGTATAACAACCCTCTCGAATATAAATATCACGTCCTTCCAATTCAAGCGGTGTATAAGGTTTTACACTCGAAATAGTTGGAATATTAGACTTTATTAAATATGTTGGTACAACTTCAACTACTCCACCAATCAGAATTGCCAATAAGGCCAACAGCATAAATTGGATCGGTCTTCTTTCCAGCCATCGGTGGAATCCTTCACCTTGCTGACGTTTGAGGCCAATCTTTTCACGAGCTGGTGCTTCAGCAGCTTCTTCCTGGATAAATTTCCCTGATCTTACAGTCATAAAAATATTATGAACAAAGAGCAATGCTCCTGCAAAGTAAAGCGTACCTCCTAATATTCGGGCATGGTACATTGGAATTATTTGGGTTACAGTTTCAAGGAAATTAGGATATTTAAGGAACCCATCAGGTGTAAACTCTTTCCACATCAAGGACTGTGTTACGGCTCCCCAATAAAGCGGAATTGCATAAAATAAAATACCTAATGTACCTAGCCAGAAGTGAATATTGGCCAATTTTTTTGAGTAGAGTTTAGTATCGAAAATACGTGGGATCAACCAGTAAATAATTCCGAAAGTCATAAACCCATTCCAACCCAAAGCTCCGATGTGAACATGTGCAATCGTCCAGTCGGTAAAGTGTGTGATTGCATTTACAGATTTTAACGACATCATTGGACCTTCAAAAGTTGATAACCCGTAAGCTGTTACAGCTACTACCAAAAACTTCAGAACAGGATCTTCTCTGACCTTGTCCCAGGCACCTCTCAATGTGAGCAGTCCATTTAACATTCCACCCCAAGATGGTGCGATCAGCATAATTGAAAAGACAACCCCAAGTGCTTGTGTCCAATCTGGTAGAGATGAATACAATAGATGATGAGGCCCTGCCCAAATATATATGAAAATCAAGGCCCAGAAATGGATAATTGAAAGCTTGTATGAGTAAATCGGTCGGTTGGCTGCTTTAGGCACGAAGTAATACATCAATCCCAGATAAGGAGTTGTCAGGAAAAATGCAACAGCATTATGACCATACCACCATTGTACGAGTGCATCCTGAACTCCGGCATACAACGAATAGCTTTTCCAGAAAGTAACCGGAATGGCAAAAGAGTTTACAATATGCAAAACAGCAACTGTGACAAAAGTGGCAATATAGAACCATATAGCTACATAAATATGGCCTGTTCGTCTCTTAATGATGGTGCCCATCATGTTCCATCCGAAAACAACCCAAATAATTGTGATGGCAATATCTAAAGGCCATTCCAGCTCAGCATATTCCTTACTTGTTGTGAATCCTAAAACCAGTGTAATTGCTGCGGCTAAGATAATAAGTTGCCATCCCCAGAAGTGAATATAACTGAGCGTATCACTAAACATTCGCGCTTTGGTAAGTCGTTGAAGGGAATAATAAATTCCCATGAAAATCCCGTTGCCAACAAATGCAAATATTACTGCATTGGTATGAACCGGTCGAATTCTACCGAAAGTGGTATATGCCAGATCAAAAGTCAATGAAGGAAAAGCCAATTGTAAGGCTGCATATAATCCTACAAGCATTCCAATTATACCCCAAAAGATGGTGGCATAAACAAAATACTTTACAATCCGGTTGTCGTAATAGAATTTTTCAATTTCCATGTTCTGTGTTTTTAGTTTTATGATCAGGTGTTTCTTTTGATTCTTCTTCTGGCTGTTCTTGTTTCTTAGGCTTGTCGTCAAATAGAATTCGAATGGATGGGGTATAATCATCTTCATATTGGCCACTCTTAACCGACCATATAAATGCAATTAAAAATCCTGTGGCTACGAACAGGCTGAACCCAATTAATACGAATAATGCACTCATCTTTCTTATTAAACAAAAATATCAAGCTTTTTAGACATATCAAAAAAGTAATTAGGTAAATGTGTACCAAAATAGTAATTTAGAGTTATTCTATTTAAGAGTTGTGCTGGAAGTGTGTTTTTAATTGGTGCATATAACTGTACTTTTTTGCATTAACACTTATAAAGATAAAAAAATTATAGCTCAAGATGAAATAATTAATATCGATTTGAGATTAAGGTGAGCGTCAATAAATTATTTTTTTTGACTTTGCCAATAAGCGAATACTTAAGGTTATAAAAGCAACAACAGTAACGGAGCTTAGCGGCATCAAGATTGCAGAAAGAATAGGGGTTAATAATCCATCTGCAGCAAAGGAAATCCCAAAGATATTGTAGAGAAAGGAAATTAAAAAGCTCCATTTGATTATGTTCAGAGCGGTTTTTGAAAATGCGATAAATTTGAATAATTCAGAAAACTTATTTGCTTCAAGAATGGCATCACAGGCAGGGGAGAAGTGATAAATATTATCGGCAATCGAGATGCCTATATGGCTTTCATTCAAGGCGCCGGCATCATTTAATCCATCACCGATCATCAAAATATGTTTGCCTTGCGATTTAAGATTCTTAATATAATTAAGTTTATCAAGCGGCGATTGATCAAAATGCATGCTGTTTTCATCTTCAAAAAGATGCAATAATTTTTCTTTTTCTGCGTCATTATCGCCCGAAAGCAAGTGCAATTGATAATTGAGCTTTAGCTGGCGGATTACTTCTTCAAGTCCATCCCTGTATTTGTTATTTATTTGGAAGTATCCTTTTTGGATTCCATCGATTGAAAGATAAACCCTGCTCGAATAAGTTGATTGATTTTTAGTTTTTCCCGTTACAAATTTTTCTGAACCAACCTTTATTTCATTTTGATCTATTATCGCAGTAATTCCTTCGGAGGGAATTTCATCAAAACCGGTTATTTCAGCTAAAAAAGGATTATCAAGGCTATTGTAAATAGCCAAACTCATTGGGTGCGAGGATTGTCGAACGGTAGATTTAACCAGAGAATATTCATCATCACTAAGATCAAGTTGATCAGCATTAACCATAAATTCATCATTCCGGGTTAAGGTTCCGGTCTTATCAAAAACGATGGTGTCAATACGCGTAAGTTGTTCAACAATATCCGTTTTTTTGAGATAGAAACCTGCTCGACCGAAAATGCGCATGGTACTTCCGAAAGCAAAGGGCAGCGTAAGTGCCAATGCGCAAGGACAGGCCACAATCAATACAGAAGTAAAAGCGTTCATCGCAATATTTTGATCAATGATAAGCCAGTAAATCCCACTTATGAGGGCGATCAAAAGGATAGTAAAAGTGAAGTAATGACTAATTTTATCAATGACAGAATTCAGTTTAGATCCTTCCTTTTCAACTCCAATTTCCTGATTCCACAATTCGGTAAGGTAGCTTTGCGATATTTCTTTTTCAACCATTAATTCTATGGCTTCACCAATCTGTCGTCCACCTGCATAAATCAAACTTTTTAAGCCTTTCGAAACGGGGCTTGATTCTCCGCTCACAAAACTATAATCAATATTGGCTTTGCCCTTGAGTAGAATGGAATCAGCCGGAATAATTTCACGATTTCGGACAATTAATCTTTGTCCGATTTTTAGTTCTTTTAGTGGAACGGCTCTCTCTATTTCATTCTCATCAATAACGGTGACGGCAACAGGGAAATATGATTTGTAATTTCTTTCGAAAGATAAAGCCTGATAAGTTTTATTTTGATACCATTTTCCGATAAGCAGAAAAAATACCAGACCTGAAAGAGAATCTAAATATCCTACGTCGATTTGATTTATTATTTCATAGGCACTACGCAGAAATAAAACAGAAATCCCCAAAGCGATCGGAATATCGATATTAATGATTTTCTTTTTAAGACTTTTAAAAGATGAGGTAAAATAATCGGTGGCAGCATAGAATACGACTGGTAAAGAAAGAATGAGCATCAGCCAGGCAAATGAATTACGATAAGATTGCTCCAGCGTATTGTTAAAATTTACGTATTCCGGAAAGCTGAGTAACATGATATTGCCAAAACAAAATCCCGCAATACCAAGTTTGTAATATATTTTCCTGTCTGCTGATTTTTCGTTTTTTTTCTGAAGATCGTTGAGTGTAATTCTGGGTTCATAATTTATGGAGGCCATTAATTCGACAAGTTGGCGGAGGCTAATTACTGTGTCGCGAAAGGTGATACGGGCTTCTTTCTTAACAAAGTTGACCGAAGATAAAATCACTCCGGCATTCAAACGATTCAGATTTTCGAGTAACCAGATACAGGAACTGCAATGAATGGAGGGGATGAAAAAAGTGACTTTGCTGATTCCGGAATCTGAGAAATCAAGCAATTCTTTTTTGATATCGTCAAGATCGAGGTAGGAATATTTATTACCCAATTCTGGATTTGCATTTTTGGTTCCGGGTTTATCTTCAATGGAATAATACTCACAGGCATCGCTATCCTTCAGAATTTCATAAACGGATTTACAGCCATTGCAACAAAAGGGTTTATCCTCGTAAATGATGGGATGCGATCCACAATCATCTCCGCAATGAAAACAGGCCAAGTTTTTGTGATTATTCAATTATTTAAAAATATTATATTCTATGATTCAAAAGTAAGACTTTCATAGATATTATCTTATAAGTGAACCATGTGTAAAAGAATAGGTTGTGCAATTAAAGAGTAAAAATGCTAAGCGAATTTGCAATTATTTTATTTTTGTCATATCTTTGTCAACTAAGTCTGCATCACATGAACGTTGGCTCCATGCCATTGATGAGTTAAACCTCTTCTTAGTGTGAAAGTGGGCTTATTTTATTTTGAGCCGTTAAATAATTATGCTTTCCATAGTAATTTGGCCATCCTTCTTTACCATAACTCTCAAAATCATACAAATCAACGACTTTTGATATTTTATCTTTTAAGTAATTATAAAATCTTAGATTTCCATTCTCAAATACATTTTGGATTGTCCAACAAAAATAATCTGTTATATTTAGTAAAGGTTCCTTTGTTTGATCCATCACGTTGAATACAACATTCGTTACAATATTTCTTTCTGGATGAGAAGTTTCAAATCGCTCTTTTGCTTTAAGTAATGCTAACTCAAGGTTATGGTTTTTAGTTGACTTACCTCGACTCGCAATATTCAAAACTAATTTATCATGCTTTGCCAATTTATTTTTGAGTAAGTGTGATAATAGATCGGCATAAAACCAGGCTTCATTTCCTTTATGTTTACTTTCATATAAATCAGGTAATTTTCTAGCAACTACAGCTTCAAAAGAACAGTTTAGTGTTTTAATGTACCTGAAAAATTTTTCACGAACCTCTGGTAAATCATCTTTTGCATGGAAAAAGTACCCTCCTTTGTTTATTTTCTTTTTTATACTCGGTATATCCTTAAAATATTCATCATTTAATATATCAGCTTGCATTTTTAAAACTTGTTCACGAATCGGTGCGAGATTTGTCCTGAATTTAACCATCCCAATAATAAAACAATTTGAGACACCATCTTCACCAAGAATAATCCTTTTCTTTTTACCGTAAAAAGTTGTATCACCAGATTCGTCTAAAAATCGGTGATACACTTTAAGCATTGCTTTTCTATCTTTGGACATATTTTAGCTAATCTTTAACTATCCTATTTTGAAAGGTTTAATCTAAGATAACAATTTAATATTAGTTAAATAGAGTTGAAATCAAAGTTAGCTATAAATTTCGGTTTGAGCTTTTTGAAAAAATACTGAATTAACTACAACGGCAACTTCCAATCCCCTTTCCCTGATCTTCCGGAGCATTACCACAGGTAGGACAACTGTCATCTTCAGCATGTGAATGATTATGTTCGTGAGTTCCACAACCACATCCACCCTCTGAATCGTTCTTCTTTTCATCGCTACCACATCCACAACTACTTCCGCAGCCACAGCTCTGATTTAGTGAATCCAATTCTTCCTGATTGGCTTCCCTTACTTCAATTACTTCACCCTTAAAATGGAGTACTTTGCCTGCTAACGGATGATTAAAATCAATGATGATATTTTCGTCATTAATGTCGACAACTACACCTAAGTGTCTGTTTCCATGATTATCAGCCATCGGAATCTCATTGCCAATAACGAGAACACTTTCATCAATCACACCATTCACTTCGAAAGTATCTCTAGGGATATCAATTACTGCATAAACATCTCTTGGACCATAGGCCTGCTCAGGCTTCAGTTCAAAGTCAAATGATGTTCCTGCTTTTAAACCCATCATGGCGTTTTCAAAACCTTCGAGTAAAACTCCAGCTCCAAAAATGAAAGCTCGTGGGTGTTCACTTCTAATGAGTTCAATAATTTTTCGGCCACCGTCAGTGGTCATGGTATATGCTAGTACAGCTACTTTATTTTCAGCTATTTTCATTATTTCAAGTTTAGTATTCTTTATTTCGATATGATAAATCCGTACAAAAATAGTATAAAAATTGCACTATTGTAATTTAGACCTAATAAAAATAAAATTAATCAATATATAAAAATCCGAAGTCAGTTCTTAACTTCGGATTTAATCACGTTTTTATAAAAAATTATTCAGATTTAATCTTTGCATTTTGCTTGTTTTCCTTGATATAAGCCCAGATTGAAACTGCAAATATGACTGCAACGGTATAATAAACAAATACAGGAATTGGAACAGGATCTCCTTTAGCATATGAGTGCATCCCTGATAAATAATAATTTACACCGAAATAAGTCATGAGTACAGAACTAAAACTAATCAGTGCTCCAAAATTAAAAGCATAAGTTCCTTTTAACCCCGGAGTTAAACGCATATGTACTATAAATGCATAAACTACTACCGTAACTAAAGCCCATGTTTCTTTGGGATCCCATCCCCAATATCTTCCCCATGATTCGTTTGCCCATACAGCTCCAAGAAAAGTTCCGATGGTAAGTAAGAACCCTCCGATGATCAGATTCATTTCATTGATATTGGTAAGTTCTTTAATGGTAGCATTGATCCGATCTTTATTTTTTGGATTTTTAAGAATCATCATTACAAGATTTAAAAACCCGAGTAACGCACCAATAGCCAAAAAACTATAACTTGCAGTTATAACAGCAACGTGAATTACCAACCAGTACGATTTAAGAACAGGAACCAGATTTGTAATTTCCGGATCCATCCAGCTCATATTTGCAACCATTAAAGTCAATGAAGCCAAAATGACAGTAGTAGCCACTGTAATCTTTGATTTTTTAATAAAAAATAATCCGGCTAAAACGGTAGCCCATGAAATATAAATCATGGATTCGTAACCGTTGCTCCAAGGAGCATGTCCTGAAATATACCACCTGACACCTAATCCAATGGTTTGAAAAGCGAAGCCAAGAATGATTAAAACAATTCCAATCTTAATTACTTTCACAAATTTGTATTTGGGATTCATTACACCTGCAAATAATAAGATGAGCATAATAAAGCCAACCAAGCTGTAGAATGGGAATAAACGTTTAAAAATATTCAACTTATTGTAGGTAATCTCTATTTTGGTTTTGATTTTTGAAGGAAGAATCTGACTTCCAAATTTTTCCTGAAAAGTTTTTATATAAGTTAAACTTTGAGTGGCTTCATTCCAGTTTCCTGATTGAATACCTTTTAACACTGCTCCATAATACATAGGTAGCACATTTTTAACAAAAGCCCGGTCTTCCGGTGCAAATTTTAGAGAATCTTTAACGGCATACCATCCATTATTTTTGTCATCTTTAAGTGGGAAAATATTCATGAAATCTCCTGAATAAACCATATAACAAATGTTCACCCTTTCATCAACTTTGATAATTTCCTTATCAAAACCTGTTCTACCGGCCGGTTTCTTTTTATAAGCTGCATCAACATAACCAGATAGTTTATAAGATCCGCCCTTATTATAATCGATAAAATCATTGAAAGATGCTAAATTTCCTCTAACACTGAGAAGTCTTCCCAATTCAGGATCGGAAATTTTAATCATTGCTACAGATTGCCATGTGCCCGGATCTGCGATCATTCCTAAAAATACCTGATCTGAACTCAATCCCATGAATGATCCTTTTTTAGTTACTTTCCTGACAATTTCAGAAGAAAGGGTATTGATTGGTTCAATCCTCCCTTTTTGATCTAAAACCATTAATTGTCCGAAATCTTTGGCATGGGATGCATCGATATAGTGACTTGCATCAACAGCAGTATATTGAGCTTCTACATCATTAGAACTCAAAATCCCTGCCGTAACCATTAGTAAAACAATGCCGGCTTTTTTAGCATGTGCCGATAACCTCATCAGGTGCCTAAATCTGCTGTCTTTATGGAAGAA
>Ga0268283_1000711_pt1 | contig 19207 bp, 15 predicted proteins | sample saktaG_13_FD_190140 | JGI IMG/M metagenome (GOLD analysis project Ga0268283, IMG submission 190140) | Saline water microbial communities from Sakinaw Lake, British Columbia, Canada - sak_2013_06_06_36m | ecosystem: Environmental > Aquatic > Non-marine Saline and Alkaline > Saline ... | reverse complement strand
ATCCGACCGCCAATCCAAGCCACCTGCCACCTTTCAGGCTTAATTGGCCAGCCAGCCATTGATTTACAAGCGGTTCACCCTTCACACCCGGTGCAGGGGCTAATTCACGAGATCAGGAGTTCTGACGGTGGTGTTATCGAGGTTCCCATTGATGCCTATGCCGTAGGCGAAGACGGCAAGGTCGGCATACGCGGTCGGGTGGTCAGTAAGCAAGGCCAGTTGCTCGGCAATGCGCTGTTGGCGGGATTTTTACGCGGCTTTTCCGATGCTTTCGGGCGCAACCAGACCCAAGTGCTGGCTTTGGCTGGCCCCGGTGGTGTGGCGGCTACGCCGTTTCAACGATCATTTTCCGAAGCCGGGATGGAAGGCGGCACACTGAAAGGGGCCGGGTACGCGATGGACAGGCTGGAGCACTACTACATGGACATGGCGGAAAATCTATTCCCGGTCATCGAAGTCGATGCCGCCCGCGCCATCGAGTTTGTCGTGCAGAAGGGAACCCAATTGAAGCTTCATGCCTGGAATGATGCGCGTAATCGGAATTTAGCCAGTCTTTCTCGTCCTGATTGACGAGGTTCAACAATTTGAGGGATATTCATTCTGATAATTATTGTCTACTCCCCTATCACTCCAATGACCGCTTTGCATTAATCGTTCGCATCTTATTGATATTGGTTGTTATTTATACGCTACGGACTTGCTAATTTTGGAGTGATAGGGGAGTAGATTTTAGACAACATTGGATTGATAGGAGAGTATGTCCATGATTTAGTGGCATTTTATGCCTTTATCAACTTATCATTCACCCACTTCCGCGCATAAGATGAGTTAATGATCAATTTACTGGATTTTGTCCAACTAGGGTGTTGTGCAACCGATCTGCTTATGGTTTGATGCACGGAAATGATCAGAAATTCAATGATGCTCAGTGGAGTAGACGCGATGCATACGCAAATTGGCAAAAATGACGAAATGACCCTGACAATAAATCGACAAGCATCATTTAGTGGGAGTGTCATGCCTATTGCCCTAGATAAAAGGGAGGGCAGACGATGCTAGACATCGACTGGGACAAACTAGCGTACAGCATGAGAAAAGGAAATTGCGTCCTTGTATTGGGTCCGGAAATACCCGCCAATAGACCCAAAGGTGGAGGAGATGAACAACTTGGCGGGCCGATAACTTGTGCCGCTGCTTTGGGAGAGCAGTTGAAACAGGTATTGAAAGATGTGAAGGGATACACAGCAAAAGCAACTACCCTAGCAGGAATAGCACAAGAATACTTTGATGAATTTCACCAAGACGCAAGCAAATTGCAGGCACAGGCGACGAATTTCTATGAAAACAGCCGACTAGAACCTTCCTCGGTTCATCGCCAGATTGCCTCCCTGCCATTTCCTTTGATTCTTTCGACCTGCCATGACGGATTACTAATCAAGGCATTGAGGGAAGTTGGAAAGAATCCAACTTTTCGTTACTATAACATGCAGGGAAATCAAATTGCCAACCAAGAGTTGACCATTCCCAACTCTGAACAGAAACCCATCATCTATAACCTTTTTGGAGATTGTGAGGAACAATCTTCACTTGTAATCAGTGAAAATGACTTGCTGGATTTTTTGATTGCAGTGAATAAACAAATACCACCGTTGCCAGAATACATAGCGAAGAGAATAAATCCTAAAGATAAAAGTTTACTGTTCATTGGTTTCGATATGCAGGATTGGTATCTACGAATCCTATTGAAAGCACTTGTTCGGTGGATATATTCTAAAGTAAAGGAAACTAAATCTACATTTGCACTCAAACCGTTTATTCAGAAGGTAGACACGAAGAAGAGAAAGGCAAAGAAAAAGGATTTAACAATACTATTTTATGAACGGGGTACACGGGTCGATATATGCGAAGAAGATATTGATAGTTTTCTTATCGAGCTTAAACAGAAATTGGAAAAAAAAGGAGGATATGATCCTCAGGCCAAGCCACCCGGACCCAGCGTGTTCATCTGCCATGCAAGCCAAAATCGCGGCTTGGCCCATCGACTTCGCGAATCATTGCATGATAATGGACTCAATCCTGTGTTGCATCGTGAAAAACTGAAGGGTGGCCAAAAGTGGGTACAAGAAATAGAGGATCAAATTAATAGCATTGATTTCGTAGTGGTGCTTGAAACACCAGAACTGAAGAAAAAAGTTGATAGCGATGTCAGTATTGAAATTGATCTTGCCCTTGCCCTTGATAGGCAAAGAAAACGTCTCGGAATTTCTTTCTTGATTCCGTTGCTGAGTGAGTCATTCGATGTTTTCCTCAGCCACAACAGCCAAGACAAGCCAATAGTGCGAAAGCTGGCCCAAGCTTTAAAATTGTATGACTTGCGGGTGTGGTTGGATGAAGAGCAACTCGTGCCGGGGCACCCTTGGCAGGAAGGGCTGGAAACGATCATTCAAACGACACAGGCTGCGGCTGTATTGATTGGGGAGAGTGGCATGGGTCCATGGGAAGACCCGGAAATGCGTGCCTGTTTATCCGAGTTCGTTAAGCGAAAATTGCCGGTGATTCCAATCCTGCTGCCCGGCATCCCCGCCGCACCAAAATTACCGCTATTTCTCCAAAGCTTTACCTGGGTCGATCTGCGCGATGGATTGAACGATCCTGGGCTGGAAAAATTGGTGTGGGGCATCACTGGTGTCAAATCGGCAAAGCCAGCTAGGCAAGCGGGAGGCGGATTACACCCTGATCAAAGAATCCAAGAATTGAGCAAAATTCCACCGTTGAATTTACGCGATTACAATGATGCTTTTTTCGATGAAGATGTAAAATTATTAGTCGATAAACTTAAGAAAGACTATGAACGCTTGCGCAATTAATAGGTAACACACATGTCAGATTTAACTCGCTATCCGGGTACCTATTCGTTTCAAGATGATGCTTTATCAAGAGCCGTGTTTTATGGCAGGAAGGATGAGATTGTCAATCTTATCAATAAGATTATTGCTAATCGCTTAGTCGTGATTTATGCGCAATCCGGGGCAGGCAAAACCTCGTTACTTCAAGCTGGCATCTCTCAACCGTTGCGCGATGAAAATTATCTTCCCTTGATAGTCAATAAATATGATTCGAGAAATTCTATATTCAATAGTATTCGTGGTATATTTGATGCCACCAAACCTCACAATCAGGTTCAACATATAGAGTTTAACACTGGGAGTGATCTTTCGCTCTGGCACTTTTTTAAGACCGCTGAATTCTGGCAAGGCAATGTTCTTATAACTCCTGTCCTGATTCTTGACCAATTTGAGGAACTACTCAAACAACCTAACTCAAATGAAAGGCTCCGATTTTTTGCTGACCTAGGCAGCCTAATACGGGGGGTTAGGCCAGAAAATGTACCAAATTCAAAATCTGAGCTTAACCTCTCGGACAAACCGCCTACGGTCCGGGTAGTCATATCCTTGCGCGAAGATTACTTCGGTGCTTTGGCCGAGGCATATGGCTATATCCCCCAAATTTACCATAACATCTTCCGTTTGCTTCCGTTAAACAGAGATGCCGCTAAGTTAGCGATTATAAATCCAGCAAGAATCCCCCAAAACGGATTTTCATTTGCAACCAAACCCTTTGAGTTCGGGGCTGATGCAGTTGATGAACTGTTCCATATTTTGGATGAAAATAATACGGGCGAGGTTGATCCCTTTCACCTACAGTTGCAATGTTCTAGGATTGAAAAGTGGGTGTCGAACGAACAGCAAAAGCCATTGACAGAAAGCGAAATTACCGTTAAAAAGTCTGATGTACCCGGTAAAAATGCAATCATTGATTATTATAAGGATGCCATAGAACATGCCAGCCAAGAATCTCAACCCACACAATCAATTAAAGATATAAGTGAGTGGATCGAGAACGAATTCATCGATTCAGGAAAGAATAAATCACGCGTGTTGGTGCGAGGAGGCAAGTTACTAGATAAAATAAAAATGGTTGGCTGCCTTGTGTTGGATCGCATCTTACGTCTGGAGAAATATGGTGATGAAGATCGATATGAACTCACCCACGATCTTTGGATACAGACGATTATTGAGTACAACAAACAATTTGAAAAAATCGATTATACAAAAATATTCAATGATGAGTTAGAATTGTGGATAGATACCAATAAAGATGAGGATGCTCTTGTAAATCGTCTTTTCAATAACGATATATTTTCAGCTTACAAATATATACAAAGCCGTCGAGATTTGAGTACAGATGAAAAGGATTTTATTATTGCTTGCGATAATGCACTAGAAAGAATCAAAAAAGAAGCCGCGCTTGGCAGAGCCAATAAATTAGCCACAAACAGTCGGAATGAGTCCAATCCTAGGTGTCGCATGTTACTTGCTAAGGAGGCGTTAAATTTTACTAAAGAGAGGGAAATAAAAAATTCTGCGGTTAACCCGTCACTACAGGTGGCATTTGAGAAACTCTTTTCTTGCATACCTTCCCCTAAAGGTCAACCACTTCGTCCTTATCACACGACATCGGTCAACACACTCGCAATTGACTGGGACAATCGCTGGCTCGTCACAGGCGATGAGGGTGGCAGCGTATGCTTATGGGACTTACGGGACAAGTTCAAATTAAAGCCTATTGAAACACAGAAGCTTGAACATCCCATATCCGCCATGGCCATGAATCCCATATTTCCCACGGATAATGATATTAAAAATCAAAGACCGACAGACACTCCATGGCTGGTGGTCGGTTGTATGGATGGCAGTGCCTATCTCTGGAACTTGAAAAATGCCGATTTAAGCCAGCGTATAACCTTGAAGCGTCATCCTTGCGCTATTAAATATGTGGCTATCAGTGGTATTATCAAAGAAAACGATAAAGATAAATATCAATGGTTGGTTACCGCCAGTGAAAGTGGAACCGTATATAGATGGAATTTGGTAGACGATCCAGATTGTAATAATCCTATTCCTATTAGTGACTGGATAGTTCATGAAGGTGGAATTATTTCAGCATCCATTAGCAAAGACAATACCTACTTATTCACTGCCGGAAGTCAGGATAAAACGGTTTACAGGTTTGACCTAAATTCTTCCGTTGAAAAAAGACAGGCATTCATATATAAATCCAACATTCATATCATAGCGATCACATGGGATAATCACCCCTTATTGACGGGAACCCGTGACGGAAGAGTCTCGCTACAGAGACTGAATAAAAATGATCAAGAAATCCCGCCCCCTGATTTTTTGGAAGAACTCAAAGGACTAGTCTGCGCGATTGCCATTAGCCATGACAATCACTGGTTGATAGTCGGTACGGATGTGGGGGTTGTCCAAGTATGGGATTTGTTTGAACCTGACAAAGAGAAAAGGCTCAAGCCCTGTAAGACATGGAATGATAATAAGTCCAGCATTCAAACGATTAACATCACCCCTGACAATAACTGGATTACCGTCGGAGCCAGTGATGGGCGTGTTAGATTAATGGACCTGACAGATTTAGATGCCCCACCTATTCCACTGTATCCTAAACAAGCGGCAATTCTTGCAATGGCAATGACTAGCAATCCCAAGAATTGTTTACTGGCTACTAGCAGTGCCGATCATAGCGTTGTTGTATGGGACTTGAAGAAACCCTTCATCCAATACCCTATTCAATTGAACATTCCAGCCGGTAATATCCGTGCCATCGCTATCAATGAAAACATGCCTTGGTTGGCGACCGGAAGCTATAAGGATGGAAAAATCCGGCTATGGGACAGGGCAGCACTCAGCTATGACGATCTCTTTGCCGATATTGTCACTGAAGCCATCGACTCCTTGACCGGTCATAAAGCTGAAATAAATTTCAATGTCATGGCGTTTAGTACTAATGGTCGTTGGCTTGTCACTTGTAGTAACCGCATTCCTAGTACTAACAAGGATACTGATTATTGGGATCCTCCGCACTTATGGGACATGACGGCTTCCGGTCCTAATAGACACCCTTTCGTGCTGAAGGGTCATCAAAATACAGTTCGTGCGGCAGCTTTCAGTCCCGACAATAAGTGGCTCGTAACTGCTGGCGATGCCCCTAAAGGAGTTGATGACAACACAGCCCTGCTGTGGAAGTTGACTGATCGAGAACCGGGTTCATCCCCGATTGCACTTACAGGGCATAAATATGGTATTTGGGCTGTGACTATATCCCATGATAATAAATGGCTGCTCACCGCCGCCGATGACGGGACGGCACGGCTATGGGAATTGCCCCCAATCGGTTTGAAACCTAAGCCAAGGGTTGTCTTAGACCCCAAATCATGGGGAATCCGTGCAGCGACTTTTAGTTCTGATAGTAAATGGCTGGCATTTGGCAATTTCATTGATGGAAACATCCGCATATGGGACATGGAATCCCTTGACGATAATAATCACGACCCAGAACAGCAACATCCGGCTACCTACATATTACCCGACCATCGACCTAAGCTAAATTTCAATTTCATTGCTTTTAGTCCCGATAGCCGTTGGTTGGTGACATGTGGCAACGATACATACTATTATAAGTATGGAAATAAAAAAGTACATAAAAAATTTGGTCAAGCTTTGTTATGGGACATGAGTACGCTGGAAAACCCGGTTAAACGGGTTTTCAAGTTGGGCAGTCAAGAAAATATAATAAGATCTGCTGTATTTAGCTCTTTCTCTCCCAATGCTTCGGAGCGTTGGCTAGTGACAGTGGGTGATGATGCAATCGTTCGCTTATGGGATTTGACGGTCTCCGATCCTACCTCAACCGTTGTCGAATTGCGCGGTCACGAGGGGGCCATTTGGTCTGCGGCTTTCACGCAGGATGACCACTGGTTAATAACCGGCGGAGATGATGGTCGCGTCTGCCTGTGGAGTTTGCGACAGGATGAACTGATCAGGCTTGCCAATCTTATCGTCGGTCGCAATTTAACCGAAGAAGAATGGCAGAAGTACTTTCCAAATCAGCAGGAACGCAAGACGTTTGAGATTCTGCCCGCCGACCCTTATGCATTAGCCTCAATAAAGGGTTGGATCAATCGGCAAGATAACGGGTTATAAGCTCAAATTACCCTACCGATCCAATCCTTCAGGGTCTCACACACTCTTGATACTTGGTTTGGAGAAAGCGACGTAAAAAATGGCAGTGCGAGAGTGGAGGACGAAACCCTTTCGCAAACGGGGAAGTCCCCTGGCTCATATCCGCATCGACCGCCAATATGCGGGAGAAGGTGAAGAGGGAAGAAATACGTCCCGCAACCGATCCCGCGAGATTGGAGATGGTGCAAGACATCATCCCGCCGGGCGGCGAGTCGGGGCGACAATTCCACAACAAATGCAAAAAGGCTTTGCGTTTGGTGCGCAAACGAATTGATGTCCGTTATGATCCGCAATTCTTCAAGGTCCGCGAGCTCATAGGAATATTGCCTTGCAATACACGCCCTCTTCGCCAATATTTCGTCGAGCCGCAACAACTGGGCGTTGGCGAGTGCGGCATTGACCTCGTTAAGCTTGTAGTTGTAGCCAAGTTGTTTTGGAAAACCTTCGGCATCCCGTCCATGGTTGCGCAGCGAAGCGGCATATTCATAAATAACTTCATCGTCGGTGAGCAACACGCCGCCTTCGCCTGACGTGATTTGCTTGTTTGGGAAAAAACCAAACGCACTACATTGACCAAAGCCGCCTGCCTTTCTTTCGTCCTTTTCGCTGCCCAATGCCTCACAGCCATCCTCGATAAGAACCAGATTTCGCTGCTGTGCAATACGTTCCAATTCCGCAAGATGGCTAAGATTGCCGAACACATCGACCGCTAGGATGGCCTTGGTTTTTTCAGTGATGCTGGACTCTACGAGCGATGGTGAGAGGTTTAATGTCAATGGATCAATATCCACCATTCTTGGGATAGCACTCACCATGAGTATCACGTTTGCCGATGCCACAAACGAAAATGGCGTGGTGATGACTTCATCCCCTTCTTGCACACCCGCTGCGAGCATGGCGAGATGCAGCGCACTGGTTCCGCTGTTCACGGCGACCGCATGATTCCGCCCGGACACTTGGGATGATAGTTGCTCAAGCCTTCTCAATTCCGCCCCTTGGGTTAGCCAGCCATGCTCTAGCACCCGAGTGACGGCATCTATTTCCTGTCCTGTAATATGCGGCCAAAATAGCGGTATGTCGTCCCCAACCATGGCTTTACTCGTTTCCATTCAACATCGGAGAACAGTCCAGGTCATCGTTTAATGCATAAGCTTTTTTTGAAATCACTGAAATATGTTCTTGGAGGCAAGGAATATCACAAAGTGTAGATCGCAACAGCGGATTAATCGCTAAAATATCCAGTAACAGCTTGCGACACATGTAGCGGCGATAAGCCTCATCCCTCTCGATCTGTTTTTTGGCGATCCACAAATGGGTGAAAGGCATGGATTTATCGAGCGAAAAGTATTTCCACTCCCCTATTCTGGGGTCATGTTGAGTGAATTTTTCCTCTGCGGGAGTCCAAGTCGTTTGAAGAATCGGCGATATCCCTTCAGCACCGCGTTCAGAGCAAACCATCATCGGCAACAGCCGTTGCTCCACATACAATAATTCAGGGGTGACATTATAATCTCCGGGGGCCGGGTTATCTATCATGAATGAAATAGCCGTTTCCGCGTAAAGATTTTTTATGTGTTCATCGGGAAAGAATACGATTGATGTATTCGATGCATTGATTGACAAATCCCATGCACTATCAAACTTGAAATGTTTCGAGGCTTGCAATTCATCGGGTGGACAGTACCAACGGGTAGGCGGCAGAACCGATTCCCAATGAGTGAATAAGACCTTATTCCTGTCTCCAAAATCGAGTGGATTCCATAGTATAAGATCCAAATCCACGATTACGCAGGGGGCAGATTCTTTCAGATAGGCAAAAAATTTTCCTGCCGAGTAAAAACAAGATGGATTAATGCGTTTATCGACAGCATTGAGGGTTTCATAATCGAAACCATCCCATAATTCTAAGAGTTTATATGTGGAAAAGTAATTAATGACAGTGCTGTCTCCATATAAAGTTATGGGGTCTTGGTGATTGCGTTTCCATTGCAGCACAGACATAATCATTGTCGTAAGATAATAGTCTGGAAAATAATCGTCACGACTGCCGACTGTGCCTTGCAGGGGCAAGCCACCCAGTGATCGGTTATACAGCGGCGGTGTCCACAAAACTTGAAATGCTTTCATTGTTTTATTCTCAAAAGTGACTTAATTTAGAATTGATAATATCATCAAAGCCTACTATCCTGCTGTAGGGTAAACGAGGATGTGAAGGACAAGGTTATTCAATATTGATCATAGCTGGCAGTATCACCCTATTGCTCTGCCAGCAAAATGTCAAGTCATTAAGGTTAACAAACCATTTAACTAATGTGATGCGTCGGTTTCTGACTCAACCGCCCAAGCTGATGAATTTTGGCACAATCGACAAGTTGACCTTATCCTTGGATGGTGCTATACAGGCCACATCATGGTAGCCATGCGGTTGGCTCCCGTATAATATATCTGGGCCTGGCGATCAAAATATTCCCTACATTACGAGGGTCTTTATTTTCTCCTCGCGCTAAGACGGCGAAACTTCCTGTCTCTGAATTAGATTTTAACATCTCAAAAACTTGCACCAAAGGTCATTAAAAAATGGGGCTAGCTGACAACCTATTGAGCAAAAGGACAAGTGGCGTTCTCCTTCACCTGACAAGCCTGCCCGGTCGGGAAGGCATTGGTACGTTAGGACACCCTGCGTACCGATTTATCGATTTCTTGCACAAAGGCGGGCAGAGTTTTTGGCAGATTTTGCCCATTGGACCAACTCCCCTGGACGGCAACCCCTATCTACCTTATTGTTCCTTTGCGGGGAACTCCCTCTTAATTTGCATGGATGTCTTGCGCGAGAACGGACTAGTTTCTGACGCTGATATATCCTCCGGCTTAGGCAACGGGTCAGAATCTGTCGATTTCCAAAAAGTGGCGCTATGGAAACTGCCCTTGTTGCGGAGTGCCGCGATGCGATTGCAAAAGCTTATCAAAAGGGGTTATCAATCAACTCCGTTCAGCACATTTTGTTACAACAATGATTACTGGCTGAATGACTATGCACTGTTCACAGCTATCACCTCATCTGAGGGCATCAGCAGTTGGACAGACCTGCCGGAGGCGATGCGCAATCGCCATCCCGAAGAAATTGCATTTCTTGCAAAGGATCTATCGCAAGATATCGACATCATAAGGTGCATACAATACCTTTTTTTTCAACAGTGGGCGGCATTCAGGCGTTATGCCTCGCATAAGGGCGTTGCGATAATCGGGGATATCCCGATGTACATGAGTCCAAACTGTGTTGAAGTTTGGCGACAACCTGAGTTTTTCACAGTTGATCCAATTACCGGCTACCCTAGCCGGGTGGCGGGGGTTCCGCCGGATTATTATTCGCGCAAGGATGGGCAGCTTTGGGGATTTCCCCTGTACCGGTGGGACAACCTCGAACGGGATGATTTTCGCTGGTGGGTCAAGCGGGTAAGCCACGCCCTGACGCTTTTTGACGTAATTCGGTTTGACCATTTCCGGGGATTTTCCGCGTACTGGGACATTCCAGCATCAGCCCAGTTTGCCCGAGAGGGCCAATGGCAACCCTGCCTTGGACGCGAACTGTTCAAGGAATTGCACAGGCTTTTGGGATGTCTGCCAGCCATTGTGGAAGACTTAGGCCATATTGACAAGGATGTGATAAGGCTAAAGGAGACCCTCGGGTATCCGGGGATGAAAGTTCTGCAATTCGCTTTCGATGGCGGTCCCGACAACTGCCATCTTCCGTACAATTTCAAAGATAGCAACAACGTGGTTTACACAGGCACACATGATAACAATACCGTATGTGGATGGTTCAATGGCGAATGCTTACCAGAGATTCAAAACCGCATTTCATCTTATGTTGGCAATGGTTCTGCCATGGGTATCTCATGGGATTTCATTCGGATTGCGCTTGGTTCAATCGCTCGGCTTGCAATTATTCCACTTCAGGACATTCTTGGCTTGGGTTCAGCATCGCGGATGAATCATCCCGGTACTGCGATCGGCAATTGGTCATGGCGGTGTCGTCGCGGTGCGATAACCGATCAGCATGTGGCGGAACTGCGAACACTCACGGTAACCTATGGAAGATTACCGCGTTAATTTATGGGTGAATATTGCAACAAATCAGCCTATTTAAAGCGCGGTACGCTTGGTTTTTATAACGAGATCGGCAAGTGTATTAGCTAATTGCGAATTCAAGGCACCCCGTTCGCAAACCCAGTCCCAGCCGGCATCCTCGGTGTCTGGTATGTTCATTCGGCTATCACTCCCCAGCCCCAAAACATCTTGCAGAGGGATGATAAATTGATTGGCGATTGAATTCGCCCCAAATTGCATGAGTGACCAATTCACCTCTTTGTCGCAGTACGATCCTATGTACTTCCTCAAGTTTTGTTTTTGACTTTCAGGAATATCCCCATGCCAGCCTAAAGATGTGTCGGTGTCATGTGTTCCCGTATATACAACGATATCCGCAGTATGAAAGTTATGTGGAAGATGGGGGTTAGTATGATCGGTATCGAATGCATAATGCAAAACCTTCATTCCTGCAAGTTTCCACCGATCACGCAGTTCAATAACGGTATCAGGGAAAAATCCAATATCTTCTGCGACAAATTTGTCGTAAGCAAAAATGCCTGTCCATTTTTCGAGCAATTGATCCCCAGGGCAAGGCAGCCATGAGCAATCCCGTGCTGATGAGGCTCTCAAAGGAACACACCAAGAGCCAAGATATCCTTGGAAGTGATCCAAGCGCACCAGATCGACACGTTCGAACAACACCTCCATTCGTCGAACCATCCATTGAAAACCTTGGCTTTCATGATAGTTCCAAGCATACATCGGGCAGGTGTCCCATATCTGCCCCGTCAGGCAGTTCCGTGATGGCGGGAATGCAGCCACCATTGAAGCAGGGTGTGACGATTGCCGAAGGACGAATAGGTCTGGGTTTGCCCAAGCATCGGCGCTGTCAAACCCACAAAAAAACGGCATATCTCCAAAAATCTTGATGCCCCTGGCCTTGGCAAAGGCTCTCATGGACAACCATTGTCTGGAAAACTCGAACTGCAAATATTTATAGGACGCAATCGGCCCATCTAGGGCTTTTCGCGCAGAGTGCAGGCTACCTGTGTCTCTGTTTGCTATATCGTCAGGCCAATCGTCCCAAGCTTGACCATGGTAAAAGTCCTTGATCGCCCGAAAGAATGCATAGTCCTCCAGCCAGTCTTGATTGGCTTCGCAAAACGCCTCAAAATGCGAACGCAGATCGGGTGGCGCATGATGCCAAAACCGTGCGCCCACGGAAAAAAGAATCTTCCTCTTCAAAGTTTTTATAGCCTGCCAGTTGCCTGCACTGGAAAGTGCTTGCTGAAACTCCTGATATTCCTGTCCAGTCACCAGACCTTGTTGGTATAGAAGTCCAATGTACAGCAGATCTTCATCGCCAGCAAAACTAGAAAGGGAAATATAAGGATTATTATTGTACCTTGGGTTAACTGGTCCCAAGGGTAATATAGCCCAACAGGATTGTTTGCTTCTTGACAGAAACTCCAAAAACTCAAAAGCCGACTCGCCAATGTTTCCTAAACCTTCGTTACCCGGTAGGGAACTGACATGCGCAAATATCCCGCAACTTCTTTGCGAAAAAGCCATCTAGTATGCCCCTAATGAAATGATTTTTTGATAATTATGGCACAACTTGAGGAAAACTTCTGTTTGCTAAGCAGAATTTTTTTGATATTCTTTTAAATGTTTTGTGTAGGCTTCGTTTGATCTAAGGCCTGTATATTTATCGTTAGAATTGCTGAAATAATCGTTACAATGAGAGTGACAAATGCACCTATTAAGGCTGACAAAGTTGGGGAATCAACGTGCATTGCCGATCTCCACTCCTAGTGATAAAGATTATTCAGACAATGGTTTTTAGGTAATGCTTGATAGCAGCCCGCCATCGACTGGAATTGACGCGCCCGTGATGAAAGCGGCATCTTCGGAGCAGAGCCAGATCACGAGTTTTGCGACTTCCAATGGGCTTGCCATGCGCCGGAGCGGCACTCTTTGATTAATCACATCGTCATATCTGTGCGTGTCTTGGCCTAACATGGGTGTTTCAATAAAGGCAGGGCAAATGGCATTTATTCTTATGTTTTTCGGGCCAAACTCCGCAGCGGCCTGCTTGGTCAATCCGAGGATGCCAAACTTGGATGCGACGTAAGGATAGGGGGCTTCGCGCATCGGCATCACACCGGCAGCAGAAGCATTGTTTATGATGACCCCAGACCCTTGAAAAATCATCTTTTTAACTTCTTGCTGCATACATATGAATACTCCCTTTAAATTGACTTGAGTGACATAATCCCAGTCCTCCTCAGACAATTCTGTCAAAGATCCCAGCATACACCCAACTCCGGCGTTATTGAATGCAAAATCCAGTCGTCCATAAGCTTCGGATATTTGATGGCAAGCCCGCTCAATGTCCATGGTGTTACAGACATCCGCTTGCAAGAATAATGCTTCCCCTCCTAACACTCTAATGTCGTTCAGGACACCTTGTGCTTTGTGTTCATCCCTAGACGCGATGGCGACAATCGCACCGGCCTTGACAAACTCAATCGCCGTTGCCCTTCCAATGCCGGAAGATCCCCCTGTAATGAAAGCAACTCGGCCTTTATGATCGACGGACATTGCTGATTCTACTCGTTTTGTAAAAGTAATTAGTTCCGTGCATTCAGTGTCGTTTGCGGCGATTCATGAGCGAGCGGATTGCATGTATTGGATAAAATATTCCACTGCTCTAGGGTCAATTTCAAGCCCTCTATTAGAGAATGGCGAGGCTCCCATCCGAGAAAAATTTTTGCCCGCTCGAAAGACATTTGTTGTTTCCAGATTTCTGTATTGCCAACGATGTAAATCTCATTTCCTATATGGGTGGCATTGAGCAGTTCCTTTAGGAGTTTTACAATTTCCGTCGTGGACCACATGGCATTCGTACCTATATTAAATACTTGACCATTTAATGCATCTATTGGATTCTGTCTTACTACTTGAAGCATTGCATTGATTGCGTCATCTATATATAAATAATCACGATAGAATTCACTATCAGCATAGGGTATTCGGATAATGGGTTTCTGTCCACAGGATAAACGACTGACGGTTCCAGGGATTAGGCGACGAATATTATCATCGCTGGCCCCATATATATTGCTAAATCTTAAAATTGCCAAAGGGATTTCATAACTGAAAGAATAAGTGCGTGCGACTAGCTCAGCGCATACCTTGGAAACATCGTAAGGGTTCCTTGCGAGCAGGGGCATTTCCTCGGTATAGGGAAGGTGAGGCGCGTCACCATAAACTTTGTCTGTCGAAGCGAGTACGACCATACGGATATTTTTCGCATATTTTCTACATGCCTCCATCACATTGCATGTTCCATTGACATTGGTATCGATGCACTCGGCTGGTGATTCCAAGGCAATATCTTGTAGCGCGATTGCCGCTAGGTGAAACACAATGGAAACATCATGCCTTTTAAAAATAGACGAGACTTGATTACCGTCGCGAACATCGCATATCTCATAATTATAATTCTGTCTATTAAAAATGCCACTGGAAGTATCTACTTCTTCCCTAGATATGAAAATAGCTAGTACGGATAACCCTTCATCAAGTAAAGCTGCGCAGAGAGATCTGCCCAGAAATCCTCCCGCGCCTGTCACTAAAACTAGTAGTTTCGTCATGAATGATCTCACTGTTGCCGCATCCCCGGACGATTCATATCTCCCGGATTTTTATGCCTTCCAAGAAAGTCGTTTCGCCCAACCGGACAGGAACCAAGCATAGGCCGTGGTCAACGGGGATTTGCCTGCTGCCCAAAGCATGTGCTCCACCTTGACACCGCAGTGCAGTTAGTCGACTCGGTGCGAAGCATATATGAAAACACCTTCATCCTCCACAGCGCACGAACTCGAAACGGCGGTCAGCCAGCTTGGTATACCCAGGACGCTCTCGATTACAGTCGGAGCAGGACTCCCTTGCTATTAGATCGGGCCTACGTTCCACCTTCAACCTGACCCGCTGCCCACTAGACCCAACTGACAGCATCGTATACAAAAGACTTGATTTCTAAACACGATTAATGACTTGTATTATGATAATTCACAAAAAATCACACAATATACACAATTAGCACACAACCAACATGCCTATGGCCTTTTCTAGTGGCTACTTGCATTCTGGCTGATAATGCCAGATGTCTAACTGCATTTGACAGTCCGATTTCTGTTGGTACAATCTCATTCGCAGATCAGGGTCAGATGGCTCTTCAAGGTCGGATGGAGTCGTTCTATAAGACATAACGCTTATCTTAACATCATTAAGACCTCCAAATTTACAGGCTTGCTTGATCCAACCCGAAGTTTAGCTAGTATTACGCTGATTTTTCACTGCAATTGCATCGAAAAAGCTTCCAAATTAGCCCATCTTTCCAAACACTCCCCCCGCCTAAAAAATTGGACAATGGCCTCTCACTTTCAGCGAGAAGACCATGCGACCAAGACTGCTTATCATCATACTGCTTTCCGTCCTGACAGGACATTCAATTGCAGACACCAACCCACCATCACCGTCTGTGTCCGACACGGCGGACTTGCTGTCCAACGCCAACATCGAAGGGCTGAAGGCATTGCCTATCCATGGTTTGAGCATGGTCAAGGCGGGCGGCAAGACGTTTTTCATGTCCGACAATGGGCGATTCGTCATCACCGGAACCCTGCTTGATGTTTGGAACCGGGTGGCGGTGACCGAACTGGATCAGGTTGACCAGATCGCCAACAGGATAGACCTGTCCAAGATGAAGCTCAAAATCGACGACCTTGGGCCTGCCACCGTCGGCACTGGCAAGGCACAGGTGGTGGTGTTCGTCGATCCGCGCTGCCCCTATTGCGGCAAAGTACAGAAGCAGATGCAGGCACTCAAGGGCCAATATACCTTCAAACTGATCCCCATTCCAGTATTGGGAGCAGAATCGCAAAGTTTGGTGGTGAAAATCAGTTGCATGCTGCAAACCCCTTCCAAGGACAAGGCCCGCGATGCCTTGATGCACCAAGCCTATGACACCCTCCCGTCCGAAATAGACTCCAAATGCGACCGCGAACCCGTCCAACGGGCAATGGTGACTGCCAAGCTGTTCGGCATCGACGGTGTGCCGTTCCTGATTGCACCGAATGGGCGAACTTTCAAGGGTGCGCCGGACCGCTTGGCCGACTGGCTGGAGAATAAGTCTGCGCCAAAGGCCGAAGCAGTCCAGCCACCGTCCAAAGCAGCGGCAGTAAATCCTGATCCTGCGAAATCATCCAACGCAGACGGGGATGCCAAGCCATGAAAATCTCCGTCACCATAGCTATTCCTACTTTGTTGATTGGGTTGGTAGGTTGCTCAACCCAATACGGCTGTAAAGGATTGCCGGAAGACCCCGCCTGTCTGTCGGTGGTCGAAGCCTACCAAATCACGGACAAGGCCAATGCGACGGTGCGGCCCAGTCAAAATAACTCCCCAACGGCAGGAAAACCAGGAGAGACAACACCATCATCCGCGTCAGGTTCAGCATCGACATTGGCGGGTACTGACAACCGCCGCACAAATTCAGCCCCGATTCCAAGAATAGACGATCCCACGCCGATACGGACTCCATCAAAGGTCATGCGTATTTGGGTAGCCCCTTGGGAAGATTCGGACGGCGACCTCAACGTGTCGGGCTACCTGTTCACCGAACTCGAACCGCGCCGCTGGATGGTCGGCAAGGCTGCGCCATCAGTGGCAACCAGCCTCAAGCCCTTGCAAGTCATCCGTAGGGAGAAGGAGAAAAAGCGTATCCCGTCCAATGCAGACACAGCAACCATGAACCCGATGGGGACTGACGAGGCAAGGCCGGACGGCATGACAGGCACACCGCTGGACAGGTAATGCCCGTTTCATCATAAATTTTTCCGGCAAGGTGCAATACCTTTGCCGAGAGGGGGCGGGAAACCGCCAGGACACCGGAAGCTTTGGCCTCCGAGGCAGGCGGGGAAACCCACCGCCATCCTTTTAAACCCTGTAATCATTCCATGAGGAATCCATGAACTTGAAATCCACCCTCAAACAACCAAACGTACCCACGCTTGCCGTGCTGTGTGCCGTTGCCTTTCTGCTGCTGGCCCCGGATGTGTTCGCGGGCAACGGCGGCAACAACGAATTCGGTGCCATCTACACCATTGACCCTCTGGCTTTAGCCACCTTGGGCCGCATCATGGCGGTCACCTTCGTCGCCGTCGGACTGGTCGGCGGCGTGATGCGCGGCAGCATCATGGGCTTTGTGGTCGGCATTGCCGCTGGGCTTGGCGTGTACACCGCGCCCACGGTGATCGACGCCATCGTCACCGCCACGCTCTAGCCACACCTTGAAAACCCGTGCCTTGCCCATTGATTTGGGCAGGGCCGGACATCGAATACCCAAACCGATTGCAACCGAACCAGCCAGTTGTTTTCGATTCTAGCCTACGATGCCGAGGACGGTCTGTTCCTGACCGAAGACCGCAGCTTGGCGTTCGGCTTCATCTGCCAGCCCTTGTCCGGCGCGGATCCTGCCGTGGCCGATAGGGTGAACGTGCTGCTGAACCAAGACTGGCCGGTGGACACCCTGTTGCAGGTGAGCTTGTGGACCTCGCCCGACATCAACGCGACCTTGGCGTTGATGCAAGTCCGCAGGATTGCCCAGCAACAGCCTTTCCACAAGGACATGCTCCATGCCACGGTTGAGTTTTTGGGCCAGGGTGCGCAATCGGCTTTGGACGGTGCCACGGGGATACGACTGCGCCGGATGCAAGTGCTGGTGACAGTCAAATTGCCGATGGCGGGGGCGATGCCCACTGAAAGCGACATCCGCCGTGCCGCCGCCAACATGTATTTGCTCGGACAGAAGGCCGAGGCCATCGAAGCGCTCAAGGCCGAAAGGCGGTTGCCGCTGTCCGAAGGCGGCTATTCCCTGCTGAAGACCGTCCACACCTTATTTTCTTGCCACCACGCGCTGCGTGGTGGCAAGAAAATAGATAGGGTCGGGAATTCAGCATCGTCAGCAAGTAGCCCGAGTGTATGAAGTGGAATTCGATGATTATTGCTTGGATTGCGCCAACAATACCTTTAGCCGTTCAATTTCTGTCTGTGCGGATTGCTCGCGCTGCAAAGCAGCCTCTTTTTCTTGCAAAGTTGCTTGCTTTTCCATCCGTTCTCGCTCTAAATCCTGTTGAGCCTGTTCCATGTCATGCTGTATCTGCTCGTTTTCCAGTTTAATCTTCTCCATTTCCCGTAAATCTTCCTCCCTTTCTGTTTATATAGTACGCTGCTCGCGCAAGTAATTTTGCCGCGCTTGGTAGGCGTGGTAATCACGTTCTTTCTCGGAGAATTGTTTCAGGGTGTTCATGGCTTGCCTCATTTCAGTCGTGTTCATCCAGTCAGGTAATGCCGCCTCGTCCAATTGCTCGCCTTCTTTGAAGAACTGTAGCCAGCGTTGTTCCTCGGTTTCAATCTGTTCCGCCGTGACAATTTCAGTTCCAATAGATGGATGCCGCCCAAATCAGCCAAAGTACGGCCTTGACGGTTTTGCAGTTTATATTCGTTGGCGTAGTCGGTTGGACAAGTAGGCCGGAATAAGGTCGCACGGCGACCGTTTCCGGCAAAATCCGCCAAAGTGCCGGAAACGCCCGTGAACGGGCTTATTCCAGCCTACATTATCGCACCATGTATAGGCCATCCGCTCCGGTAAATGCCGATAGGTCAGCAATTGGATTTCAATCTGGTAAAGCCGTCCGTCGCTGTCCTTGGCTTTGACATCCACCACGCTCAGTTTATCGTCCAGAAATTCCTTGTCGTTGTAGGGATTGAGTATCTCCGCTTCGGTTATCGGCGGATTCAACCCATCAATCAATACCTCATCACCTCATCAGAATTCAACTCTAAGAATTATGGGACACGTCAATCCGCCGTATCGCATGGTTAGGCATTTCAGCATATCGAAGACGAAATCCATAGGCTTTTGCAATTTTCTCGGCTGCAAGTTGGGA
>Ga0268283_1000709_pt1 | contig 19264 bp, 51 predicted proteins | sample saktaG_13_FD_190140 | JGI IMG/M metagenome (GOLD analysis project Ga0268283, IMG submission 190140) | Saline water microbial communities from Sakinaw Lake, British Columbia, Canada - sak_2013_06_06_36m | ecosystem: Environmental > Aquatic > Non-marine Saline and Alkaline > Saline ... | reverse complement strand
TGGAGATTCAAGAAGCCTTTTGTTCCGAATGATGTTGGAAGCCGTAAAATCTGGCGAGAGTGCAAGGAAATAGCTATTGAAACGATAGCCAAGATGAAATAAATTTGTATTCTGACCATAAATCGGCAATGTCTAGGTCAAGAGGATCGTGATTGAAAAGTTGGGAGGCTAAAATTAAGACAATCGAATGTCCAATTTGCAAACGAACATGGGAAGAGGGTTGTCAGCAGGAAACCATTATCAAAACGCATGGATCGTGCGCTGTGTGTCGGTATGACGAGAAGCCGCCAGAGGGTATGAATCTCGAACGCTGCTTTAAAGAGACAGACGATCCAACGGATACCACATTGGAGCAAAACCGTGCTCAGCGTCTGGCTGAAAATTCAAGCGTAAAGCGAATCGGCGTGAAAGTCATCTCGATCTGAATAAGAAAAGGAACTGATAAATGAGCAAGAAGATTCGTAAACCGGTGGGTGTGGGTGGTTGTGGGCGTGGACAAATTACATTGTCTGGGGAGGTTAAACCACTTCGGGTGTGTAATCGTAAGTGGTCAATGGTTCGGATCACGTCGAAAGGGGTTAAAGTATGCCTTTGTGACGATTGTGATGAGATGTTTGGGAATATAGTTGGAGCTTTAGATGGAATCCGTAATTCGGAGTAGGAGTATAATGATAAAGCCAAAGAATCTTATGGGGGTATTGGCGGTTATGGCTGCGGCAGGTGTTGTCGCAGATTTAACCCGTAGGGAGAAGAGGGACATGCGGAAGTGTCGGCTTCCAGGTTGCGAGGTCATGCACAGTCATAATGGGGGTTACTGTTGTCCAGAGCATTGTCGTGAGCATTTGAAGATTAAGAAGGGATGAGGGGTTATGGATTCAGAAAAAGAGACGACTCAAGTTAAAGGACATTACCGAGCCATTGTCGAGATTCTTCAAGGAGATCGAAACGTATCGGACTTCATGGCTGCCGCAGGTCTTGGACTCACGGGAGTAGGGACTCCCACCAAGATGAGGATTGACTATAAGCGTGGGGAAGAGGTGGATGTTGCCAGAGTTTCTCTTGCGATGGATCGTATGATTGCAGAGTCAGAGCGTGTTCGGACGCCTTTCAAAATCCTGAGTTATAAAGTGTTGGAGATAGTTGTGGTCCTAGATGTTCAAAAATAGGAATTGATTATGAGTAAGTGGTTTATTGTGCGTCGTGACTTATCCTCCCGTTCTTCAACAGTAGTCGAACAAGACAGTGTTGGAGAGGATGGTGAATACATTCTCTTTCCATGCACATGCGAGGACAAATCATACTGTCCAGATGGTTTGCACAAAGTGCATAAGGTGTATGTCGGGGTTAATTATTTCCGCACAAGAGAAGCCGCTGATGAACGAGTGGAAATCTTGAGTTCGGGTCTTATCGAGCCATCAGATCGAGATCGTGCGCAGTGGTCGGATGAGACCAGATTATATGTCGAACGACTTGAGAAATTCTACGATGCCAATATGAGGGCTCAGCTATGAACCAAATCCAAATCCTCTTCATGTCTTTGTGGAACTCACTTGCATGTCGTCTCGGGTTTCATAGCTGGGTATATGACTCTCTGAGTAGTCGGCAGTGCTCCGGTTGTTCTGTCTCGCAAAGATATGTCGATGCTGGACCCTGTATTTACGGTGGTCAAGAGACAGGGTATTGGAATATTTGTCGAAAGGAGGATGCGTGAAAGTAGGAGACAAGGTTGAGTGGGCAAGTCAAAGCGGTGGGTTCAAGACCAAGAAGGTCGGAACCATTGCGGTGGTTGTGCCATTTTTGACACCGCCGGATAAGTATATCCCCTTAGAATATCCTTATAGTTTGGGGATGTATGGACTGGCACGAGATCACGAGTCTTATCTCGTGAAGGTCGAGGGGAAGGGCAATAGGCTCTATTGGCCTCTCGTGAAGTATCTGAAAAAGGTTCAGGATTTTGTTCCTTTTCCTGTTGTTCATACTGTCCCGTTTCAGCATAAGACTCCGGCCCAAGAAATCGCAAGCCTTCAGAAGAAGATTGATGCGCTTGAAATTGAGCTGGGTCAAACCCGCAGGAGGCACGGGGTTTTCATGCGGAAAATCAAAAAGATGCTTGGCTATAAGAATTGGCCTGATATCCAAGGAGACTTCTTGGATGGAGTGGCGACTCTGCTTGAGAATAAGATCGAGAAGGATAAGCAGATACTTATTCGGTCATTTGTCATCTGGGACTGGTAAGTTTGTTCTGAAAGGAAATCATTATGACTTGTGATGAAGTGTGTCGAGAAATCGAAAAGAGGACTGGCAAGAAACCAGTGATCAAATGTGTTGGTGCTAGTATCTTAATTGGAGTTCAACAACACTACGGGAATGCTACGCTGTTATCGCCATTGCCGATTGCCAGTGAGACAAGACCCGAGTTTGTGGAGTATATGGTCGGGTTGTCCGGTGCTGTTCTAGATGATCCACGACTTATTACATCTCCAATAAAGATTTGGGAGGATTATGATTGAAGCAAGGGTAGTTTATCATAGCATGTCTGACATGCAAGTCTGTGTCCCGGAGAACTGGACAGATGAAGAGGTCAAGGAATTTGCCAACAAGGAGAAGGAGTGTTGGACTGGCAACGGATGGGCAATCGTTCACTGGGAGAATAAGTCTCTTGACAGAGGGTCAGAGCGGGAGCCATGTGAAGATCAACCCGGATTCGTGAATATCAAACTGGAGGCATGAATGAGTTTTCCTAATATGGCTGGAGTTCAGGAGACGGATGATGTCTTGACTGCCGAGTTGGAAGCGGCTGGCATCAAGGTCGATGACTACGAATTTCTTCGGAGTCGTAAGGGAGAAGTGGTTTCGGCAATCATGGGGTCACTGCACGGCTGGACATTCGAGCGGGCTTGGTATTACTGGGTTTGCAAGGGGCCGGGGATCGAAGTAGAGGCCGCAGAGAGACTCCATAAGGCTATTGGGCAGGAAGTAAGGGTTGACGGTCATTGTGGGTGTCCTAGTCCTCGTGAGTGGTTTCACGGGCTTGCCTGTGGACATTACCATGTCGATACCCCGGCAGGTCTAAAGGCTCTGGCCGACACGATCAAAGAGCTGGTTGAGAAGGACAAGAAAAAGGAGATAAAATGAAGGACCCACTTAAAAATCGCAAGATCAAGAGACATATTCAGAAAGCCATTGCAGAGGGCAAATGCGAGCAGTGCCAATATCCGTGGCATGACGGGATATGTTCATGCGGGAAGAATGGCGAAGAGGAGAAAAGTATTTGTGAGCTCGCTTACTCCTTGTTGAAATCCAGAAAACGATCTTTCGGCGAAGAATGTTTCAGAGCCTTTTTGATGGGATTGAAAAAGGATCGCTCAAAGGAAGTGGCAAAGATTGATGCCAAATTGAAACCTATTGATGAGTCACTGGGATTATGGGATGAAAAAGAGGATTGTTGAAGACATCTACGTGAGGGGGCTATGAAAAAGAATACAATAGAGATTGATGTTGCCAAGGCATTCGTAAAGAGCGCGAAGCATTCTTCATTTCGCCGTGCCACATTCAATACATGGGTTGATAAGCATGTCCCGTGGGCCGAAGATGAGACACTAGATTCTGTCTGGGAACTCGTCTTGGATGAAATAGAAAAGAAGTAGGCGGGTATAATGGATTTGAAGTGCGAAAAATGCGGCATGAATCTAGGGTCGATGGAAAAAGGGAAGATACGGAATGGCTCCGTGCTTCTCTGTAAGTTGTGTTGGGGTAAAGCCAAGGCAGCGATGAGTGTGGCTGAAATGGTATCTGGTGATATGCCCGACTTCCTTAAAGGTCTTTCCCCAAATAAAAGGTAAATCCGTATTCTGAGCTGGTTTCGGTAATGTGTTGATAGGAGATCGTGACATGTATAAGATGAGTAATAGAGTGGAAGATTTCGACAAGACGCTGACACCTGCCGAGCGTGCAGCCCCGACATTTCTGGAGTGGAGTGATGAAACTCTGGCTAGAGGAGTTCGGAGTCTTGCAATGGATTTGTATGATAGTGTTGGATTTAGTGGTTCGTCTGCTCAGGCGGCTGCGATCACTCTGGACAAGGTGCTTCGAGATGCCAATATGACTGAGATGGACATTACACTTGGTAATACGAAAATCACCGTGAGGATCGGATGACAGATCATCTATTTGACGAGGGTGTTGAGGCATTATCCGAGGGTGCCGACAAAGAAGATTGTCCATATGAAGAAGGAACGGATGGGCAATTCGGATGGATGAAAGGCTGGAGAGCCGCTTCTCTCCGGGAGAAGGGATTGCTCGAAGCAGAACGAAAAGAGATTGATAGCAAAAGAGTATGATCTCACAAATATATGTTTACAATCGTGACCACATGGATAGATTTCTGAGACAGGCAATGAATCGTGTCATTGCCACAGTCCAGCCATCTACGTGGCACCTGATTTCAATTTACACGGGAGAGTCGGAGCATTCTTCCCCTGAGTATCTCACCGAGGGTGCGATCAAGACTCTCAAGATGACGGGGATGAAGGAGTCTCTGTCTTTGAGGTTTGGCGACATCACCGATAAGATGACGGATGTCATCAAGATGTATCCAAACATCGCTTTGTTCACCAAGCAACAGGCTGATGCTGTTGTGAAGTTTTGCAATGACAGGAAGGCGGAGCCGACTGACGATGTTCTGGTCACTCAATGTGACGCAGGCATTTCAAGGTCTGGGGCGGTTGCCGAGTTTGCTGCGGAGTTTTTCGGGATTCCTTTCGATGTTTTCTTTAGGCAGAATCCACAGATCATGCCGAATTCATTTGTGAGAAGGCTGCTTCGTGAGTCTGCTGGACTTACTGGTGAGCCAGCATTTCAGATAAGAAAGTGGGATGATGAGTGACGAGATTACATCCTGTTGTGTTGCGGTCATCATCTTAATTCAAACCATGATCGGGCTATGGTAAAGATGAAGAAGGTTGTCATATTGATGCCGGTGCATTGTGCTCCGAAAGTGGCGATGATGACATTGGGGACGTGGTTGGAAACCTGTGATGGCTCCTATCGGGCTGAAGTCATTATCTGTGCTCACGACAACTACTCTCATTATCATCCCGGTTTGGATACACTCAAGGAATTGCCAGTGACGGTTATCTCAGTCCCGGAGATCAATTGGTATTTCCCCGACTTGATTCAATCCATCATGCGATATTCTCGGATGCACGCTGTAAGCCTGACGGCATTAATGGAGAAAGCCCAAAACATTCAATTCGATCACTTGGCGATTCTGGATCACGATTTGGTCTTCAAGACGGATTTCGTGAAAGCAGCAGCAGATACGGGTTCTGATTTGGTGGGTGGGTATATGTGTGATCGGAAGGATTCGGCGGCTGCGAAAACGGCAGCAGGGATTTTTCAGTTTGCCCCGAAGTTCTCCATATGGCATCTGGTGATGAGTCAGTTGTTCTATCAGAAGGTCATGGAGGATAGGGGACTCATCTTTCCCGCTATCGAAGGTGGAAATATCTTCGATACTTTCACAAAGGTAATCGCCAAGAATCGAGATGAATGGCATCTCCCTGTTACAGAATGGTCATGTGCTGAAATGGATGCCATAGTGCAACATCGATGGAGTATGTCATTTAATTTCGGACAAAAAGTTTGTGGTGTTCCTTCTTACTGGGATAGAGTGTCGAAGTATGAGGCTGAATTCGATCAAAGATTCCCGAACGGGATCAAACACCTCTTTGAGCGGGTTGGACTATGATTAAATTACCGAACGGGAACAGATTGTGATTGGGCCTTTCTCAGATAAGCCTCCGAGTGATATTTTTCTAAACTCCATCATTTTTGATAATGGTTTCCTGCAGATGTGTGATTTCTGCGGACGGACGTTCTTCGAGGATGACGAGAAGGCCGGAGACTGGGAGCCAGGCGAATTTGAAGGATTGCGCCAGAAAGCCATTATAGACCCGGATCGGTATAGAGGTGTAGCTCGTATCAGGCGAATAACAATCGGGAAAAAGGTGGGTGTTGTAGGCTGTCCATGTAACGCTCTACACTCTGTAGAGGACATATTCTGGAAGAACCGTAAGAGTATCATGGCTTATATCTCTGCTCGTGTAAAAGACATCGTGGAGCATGCCTTGGAAGACGAAGGATTGTCCGATCAAGCTACGGCAGATTTAGCGCAAGAGGAAAAAGCCTCAAAGACAATTGAGTGTAAAAAATGCCATCGTGATGTGAGTAAACTTGGTGTAAATGAAGACGGTATATGTATCTCTTGTGCTGACGAAGACTTGTTGGAGGATGATGTTATTAATTGCGAAGTATGCAAACAACCAATGTGGCGAGACTCAAATGAAATGACCCAATGGGGAATGTGTCAAAAATGTCATGATGCCGAAGAAGAAGGACTTCCGTTCTAACGGAGATTTAAATATGGGACTACCATTTCAGAAAGAATCGTTACAAGACCTGAATGCAAGGTTTCCAGCAGCTTTAAAGCAAATGTTTTATGTCGAGAAGATGACCGAGGCTGGAGCTGATCGTCCTGGAAATCATCGGGAGAACGTTTTTGATTTTACGGATAATACCCGGCTCATCATTTCTATCGACTGCTATAATGATTTTATCTATCTTCATGTCAGTGGGAGCAATAAGGACATGAAGTCTGGTCCCGAATTGTTTGAACTAATGATATCGAAGATCGTCTTGTTGAAGATCGCCGAGTCGTCACTAGGGATATTGCCGAAGAAGGCGAGTATCCATATCACGAAGACTGGCGTCTTTCACGTCTTATATGAATTGGGAAAACGAAAGACTTAGACAGAAACTTAAAGAAAAATCTTTAATTTTTACAGGTCTATCAAAAGTGGCTCTAAGGGGATTTGTGAAAACTGAAGAAAAATCTGTAGTTTCCAGTAAAGTTCCATGTGGAACAAAGGATGATTCTATTTTACTGACTTGGTGTCCAGAGTGTAAGAAAATGGCTCCATATCGTTGCGAGAGTCGTGATGCAATGCAGTTTTATATCTGCGAATGGTGTGGTGGAAATATGGGAGACATCTATCTCACAAGGTGTTGGGGAAGAGCACCTAAAGGAACCATAGTCGTGAGAGATGTAGAAAGAATCTCCTGAAAAGCATGTCTGGGGTATAATGGATCATCTGATAGGGGGTAAAATGAGAATGTTCAAGATGGTATTGTTCACAACAGTGTCTGTTGGTTTTATTTTGGCTGGTTGTGTCGGTGGGAACGGCACTCAATATCTGGCTTTGCCGTATGCTCATATGACTATTAATTTCAAACCGGAAAATGAACTAGATGCTGATGGCAAGGAAAAGATGTTGGCAGTAATGTCTAAAGGACTTAAAGTTAATCCAGAGCCGACAAAACAATTTTTTTGCCCCATTTGTCAAGCTGATGAGTTTTCTAGTCCTTCATGCCCGGTATGTGATTCCATTCGTAGGCTTCCAGTATATGCCAGATACCAGTGTCCATATCGAGGGACTAATGCCGTTCGTTTTCTTTATCTCGATGGACATACCAACCTAGTAGAAAACCGACCTATCGATACCGAACGGGATTAAGATAAAGGAGTCTGACGTGAGTGATTTTGAGTCAGTGGAACTTGGCGCAGAAATAACAGAACGGAGATTTTTTCCTTTGATTAATAATTTGAAGGAAACAGTTCGTAAGCTCACGGAACTTCTTGTTGCTGCCAAAATCGAGCGAGATACATTACAGTCAGAAAATGCCATGCAGAAAAAACAAATTGAATCGTTGGCTGAGCAAATTGATCCAGATAAACAATGTCCACCGGATATTAGTCCTTTTGGTCCTTGTCCAGATATGTCGTGTTCAGTGTGTTGGATACAATGGTCTCGTAAAAAGGCAGAGAGTATTTTGAAATGAAGCTAATTAGTCCATACACCGACTATTACGACTATCTGGCTCGTGACAGAAATATGTCGGATCAAACCTGCACTTGGGAACGAAAGCCTAGAGTGGTGGATGTCAAGTTTGCCATTCCTTCTCCGGTTTTCCTTGGCGAGCGGCTCTATAAGCTTCAGAGGCAGCCAAACAGTGTTGATGTTTTCGGCTTTGTCATCTGGTTCTGCGGAAGAGCTATTCCAGTGGCTCGTATAACCACATTGTCTGGTCGTGAGTCCTATGTTTTCTCGTATAACGATCTGCCATCAGAAATTATCAATGAGAAGAGTGTATTTGATTTCTCGCCCAAATACAGGATGAAGGCTTTATTCGATCTGGCTAATAAGCCGTGGGGTGCAACAGAGCTTGACGCCATACGATTGCCCGGTCATGCTGTCGCTCAGAAAATCTCCATTGATGATATGCATCGTAAATTGAATTCTCCTATTTTCTGTCATGCCGATGGTGTTCCAGAAATGATGGGTGCCGCTGCTAATTACAATAGAGAGGATGGACTGTGCCGGTATTCATCCTCGGTTATCATTAATCCAATTCTTTCTGTCGTTATGATGCACAGGATTATTGATCCATTTTCTACATTTAATTCAATTGAGCGGTATCTTACCAATGAGTTGGCCAAGAGGGACGTGAAGAGGGATCAATCAATTAAGGATAATCCAGTTCCTGATAAAATTAAGGCCGAGTCTCATGGGTTTAATAAATGGTCTTTTCGCAAAGAGTCAACGAAAAACAAAAAGAGGTCATCTCATGAGTGATGATAAGGCAGATAAGAAACCAACTCCAGAGGGTCAACACGCTATCGATGTGGCAAGACTGTATGGGCTTGATGAAGAAGACGACGATAGGTGGTTGCCATTAGTTTTGGCAATTGTGGTTTTGGGTTTGTATTTTGGAGCCAAACTTCTGTTCATCGTTGGTGGAGGATATTGTAAGTCAGATGGGCAGTCTGCTGTATATCTAGAACATCAGAGCACCAATCAGTCTGTAATATATCTGGATCATCAAACAAATCACATTCAGAGAAATAAGAGGTAGAATGAGTAAGAAGTCTGACGCATTATTGGCGGCTATCGAGACCTTGACAGCAAGTATCGGCGTGTATGGCAAACGTATCGAACAGCCAGTGTCTATACAATGGGGCAATGGAGTCGTGCTTCGGGATCATACCGGCATGATGATAACGGCTGGAAAAGAGCATGTGGCAAAATGGATCGCAAAGAACATGAAGGATAAACTATGAAACACCAAGCTTTGCCACCTCCGTATGAGTTGGCGTGTCAGATGCTTAATGCAATTGGATGGGACGGGAATGACTTCCGTCTTAGGGACCCAGTTGCATTAGCGATAGCTCCAGAAGTGGAGAGACTTAATAAGCAAGCCAAAGAATCAGCGTTAAACTCTGGTGATCTTATACATGCAATGTGCGGGGGAAACAGGATAATGGAGAGGGGTAAACTATGAAACCAGAAATAAGCCAAGTGTCGGTCACATATAACCAAGAAGGTAATACTCTTGGGACTACTTCTGAATGTGAAACTATTGACGTAAATCTCGAATTTCAATTATCAGAGAAAGACGGATGCTTCGTCGTATTAAAAACCGAAGGCTGGTCCTTTGATGATCCCAAAGATTTAATCGAATTGATTGAACGAACGAAGAGAGTCCTCAGTAAATCACCGACAAGTCCTAAACAGGATGTGCTGAAAAAGAATGTTCGTCAGCTTCCTAGGAATAAACCATTTCAATTTATTCCAGTTGACAAATCAAATGGAGTGATTGAGTGAAAAAGAAACAGGTCATAAAGCCTGTCCCAGTCGAGAAGAAATCTATGTGGGTAGTAATGAGAGCACTTTCATTTGATTCGTTGGAGACTATGGGCAGAAAACTCTCAGCTCCTGTAGGCGGACCTTTTCGCTTTATGCCCGTATTTGAAACAAAGGATCAAGCCGTCACATTTGAAGAAGGATGTGAAGATAATGTCCGTGAGATAAAGGAGTCTCCATGCTGACCAAGTTTGCCGCTGTAGGAAGGTTTGTCGTGGCTTGTTTGGGACTCTTGTTGTGCTATCTCCTCTTCGTTGTCTTGTGGCCGATTCGAGTCATCGTTGAGTGGTGGTATTTCGGACCAGCTCAATGGATTCTTCGTATGGTGAGGTGGGTATGTCCACCAATTCATGTGTTTCACGAGATGCGTAAGTTTCAAAAAATAATCGGACCTCGACTAATTGCAGAGTGGGCGAGTGGACGGAAAAAGGAATTATAGCCTCCATAGGCTATAATAGGCATTTATAGCCTCCATAGGCTATAAATGGGTATAATTGGGTATAATTCAAAAACAAGGAGATCAAAATCATGCCGGAACCAGTCGTCGAACCCTCACAAGCAGTCAAATTGTCTGATTTTCTCAGTCCGAAGCCAGTTGTAGGGGCGGGAGCGTGCTCAGCCATGGTCCTGGCCTTCACCACGAGCCTTTGCTCGTCCTTCCCTGTCTTGCCATCGGCTATAGTCGCATTGTCACTAAGTGCCGTCTTTGCCGTTCTAATGGTCACTGCCGGTAATGGGCAAAAACTCCCGATCAAGACACTCTATGGTTTAATCTGCACGCTTATGATATTCAGCGCAGCTAGAGGTGGAAATTCAACCGTTGTCGAAGCTATGCCTAGCTCCGTCCCCAATACTCCCGATCAAATCATCAAAATGGCCAAAGTAGACTGGTCATTTATTCCGTCTGCTCTGGCTGCCAATGATGTCAACAAAACATTCTATCTAGCCTATGTGACGAATAATCTTCCAGTCTATACCAATGCCGCCGGACACTCATTCACAAATACGGAATTTAAGGCTCAATCACAAAAATCATTGTTTAGAAAATGGAGGTGGACCAATGATTAAAGCAACGGCTGGTAAAGTAGCTTGGAGTAGTGATAATACTGTTGTCACAATAAATCCATCCAGAGTTTTCTAATTTTTGGGTGTATTGAAATATCACTTTTTATTGAATATATCGCTATCAGTAAGGAGAACTTACTATGTGTGATATGCGACAAGTCGACAAAGTAGAGTATAGACGCCTGCTCGATGAAATCGGTGAGGATTATTGTCCTGCTGGTGCCTATTGCATCTTCAAGGAATTTCTCATCTCATCCCATCCCTCTCGACGACTCCTCGTCCAACTTAAGTGCATGGATAAATTCAAGTTCATCCGCAGTAAGGATGCCGGTAAAGACATCGGATGGGAAGTAACCATGCAAATGTGGATCGAAGAAGGTCATGCCAAGAAGTTTGCCGAAGCCTATGATGACAAGAAATCTGTCAGAGACATATTCAGGCAAATAATCCCCGGATCATAATTTTAGGGTATAATGGAAGCATGAACACAGAAATAGAATCTAACAACGAAGAGAGGATGGTAATCGACGATGAACCCCCTCTTGGCAACTTACGCCGCTCTAGCCGTATTTATAGTAAGTTTTTGTGCCTGGTTTTTGGCTGGGCAAAGGACGCTGTGTGTTATGCGTCTGGAGAGGCGGAAGGCATGTCTTATCGTATGGTTGGAAGACCTGCTTCCGTTTGTAGGCATAGCTGGCTTTCTCTTGGTTGAAACACCATTTGAAAAGGCGATAGTGGCCGTAGCTGGGGCAACCGGCAGTTCTTTAGGGTTATGGACTGCAATGACTGTTGAAAAAGCAAGAAAAGCACAAATGAAGGAAGTAGTATGAACACGAATGATGCAGACAAGAATCAGGGACTCTATAACAAGTTTACTGTCTCACGAACAGACGGAACGGATCTACCTGGTGAAAAGCACGAGTGATGTAAGTATTTCGTGCTAGACCTAACTCACGATCCACATGCCATCGCAGCGATTCGAGCTTATGCTGATTCATGCCGGGTAAACTTCCCAGCTCTGGCTAAAGACATATACGACCTGATTGACCTTATGGCAATTCCGAAATGAATATGTCAGTTCCTAATGACTTTGATTCTAAGGGAAAGGGTATTTTTATCCACCCGGAACCATACCAGTCATTGATAGAGAAGTCTTGGAATCGGGTATAATAACTCATGACCAAGTCCAACAACTATCTTGATATTGTCCGCCTGAGCTGCCATAACTGCGGGCATAAATATATCCCGGAAGACATCCGACGTTCACGATGTTTCCCCTGTTATCGGGCTTGGCATCAATCTCTGTCTTTAAAAACACAGAAAAGAGAGTTTTGGTATCCCGGACATACTATCCCGGACATAGACGAAGAGAGGGTCTGTCGTGAATAATCATCGTGACTGTGGCAATTGAGGACAACCTCGTGTATGTAGTAATACTCTATGTGAAACCTGCACGGAGATTAATGGTTATTTTCTACTTCATGGAAGCAGGAATAACTGGCATCCAGAAGGCACTATCCCAACCATTGACCCTCAACTCATCTCAAAGGAAATACCATGCAAGGCTGGCGCTGTCCCACATGCGGCTCAGACAATCTCTCAATCTCTGTAATCTCTATAGCCAAACTCGTCCAAACCCTCGATAGAGACGACCAAGAGGACTGCAATGAGTGGTCCATAGGAGATGTCAACCAACACTGGATATGGGATAGAACAGCCCCCATCACCTGTGACACCTGCGGCTATCAAAATCACTCTACCCACTTCGAGCATGACTCAGGACCACCAGGAACCATCCCAACCATAGCCCCTACAAGAATCCAATGAAACCATTCACAGTAACACCAGATGTCCATTCTGTCTGGGTAGCAACTTCCACGAAGTGTGTAAGGACGTAATATATGTCTGTCGATCCTGCGGAGAAGAGGTATTCGGCTTTCGACTAATACGACCTGATATACCAGAAGGATGCGTCGAAATCAGAGATCACAAACTCATCCGTCCCGCTGTTGTAGATTGACCCCTTACCTATACTATAGAAAAATCTTCAGTTTTTACGAACCTTGTAAATTATCAGGATTGACCCAGAGAAGGGCAAGAAGGGTATAATATGGGGAGTAAGGGTAAGAATAAGGGTAGTATCATACAGGGACAGTATAGAGGGACATACAGAGACATAAGGGGTAGAGATAGTCATATAGTATCAAACCATCATAACCATCACAAAAAGCACGGAAAAAAGCTAGTCCCATCGAAAAGGATGAAAAAAGCTAGTCCCATCGAAAAGGATGAAAAAAGCTAGCAATATGTCGGAGAAAAATCTTAAAACGGGTCTGGGGAATTTTGATTCAAAAAATTGCGTCACATGTGGATACATGCTGGAGTCTCATTTTTTCGTAAAGAGGTGTCAGGGCTGTCACCTTGGGGTTGTCGAGCCTACTATGTGGTATCCACAGGATACTGTTCCTAGTGATGAAGACTCGGAGAGACTGTCATGAAAGTAAGTGACGAGCATAGTTGTCTCACCTGCGGAGAGCAGAATGACAGTGGGGAGTATGTATTCACAGAGATGTATAGAATGCGAGTTCGGTATTGAACACATAAGGTGGTATCCTAGAGATACTATCCCTGTTGATGTCAGAGAAGTTGTAAGTAAAACAAGTCCTAAAATGATGTATAAAACCAAACTTTTTTCTTTACTTTCTGGAATACTTACACTAACGAAATGTGGTATTTACACCCGCTTTCAGAATCAGGTAAAAAGTGCTTGTAAAATCTCATAAGTGTTTCCACTACAAACTGTTTATGGAGTAGAATGGTGTGTAGTCCGTCAAGGGCTAAAATCATGCTTATTCTATTATAACGCACATTTCTCTGTCTTATGAAAACTACTAAAATTGTTTAATCTGTCTTGTGAAAACTCTTATTACACACATTTTACTGCCTTATGAAAACTACTGAAGTTGCATAACATGTGGAGAGAGCTATCAACCGGAGAGTATTGCAAGACTAACCTAGAGAGGTGTAATTCATGCTGGTTTCCAGAGAGAGATGCAAGGTGTGTATGACCGTAGTAAGCGAGATACATCTTACCCTGTGGTATCCCAGAGACAGTATCCCGGTAGTAGAGGATGAGAGGGTGAAATGAACAAGACTTGTCATAATTGCGGAGTTGAGGCAAATCTACCCAGTAGGGTGTATTGACTGTCAAGCGATGGGATTCGGCGGGCTTGAACTCTGGTATCCTAGACACACTATCCCTGTAGATCAGCCAGAGAGGGTGTTAGTGGCGTCTGGGGAGGGTAGGATCATCACAGGAGCGGAGGGTAGGGTAGAATCAAAGGGTAGGCTTAGACAGAGTGATAACATAGCTCATTCAGGATAGGACAGCTATTTTTCTGCCTGAACGAATTTCTGGAGAAGGAGCCTATCCTACGTTTCAGAAATTTATAAAATTTGCATTTTGGGAAATGGGAGTAAAATGGTTGAAAAGAAGAGGCTTTGAGAAAGGGTGTTTCACAATTTATAAAATTTGCATTTTGAAAATGGCTGTTTTGGTGTATGAGGACGAATGGGTGTTTCATAGGAGTTGTGTCAATTGCTACAAGCATGACAAGTGTTCGGGTCATACTATGGATTGGGATTGGGCTAGTTGTTGGGGTCCAAGAGATATAGTCTATGTTTGGGATAGTGAGAAGGTGAGTTAATGAAGAGTGGTTGTGCGACTTGTAAAAGGTTTCCTTGTTCGCCTCATCCTTCGGATACTCTGTGGGATTACGCCAACTGTTATTGTCCAGAGGGTGCTGTCTATGTCTGGGATACTGAGAGGGTGGGATAGAGATGGGATTTTCATATGCTGATTTGAAGGCTCTGGGTTCTATTGGGATGGTTCCCTTGCATGAGATTTTTTGCAAGGGATGTAAATACATAGAGTGTTATTGTGATTACAACGATCATCATAGGATGAGGATGCAGGATGGAGAGCTGTGTCCGGTGTGTAAGGGCAGGAACTGGGATAGGACATATACCATGAGACCTGAAGGGGTGGTTATGATCTGGAATCACAAGAGGATCGGATGAGCACGGTTCAAATGACATTGGGTAATGGATGAGGAGGCAGTAGTATGATGGGTGAGCATGAGGCGGGTAAGGGGTCAGTGAGCCGGGTTAAAGACTTAGATCGATACCGGAAGGGGTATGATGGTATCAAGTGGTCGAGTAAAGACAAGAAGGTAAAGGCAAAGAATGGGCGGGATAGTTCAAATAGAGCAAGTAGATAGGGAGATTCCCTTAACCAAGGTCATGACTCTAGACCGGCTTAGGATGGTTTTAGAGGAGGCTTTGGGGAATGAGACTTGGCATTGGGTGGAGTGTTCCCTGTGTTTGAGTAGGACGGTGTTTGAGAGCGACGTTGATTTGAGAGTGGATCAAGAGCGGGTATTGCCATTGCGGATACAAGTTTGACAGGAACATGCCAGTCGGCAATTTTCCAGGCAGCAAGGTTTATGTTTACGATGATGAGAGGGTTGGATGAATGGAGCGGTACAGGTATGGAACCACGATAGGGTGATATGAAGAAATTCAGGCCGTTGAAGTTCGTCTGCCAGCAATGTATAATCAGTCATGAAAATAGAGTGTGGGACAAACAGGATGAAATACAGTGGTTGAGTGGTAATGTGAGATGTCCACAAATGATGTTGATGCGCTTTCCTTCTAGGCAATACTGCATCAAGGCAAAGGAAGTCGATATAATCAATTCTGGGTATGTCTTTGTCTGGGACCATATTCGGGTATAAGGTTTTTATCATAAACAACTTACGACAAAACTAGAGAATGACGGGTTGTTGAAAACTGAAGAAAAATCTTTAGAAAATTGAATGTAAACGATGTTTTTCATATCAGGAAATGGGCAGGCGGGGTAGAATACGACAGTTTGAATGGTCTATGGAGTAAGGGGTTAAATGAGGGCGACACGGTTTAAGAGGTTTGGGATAATTGATTTGGCATCTATCAGGGCGCATAGTGAAATGCAATCAAAGGAGGATGAGTTGGTTTTTCGTTCGATGGAGAGGGCTTGTTTTCCAGAGGGATGTATATTCACATGGCATGACGAGAGGGTTGGTGATATGGAAGGGACTAAGATAAGGGCATGAAGTCTACGGATATTCCAAATGGGTATGTGGTATTGGGTCCATCGGGTCGAAACATCCTAGTGGACTTTGATGATAAGGGTAAGGCTCAGGATACCGCAACCGAGATCACATTAAATGGTTGGCCAATAGACATCATGGCAAACGGGCGGATACTGCCCACAGTCATCGTTTTGGTGCATACGGTTAAGGGTGAGGGGCAGATGCTTGTGAAGCGTCTAGCGGCTCGCCAGATGCGTGTAGAGGGCATCCCCATAAAGATAGAAGATATGGCGAAGAAGGGGATATTGACTTGTATGGCGAATGACATTTGGAAAGAATATGTGAATACAACACTTGATGCCTTCGTGGATGAGGCAAAGAAGTTGGGCGAACCAGAGCGAAAGGAAGGTTGATATGGAAGTAGGAATGCGTGAAAGATTAGAGAAACTACGGGAAACACTGCGTCTGTGGGATGCTTTCATTAAGGACGCACCGTTAGCCTCAGAGATTCATACTCAGTGCCGTATCCTTATTAATCTCTGGAGATCGGAACTGGAATCTATTGATGCAGTCGCCAAATGTCAGAGAAATAAAGTTAAGCCTGCGTTGTGCGGAGTGTTCGACAACTTATCAACGATGCGCCGTGAGTGTATAGGGAGGAAAATGGAATGGAATGTCGGTTGGTGTATTGATGGTGTTTCGGCAAAGCTTCTCACGAAGAACGAGGATAAGCGAGGATGGCTATTGGAGGTATGGCGTTCGGATGACGTGGATATTCCGGTGATGCCAGCGATGTCATACATCTCTTGCACGAAGCCGGACACCGTGCGAGGTCCACACGAGCATGTTGAACAAACCGATATATTCGTCTTCCTGACTGGGGAGTGGGCAGTCAGGCTTTGGGATGATCGTGTTGGTTCTAAGACTTACGGCGTCGAGAGGACGATCTTAGTATCCAAGCCGACTACGGTTGTTGTTCCACCGGGAGTCATTCATGCCTATGCGAATATCGGTCAGGATGATGGCTTGGTTATCAATCTGCCGGACAAGCTCTATTGTGGAAAATTAAAGAAGCAGACTCCTGACGAGTTGAGGCATGAGGGGAATCCGAGATACGGATTGGAAGGCATGATTCGTAAGGTCGAGAAAAAGTGGTTCTGGTAAGGGAGACGTATGAGAAAAGAATTAGGTGTGTTGTTGATGGAGGATGAGAGCGGCGAGATCAATGTCCAGCTTTTCGCCGAGGTTCAGGGTGTCGAGAAGGCATTTGGGAATCTAGCCGGTAGTCCTGCCGATCCTCCACGGAGAGCTACCCTGGTTTCAATCCGGTATGGTGAGGATGGTGAGGCCAACATTGCCTCGTTGACCAAGCTGTTGCCCATATTGGAATCCATTGAGAATCGTCCAGATGGATATGTGCTTGGTGATGGTCCTATAAACTTTCCGAAAATATAAATCGTATTTCATCATCTGTTTGGTAATGTGATTCAAAGGACAAGGGATAAATGGATGAGTGAATATTCGATATATACTCCGGTTCGTAGCAATCTACTCCGGCATGTAGGGAGCACATTTCCCAAGAAGGAAAGGAATCGTTCTGATTTCTCTAGGAGAATCATATCTGGATTCATCGAGCAGAATCCTGAAATGATAAATACGATAGAGGGTCGCATCATTGCAGAGGAATTGATTTGGCAGGATGCCGGATGTCCGATGTTTTTCTCAGATACGCCGGAGTTGATGGATATGCTTTGGCGGTCCAATATGGATGTTCGGATCGAAGATTTGGATTTGGGGAATATGCCGAGGGCATTTTCATTTGCGTGGCCTAGACATAAGATCGATGGGGTTCAGCCAATCGGCTGTTTGATCTGGTGGGGTATCGGACAGGATTGGAAGGATGCATCTATCAGGATGGACCGGGAGTATTTTGTTCATTCCAATCTAACCCTTCGTGGGTCAACTCCACCCGATATGCGGTTGGGGCTGCATATGTCTTTCGCAAAGGAAGATGTTGCCGCTCAGAGGTTTGGTGTTAATAATTCTTATTATCGTGCTTCTGTTCCTCACGACTTACTTGTTTCTGGATTGGCGTCTGGAAAAGATTTTGAGGATACATTCAAGAAGTATAATAGCTCGGCGTTGATAGGGGCTATGTCGTTATCGTCTGAGGAGACTCATATCCAGTATGTGACTTTCAAGTTGGTTCTTCGGATGTTGGTCTATATGAGGGCGTGTCCCGAGCTTATTCGGGAAGGGTATCCCGGTGGAAAGAATCACAAGGCGTTTGAGAGTCGATGGGACGAGTTCTCGCCGAGGGTGATCAGGATGCCAGCAAAGATGACTGCGGACACTCATATTTCGCCTATTGCTCATTTACGGACGTGGTATTTCAGAAGCTATCCGGTTAGAAGGAACGGCACTAGGAAAAACGGTGTGGTGTTTGTGAGTTCGACAGTAGTGAACGCTGATGTTGATCCAAAGACGGTTGTAGAAGGCGGGCAGTTAGGTTAAATAAAAGAGGAATGATTATGAGCGATTTTGATAAAGTGGAGTGGATGAGTGACAATCATGTTCGTCCAGGCAAAGTCTGGGATCAATTGAGGAAGGGTAGACCCTCTCCAGAGTTTTGCGATATTCGACTCAAGAATAACAGGGAGATTGGTCCTTGCTGGCCGAGACCGAACGATTTTGTGGATTTGTCGAGTGATGATGAGGACTTCTATTTGTTCTCTGATGTTAAGAATATTCGTTATTACTTGACTGTAAAGAGTTCTGTGAGGGATAACGATCTTGACGACGATGATGCCGACGATGACAATGAAAAAGATGATGATGAGGATGATGATCGTATAGAGCTTGATGATCTGATACCGAGTCGGATGCGTGACGAACTACACGAGGAGGATCAATGAAAGAGGTCAAGGCGTGGGCGTGTGAATTCTGTGGAAAAATCACTGTGTTATCCAAAGAGGGTGCAGAGCAGCACGAGGAAATGTGCCGTTGGAAGAAAATTGGACACGACGTGTGGGTGGAGAATGGGAATGTCTGTCACGCACGAAGGTTCCGTCTGAACTGTTTTGAGATCACGAATTTGGCGACCTAGGTGGAGTTTCACTGGTGGTATAGCGATAGTGATTACGAATGTGATTTGGATAGTCTTGATGATGCGATATAGAAAGAAATCTAAATGAATACTCGAAGAAAAGCGTGTCGTGAGGCTTGTCCGAAAAAGTCTAGAGCAGACAGGTTGAGTTGTTGGTTGGGACTTGGAGGGATGCATAGTAGCTGTCTTCCGTGGAAAGA
>Ga0268283_1000706_pt1 | contig 19466 bp, 15 predicted proteins | sample saktaG_13_FD_190140 | JGI IMG/M metagenome (GOLD analysis project Ga0268283, IMG submission 190140) | Saline water microbial communities from Sakinaw Lake, British Columbia, Canada - sak_2013_06_06_36m | ecosystem: Environmental > Aquatic > Non-marine Saline and Alkaline > Saline ... | reverse complement strand
CGCTTATCTGGTCGGCCGAAAGGTCGCAAACATATGCTTTTCCTTTAAGGATCAGCTTTTCGGCAAACTGGTATATCTGTTCAAAATAATCTGAAGCATAATACATCCGGTCGCCCCAGTCAAAACCCAGCCAACGGACATCTTCCTGGATGGAATCTACATATTCAACATCTTCTTTTGCCGGATTGGTATCGTCGAAACGCAGGTTGCATAACCCGTTGTACTTGGCAGCAGTTCCAAAATTCAGACAGATGGATTTTGCATGCCCGATATGCAGGTAACCATTGGGTTCCGGCGGGAAACGTGTGTGCACCCGGCTGTCATTTTTATTATTCCGGATATCTTCCTCAATTATCTGGTGAATAAAGTTTACCGGTGATTTTATTTCTTCGCCGGAAGGGTTAAGATTAATGTCAGTATTCATTATTAACTTTCTATTTAGGACAAAGTTCTCTTACGCACTTGCGTGATTCAATCTGATACAAAAGTAAAATGATTTCAACAAAGGGGATATATTTATTTTCAATTGATAGCAGATAGGCAGCACTCACAAGATTTGCAGTACTTTTGTAAACGCATTATAACGAAGGGAATATGGGAATTATCCGCATTGAGGAAATGGAATTTTTTAGCTACCATGGCTGTTTTACTGAAGAACGTGTGATCGGGACCCGGTTCCTTGTCGATCTCACGTTGGATCTTGATACCCGGGAAGCTGAAAAATCTGACCTCCTGAAGCAAACCGTGAACTACCAATCGGTATACCAGGTAATAAAACAGGAAATGGAGATAAAATCGCATCTTCTGGAGCATGTTGGCAGGCGGATACTTGATTCAGTGCACGAAAAGTTTCCTTCTGTGAATCAGGCCACCGTCAAAATTTCCAAGTTAAACCCGGCACTTGGTGGAAAAATGGGCTGCGTTAGTGTAACGTTAAATCTTCATCCTGATGAATAAGAATGTTGAAAAGCAGCCATGTGCGCGATGCGGGGAGGAATTCGGATGCAGCAAATCTCCCCGGTGTTGGTGTTATGAATTTGACCTTCAGGCAGATGTATTAACGAAAATTGAGGAAACGTATAACGGATGTTTATGCGAAAAATGCCTGAAAAGCATAGCCGATAACCCAGCAGAATTTTTATCGTAATTATTTAACCTGCTTTCATTACTTTTGCCAACTCAAAATAATGGTTTCGTGGCCGAGTGGCTAGGCAGAGGTCTGCAAAACCTCGTACAGCGGTTCGAATCCGCTCGAAACCTCAGAAAAAAGCCTCCTTTTCTGGAGGCTTTTTGTTTGTTGACCTGTTCTTTCAGATTGCCTTTTTATAAACAATTGCCACAGCGGTTTTGTCATCACCACCCATGTTTATTGAAATGCCATAAGGTTTGTTGGGATTTATGTTGATTTGTGCAGCACCTGCTTTCCCGGTCATTTGTTCCCAGATGGTAACAGCCTGGTGAACCCCTGTGGCTCCGGTAGGATGACCCCAACCGATAAGGCCACCGGTAGTATTGATGGGTATTTTACCATTTCTTGAAGTATTACCTTCTGCAACAAAGGCTGCACCTTCACCCTGGGAAGCAAATCCAAGTGCTTCAACAGATAATATTCCGGCTATGCTAAAACAATCATGTACTTCAGCAGTGCCTAATTGATCTTTTGTGATTCCGGATGATTCAAATGCCTGCCTGATAGCCTCCGCCACAGTTGTAAGCCTGGTAAGATCAGTTGGTGGTAAAGTAATATCATCTGTTGCATGTCCCCACCCTACAACTTCAATAGCATCGTTTTTAGAAATACCGCATTTTTTCAAGCCTTCTTCTGAGAGTATGGCTATTGCAGATGCCCCATCTGAGACCTTTGAACAGTCGAAATAATTCAGATGATCGGTAAAGGCTTTTGGATTAGGTTCTGTAAGAGCTTGTTTTTCCAGGTCACCAGTATTGTTTTCGTGTTCCTGGGCTGTCGGGCAAAGACGGGCATTATCGATAGCATTCCTGTACCAGCGGGCCATTCCTTTGCGGGTCTGCTCGCGCCCATATTTGGTATAGTAAGCCCCGGCCCTTTCACTGAACTGCCCCGGAAAAAAATAGGCGTGTCCGTCTTTCCGGTTCTGAAACCAGCCGGCACTTGCCAGGATATCGGCACCATAAATAGCCTTAACGGTGTTTTGAACTTCAACTCCCACAGCTAAAACTGTATCTGCTGCTTCAGCAAGTACAGACTTAATACCAGCAATAAGGGCTAATCCACCAGATGCACATGCCCCTTCCACGCGGGTTGATGGCCTGAAGCGAAGGTTTGGGTCAATCATTGTGGCAAAAGCTCCCAAATGGCCTTGTTTGTTAAATCGGGCTGCCATAAAATTGCCGATCATAGTTTCGTCCACTTTCTCAGCACCACCAAGTTGTTTTAGCGTTGCCTGTCCTGCTTCTCTCATATAATCTTCCAGCCCAGGGCGTTCGCGGCGTGGGTTAAACTCGGCGCGGCCTGTGCCCAGCGAAATTGTATTATAACCTGCGGCCAGGTATATTTTTCGACGTAGCTTGTTCATGCTATCAAATTTTGAAAGTTGGTATTATTTATTTAGGCAATAGGCATTAGGCAAAAGAATTATAATTGATCTAGATATAATCATTGATGGGTCCATATGCATGGAAGAAGCCTGTAAGCAGGACTGTATTAACATCTTCAGCAGTTGTAGCAACCCCATCAGCAACCAATTTGAGGCCAATGGCTTTGGAGTTTAATACATAATCAAAGGCTAACCGTGCTGCCAATGTTTGTTCCACCGCCAGTTGTGTAAAATAACTGCGAAGGAATATGTCCTTGTCAGCAGCTTTAACCAGGTTTTTCCAGGTTCGTACCTGTGCGGGAGGCTTCCCGGCAACTTCATCGGCTTGCTGGCTGAATTCAGTCAGGGCAATATAATTTGCTGTTTTTGCATCAATCACTCCAACAATTTTACCTTTTTCGTATTTCAGAAATCCATCTTTCTGACTTCCATCTGAATACTGCCCACCCCGGATGCCTTTAAGGATAAGTTCATCCAGCAGTGTACTATGGAGTGTTTCTCCCTTCATTTGCGGGTCCATCACGCGCATGATAAATTGCATTACATCAAGTCCGACATAGTCAATTAATTGAAAAATGCCCATGGGACGCATAAGAAAATCCTGAGTAGCCCGGTTAACAGTATATATTGCTTCAACAAATGACATCCTTTTGGTAAGTTCCTCGGCCAATTGTATCCCAAATAATCCATCGCGCATAAAATGGCCATTACCAATGAATCCTGCAATATCATTGGAAGGAACTACAATTTTCTTCAAATTGGCTGCAAAGGTTTTCGCGAAAGCAATGATTTCGGTGGAATTTCCTGCTGTAGTAATAAGTTCAACCAGTTTCTGCACTGCAGGAGGGTTATAAAAATGAAACCCGATTATCCGGCCATTCAATCCGGAACGGGAATCCAGCTCCTTGATTGGTATAGATGACGTGTTGGTGAAAAACCAGGGGTCATTGGGGTTGTTTTCGTTTATCTGACCGAAAATCCGGGTCTTCAGTTCGGGATTTTCACTAACAGCTTCAAAAACGAGGGTTGAATCGTAGGCAGATTCTATCCTTCCCGAAAGACGAACAATACTCATAACATCACTTACGTATGCGTCAATAATGTCGCTGTTTTCGATCAGGTCAGAACGTCCTGCATATGTTTTTCGAAGTAAGACAACCCTTTTCTCCGCATTTTTCAACACCTGATTTTTCAGGTACTTGAGCAATCCTGATAAACCTTCGGGCGAAAGATCAATGGCGTTAAGAACAAAAGAATTGCCCTTGTTTTCGGGTTTCAGCATTTGATCTGCCATTTCCAGGGCTGTAAGAAGAAGAATTCCGCTTCCCATTTTACCGGCAGCTCCCAGAACAGATACATTTTGTAATCGGGATAAATATTCCATTTTGTTTCAATTTCAATAACAATAATTCAATTTAATATTTAGAAGAAATCCAATCTCCAAAACTACGGCCAAACTGGTTTTCTTTTTTCAAGAAACGCCGTCATTCCTTCCAAACCCTCGTTTCCGAAAAGCGAACCAAATGATTCTGATTCCAGTTGACTTGCATTGTCAAAATCCATAGTAAAGCCTTGACGAACAACTGTTTTGACTAATCTTACGGCTTTTGGCCCTTTGGATGAAATCAATCCGGCAAGTCGCAAGGTTTCTGTCATCAGGTTCTCCGGATCAACTACTTTTTGTACCAGTCCCATACGAAGTGCCTCTTCGGAAGTAATCATCTCGCCTGTACAAAGGATGAACAGTGCATTTGCCAATCCAGTTAAACGTGGAAGACGTTGAGTTCCTGCATAACCGGGAATGAGGCCCAGATTTACTTCGGGCTGTCCAAATTTAGCATATGAAGAAGCTATTCGGAAATCGCAGGCCATGGCCAGTTCAAGTCCTCCGCCTAGGGCGAAGCCATTAATTGAAGCAATTACGATTTTATCAAGTTTTTCGAGCCTGCGAAACACTTTTTGTCCTAGTTGCGAGAAAGAGATAGCAGCCGTACAATCTTTATTTACCATTTCGGCGATATCGGCACCGGCAACAAATGCTTTACCGTTTCCTGTTATTATCAGGACCCGCACGTTGCTCCATGTTTCCAGTTCAGAGAGAAAGGAATCCAATTCATTGAAAAAAACTGAGTTTAAAGCATTCAAACTTTCGGGCCGATCAATTGTGATCAGGCAATAATTTTCTACCCGTTCTACCTTAAATGTTTTGTATTCCATGTGGTTAAACTATATCAGATAACGTTTATATATAAAAGTTCTTTGAGGGAATAATTGCAATCAAAGCAGGGAATAATGAAATTAAGCATTCATGCAAATATAGGAATGTTTGCATATACGAGCAGCACGATTGATGAAATGCAATAATTGAATTTACGAGTTATTTCACTACAAGTAAAACTAAGGTAAGCGCTTTTTATCCTTATCGGAAATTTCTTTGGAAAAGGAGGTTTCATCAAATTCTTTGGCAAAAGCAAGCCAGTCTATTATTTCAAGAGCTAATTCCTGATTAAGAATAGCGATGTCCATGTAATAAAGAACATGTAGCCGGTCAGCATGGCCTGCAGGTTTCGTTTTCCCTTTCGTTTTTCTGGAACTCAAAACAGTCCGGATCAGATAGTTTTCTTTGAACTCTATTTCTGCCTTGCCGGGAACTTTAGAAACATTGATGTACATAACCCGGTAATGCTTAAAACGATATTTTTTGAACCAGGCAAAAACGTTTGTCCTGCCGTGTCGGATTACTCTGCGGCTGGTCGAAAAAATGTTCAGCTGGTTATTAAGTTTTGAATCCTTTGAACGGGCATCCACGAGTCCGAAAGACTCCCTTTTTTCTGGAGAAAGAAGGTTTACACGATCAACCAATTGGTACATCAGCGAAACAAAATCGTCATAAAGGCGCTTGTTTGACATATAATTGATCATTATCCGTTCCTTTTTATGCTTTATCCGTTCATTTTGGAGGGATGATCCAGGCTTTACTGAATGGCCAGTTTTTTCCGCTTCTTCTAACCAATGTGACATCCTGCTTTTAGGTTTTATTAATTTTAACGAAGGTAATTTATAAATGGCACTAATGCAAACCTTTTACGTTCGATTTCCCGGGAATAAAATCTTTAAGATAATAGGGTTCAAAATAGGCTACATTTTCAAACAAGCCATTTTCATATGCATCGCTTGAAATCATAGCCATGTTTGATGCTGAAACAACTTCCAGATCGATGAATCGTGCGTTTAGATGAACTTGAAGTAATGATCTGCATTTTGCTGCTCCATCGCCGGCAAAATAAATAATGTTGCCTGAAAATACTTCCGGAATGGAGGATTCATCTATTATTTTGGCCGAAACCGGAGTTACTTCGTTTAACCTGATATCATAAAGTGCCGTATATACTTCCATGCGCCTGGCATCTATCATTGGACAATAAAGAGCGGATATTTCGTCCTGCTTACTGATTTTCATCATGCCGATTGCCATACATCTCAATGTTCCTAATCCTAGCAATGGTACATCAAGTGCATAGCAAAAACCTTTAGCGGTTGAAACACCAATTCTTAGACCTGTATAAGAACCGGGACCCTTGCTGACAGCAACAGCATCTATTGTTTTAAGGGATATTCCCGCCGAGTGTAAAGCACGATTGATAAACTCCATCAAGGATGAAGCATGCGATTGCAAAATCGATGTCTCTTCAAGATAGATTACAATTCCGTTTTGAACCAGGGCGATGGAACAAACAGGGGTTGCAGTTTCGATACAAAGTATTGTTGCCATAATACAATTCAGGCAAAAATAGCAAAACCTGCCGGGTGCGACAGGTTTTACTAATTCCCATAGTCAATTACTTATTTTTCTTCAGTAAAAAGATCCTTCTTATCAACTTTCTTAACAACATCACCATCTTTTAATTTCTTTGTTACTGCCCTGTACGGGCCAGTAATAACTTCCTGCTTTTCCTTAAGACCACTAAGAATCTCTATATTTGTATTATCCTGAATTCCTGTTTTTACAACTACCATTTTTGCGGTGCCATTTTCTAATACAAATACATATTCTTTGAAACTAATATCTTTCTTTTTAGATTCGTCTGTCTGGCTTGAGACAATGTTTTCTCCTTCATTATCCGTTTTCTCTTCGTTCTTAGGTTTGTTGTCTGTTGTGTCCGAGCGTGTAGTTACAGATTGTATTGGAACTGTTAGTACATTTTGAACAGTTTTAGTTTGAATATCAACAGTAGCAGACATTCCAGGGCGGAAAGGTGATAAATTTTCCTGTCCTGATTTGAGTAGATCTTTATAGGAGTCAGGTAAAATTCTAATTTTCACTTCAAAATTAGTGACTTGATCTGCACTAACCCCCTGAACATTTGCGGATGTGGAAATTTCGGTAACTATGCCTTTAAATTTTCGGTTAAGATAAGCATCAACCTCTATAAGTGCGGTGTCGTTTAGGTGAACGCGCACAATGTCGTTTTCATTTACGCTAACATTAACTTGCATTGATGCAAGGTTTGCAATGCGGAGTATTTCAGTTCCCGATGAAAATTGAGAAGCACCGGCAACCCGCTCCCCCTTTTCAATGTTCAGTTTGGATATTGTTCCGCTAACAGGAGCATAAATCGAAGTTTTAGAGAGATTTTCTTTTGATTCTTTAACAGAAGCATCTGCACTTTTAACCGAATAATCAGCAGCTTTAACAGTTTCTTCAGCAGCATTAACTTCAGCTTTTGCTACCTCGAAGGCCGCTTTAGCTCCATCATATTCAGCCTGCGAAATTGTCTGTTGTTTGTACAGTATGTCATTTCTATCGAATGTAGATTTGGCATTGATAAATTGCGATTTAACCTGCGAAAGCCTGGCATTGGAATTTGCCAGGTTGGCACGTTGGGTGTTAACCATGGCCACAGATCGGTCGTAACTGGAAATGTATAATTCGGGATTGATTTTGGCCAAAAGGTCACCTGCATTTATCTTATCGCCTTCTTTCACATAAAGCTCTATAACTTCGCCAGAAACATCGGGTGATAATTTCACTTCGACCTCAGGCTCAATTTTCCCATTGGCAGAAACGGATTCAATAATTGTTCTTTTTGTCACCAATTCGGCACTCACTTTCGTCACACTCTCACTTCCAAGCCAACCCTTTTTACGAGCTAAGGCAAAGCCTATTATTACCAGAATAAGTATGCCAATACCAATCCTGATAAGATTTTTCCGTTTTTGCATCACAGATATTTTATTTTGCCAAATGTAAGAAATATTGCTGGTCTATCAGCTATTGTTTAAGTGTGAGCGGCTTGCCCATGTAAAAATCAAGAACAGTGGCTTTAAATATGTATTCAAATTTTGCCTGCAATAATTCGGATTCGGCTTTTTCGAGTTCTTTTTTTGCATTGTTATAATCAACGGAATTTAACATTCCAACATTGAATTTGCTCTCAGAATATTTAAACGACTCTTTCGATGCATCAACTTTTGTTGTGGCAGAATTGTATTTTTTCAATGCGGCACTGGCATCGGCATAAGCCTGCTGAATTGTTTTGCGCAGGTTGAGCTTGTTTGACTCAAGTGTATATTCGGCATTCTTCACACTAATACGTGCTTTTGATACTGAAGTACGTCCTTGCCATCCGTTGAAGATTGGAATAGAGAGATTGAGTGATATGGATTTATTATTGTTGTCAGTAATCTGATCGTTCCAGGGTTTTCTCTTATAGGTAGTGTTAGATGAATAAGCGTAAACATCATAGACTCTGTTGCCGTTTTCGTCTTTCGTTACGCCAATCAGAGGAAGATCAGCGAAAGGTGTCGGAATGCTTGATCCAACAATTTGGCTGGCACCGGAATAACCAGTACCCCACGATCCATTTAGCGATAAGGATGGCATCATAGCGCCTCTGGCGCGCGAGATATTCAAATCAGAACTTTGTAACCTAAGTTCGGCACTTTTAATGTCGGGTTGATTTTGTGTGGCATAAAGAAAAATTTCATCAGCATTTCCAACCAGTGCAGGTTTTCCAAGGACATTAAGCTGTGGAACCTCAATCTCAAAATTATCTGACGAAGGCAAATCAAGTAATTGTGTCAATGTGAGGTAGGCCATATCAAGATTGTTCCGGGCATCGACAAGGGATAATTCTTCGGCAGCCCTTTGGGCATCCAGATTATAAAAATCGCCTTGAGCTGCAGCTCCGGCATCAACCATTTTCTGCATACGCCCGACCTGTTGCTTTGTTATATCAAGCTGATTTTCTGCATTTTTCAATATTTCCTGGTAAAAGAGAATTTGCAGGTATGAGGTGGCTATGGTAAGCGAAATATCATCCATGAATTTATCCAGATCATACTGGTCGGCATTTAGGTTTAACATATTCTGCTTTAGTTGATTCACTTTCTGAAACCCGCCGAAAAGGGTAATGGACGATGAAAGATTGAAGTTGTTGGTCTGAACTCTTTCGGTGGCAAACTGGTTTGTATACCGGTCAACAGTTTGGCCGAAATTATAGCCGTGATTAGCGAACCCGTTTAAATCGGGCAGCATACTTAGTTTGCTTTGTAACACATCGGTTCTTGTGCTTTCGATGGTGAGTGAGCGCTGTTTGATTTGTATGTTATGTGAAAGTGCATGGTCAACACATTTTTCGAGCGACCATTTTTCCTGGGCATGTAAAGCTATAAAGTTGATTGCTAATATAAAGCTTAACGTCAGTTTTTTCATTTTGATGATTTTAATGATTTTCATTATTAAATCTTTTACACGGACTATGGTCAGGGAAGGAACAATCCATTATTCAGTAAAGAAAACGCTTGATTTAAATAAAAATTATCTTATCAATGTTTGCTTTTACTATAAATTTACAAATTTAACATTTCTTCAGATAAAACTTATATATAATGAAGATAACTGCATATACCAAAGGGTTTGCTGCATTGCTTTCAATTGTTCTCCTGTGTTCCCATGTATTGGCTCGGGAAATCAATAAAACTCACAGAATCAACAGGGGAAATGATACAATTGATGTTCTGCATTATACTATCCATCTTGACGTTTTGAATCTGACGGCAAAAGAGATTAAAGGTTACACTACATTAAGGTTCTGCCCAAGGTTTAATGGGGTTGAACATGTTCTGCTCCAATTGTTGAATATGAATATTGATTCTGTTTTTGTTGGTGAGCAAAAAATTCTTTCGTCAGGTTATAGTGAAGGTTTGCTGAATATACCGCTACCTGAGCCAGTTGGAATAGCTGATACTGTTGAAGCAACGGTTTATTATCATGGAGTCCCTTTTGTTGATCCATCCAATTGGGGAGGGTTTCATTTTTCCAGTCAATATGCATTTAACCTCGGCATTGGTTTTGAATCGGACCCACATAATTTAGGCAGGGCGTGGTTTCCATGTATTGACGATTTTCATGATCGGGCTACCTATGATGTTTATGGAAGGGCAGAAAACGATAAAAAGGCCATCTGTGGTGGAACTTTAATTTCTGTGGTTGATAATGGCGATAATACCAGTACCTGGCATTGGAACCTCAACCAAACCATTCCTGCTTATCTGGCTTCCATTGCAGTTGGAAATTATTCTTTGGTTTCAGATACTATGCCAGGTGTGAATGCTTCTGTACCAATCACGTATTACGTTCAACCGTCACAAGTTAACAAAGTTAACGGAACGTTTTTGCATATGAAAGATATTCTGACCGTATTCGAATCTCATTTCGGGCCGTATCCTTTTGATCGTGCAGGAATTACAGCCACAGCATTAGGGGCAATGGAGCATGCCACCAATATTGCATTTCCTAATTCCGGAATAACCGGAGACCTTAGCAGTGAATGGTGGTACGCCCACGAAATGTCGCACATGTGGTTGGGAAATATGGTCACTTGTGCATCGGCAGAAGATATGTGGCTGAACGAGGGCTGGGCTGTCTGGTGCGAATCATTGTTCCGTGAAGGAATCTACGATAAAACGGCCTATCGCGACAATATGCGCAGCAAACTTAGGGAAGTGCTCCGCTACACGCATATTGCCGATAATGGCTATAGGGCGCTTTATGGAATACCATCCGAATACACTTATGGAAGCACGGTTTACGATAAAGGAGGTGTTGTAGTTCATAGTTTAAGAAACTACCTTGGCGACAGCTTGTTTTTTGGCGGGGTCAAAGCCTATCTGCAACAGTATGCCTACAATTATGCCTCATCCTATGATCTTCGCGATTTTCTGTCAGTATATAGCGGTTCAAACCTTTGCGATTTCTTTGATGCCTGGGTATTTAATCCGGGATTTCCTCAGTTCAGCATTGATTCTACTGTTGCAGTGCCAATAGGAAATAATTTTAATGTTACTGTATTTGTCCGCCAGAAACTGAAAGGCGTTGTCACGTTTGCCAATTCCAACAGGCTGGAAATATCATTTTTAGGGTCGCAATGGCAAATTCTGAGCGATACACTTTCGTTTTCAGGAGAATATGGCTCCAAGACATTTTTAGTCCCTTTTCTTCCTGCTGAAACATTTGCGGATCTGCATGAAAACATTGCCGATGCTACCACAGATATAGCCAAAGTCATTAAAACAGCAGGGGAGGTAGATTTTCAGGATACTTACGCCAGGGTAATTGTGGAACAGGTTCAGGATTCTGCTTTTGTAAGAATTACGCATAACTGGGTTGCACCTGACAGTTTAAAAACGCCGGTTTCCGGGTTGCGCCTTTCTGATTACAGATATTGGAAGGTTGAAGGTATTTTCCCGGAAGGATTCAAAGCTAAAGGGAGGTTTTCATACAACCGCAGTAACTATTTGGACAACACATTATTGATCCATCCTGACGATTCGCTGGTAATACTTTTCAGGCCAGGAACTTCTGCTGATTGGACGTCTGTGCCTTCCGCCAAAACCGGCGGTTATAGCACCGGCTATTTTATTGTTGATTCACTTCAGCGCGGAGAATATACACTTGCTGTGTATGACATAACTGTTGTGGGAAAGGAGGAAAGCCCTTCAGTAAACCGAGTCTTAACGATTTCTCCGAACCCAACTACCGGCATTTTCGATATAAAACTCGATTTTAAAGGTTCAGGCTATCTTAAAGTGATAAATGCTGTTGGAATTGTTGTGGACAGTATTCAGCTTTCTCCGTCAAAACGCAATATAAAGTGGGATCCAATCACTTTGGGCAAGGGAACATATATATTCCAGGTATGGTCAAAGGAAAACATGCTTTTAGGAGCAGCTAGAGGTATATATTCCTATTAGTCAGAATTAAAATCTCAATTAATGAATGCAGAAACCTATTTTCTGCCACTTCGCAAGGCATTTGAATCCCATGCAGATGATGGGTATTCAATGTTAATGTGCAATTATCTCAAAGGGCAGTTCCCGTTTTATGGATTAGCTTCACCATTGCGCAGGGATTTGCAAAAGAAGTTTTATAAAGACTATGGTTATCCCCCTGCAAATCTTTTGCCTGACTGCGTTTATTTTGCATGGCAGGCCGATCAGCGTGAATGGCAATATGCCGGAATGGAACTGGCAGTTCATTTTACGCGTAAACATGATGAAAACATGTTGCAGTTAGCCGAATTTATGATTACCCATAAATCATGGTGGGATACTGTGGACCTTATTGCAACAAAAATAGCAGGAGCAGTGCTTTTCGCGCATCCTGAACTTATCCCGGTTTATCCTGACCGTTGGATTGCAAATGAAAATATCTGGCTAAAGCGTTCAGCTCTTCTTTTTCAATTGAAATATAAAAAAGCATCAGATAAAGATTTACTTTTCAATTATATCAGGAAATGCGCTACCATGCGCGAATTTTTCATCCGAAAAGCTATTGGCTGGTCGCTTAGGGAATATTCGAAAACTGCCCCGGAAAGTGTGCGTAATTTTGTGGAATCGCATGCACTTTTACCGTTGAGCAGAAAAGAAGCTTTGAAAACAATTTCCAGGAAGGGAGTTTGATCAAATCGTCTGATTTGTTCAGGTATTTCCAGGAATCAGGTATTCATCACAAGTTTAAAGCCAACGCCATGCACGTTGATTAATTCTACACTAGTATCGTCTTTCAGGTACTTGCGCAGCTTGGCAATATACACATCCATGCTCCGGGCATTAAAATAGCTATCGTTTTGCCATATTTTGTTCAGCGCATAGCTACGATCTACCACCTGGTTAATATGTTCGCTAAGTAATTTCAAGAGATCCGACTCCTTGGATGTCAATCTTTGCTCATACCCTTCGGCTGTAAGCGTTTGGTGGTTGTAATCGAAGAGGTAACGGCCAATCTGACAGTTTCCGGTTGCAATGTCAGAAGGAGATTTTGCTGAAGTGCGTCTTAAGATTGCTTCCATTCGCATCAGCAATTCGTCCATGCTGAATGGCTTGGTAAGGTAATCATCGCCACCCACCTGGAATCCTTTTAGTTTGTCTTCTTCCAGAGATTTAGCTGTAAGGAAAAGAATAGGGATACGTGAATCCAATTCGCGGATTTCGCGGGCCAGCGTAAACCCATCCTTTACGGGCATCATTACATCGACTATACAAAAGTCGAATTTTTCACGCGTAAAATGATCCATAGCCTCCTGTCCATTTATGAATAGCTGTGCAGCATATCCCTTTGCCTCTAAGTAAGATTTTAGAATATTACCCAGATTGCGATCATCTTCGGCAAGCAAAACTTTTACTTTATCTTGTTCCATAGAAATTAGAAATTTATTTTAAAAAGGTAAAAATACCCGGAAAATACTTCCTTTATTAGGTTCACTTTCTACAGTGATAGTTCCCATATGTTTTTCAACAACAAATTTAACATAACTCAATCCTAATCCAAATCCCTTTACATTATGAATATCACCGGTAGGTACGCGAAAAAGTTTTTCAAAAATTTTCTTCTGATAGGTTTTCGATATTCCTATTCCATTGTCTTCCACTAAAATGAGGATTCCTCCCGGAGCATTTTCGGTTCTCACTTTAATATGAGGTTTTCGCGGGGTGTATTTATTTGCATTATCTAGAAGGTTATAGATAACATTGGATATGTGTATTTTATCACCTACAATTTGAAATTGTTCTGCGTCCAGGTATGTCTTGATTACTCCATCGCGGATCTCGATTTGTATTCCAATATTTTTGATTACATCCCCTATAATTTCATGAATATTTAGTTGCTCTTTACGTGCGTTTAGTTTTCCTTTTTCGAGGACAGCCGTTTGCAGTATTTTTTCAGCCATTATACCCAGGCGTTTATTTTCATCACTTATAATACTTATATAGCTGTTGTATAATTCGTCAGATTTCTGTACGTCGCTATCAATGAGAGCCTGGCAAGCCAGCGATACTGTAGAAATAGGAGTTTTGAATTCATGAGTCATATTGTTGATGAAATCATTTTTCATTTCTGACAATTTTTTTTGACGGATTATTGTAGTGATAGAGTAAATAAACGCTGCTATGATCACCAGAACCAAGGCAAGAGAAACAGCAAGCATTCCCCACATCTGGAAAAGTATAAACCGTGATTTCTCTGGAAAATAAACATAAAGATAATCGGGAGGAGTAAATAAATTGTTGGGAAACAATGTGAAGGAATAACCTTTACGCAACAATTGATCATGGTATTTCCCAGTTTTCTCGAGGGCAATTTGGTTCAATGCAGGGCTATAAACTGCAAATTCGTATTCGATGCTGATGCCTTTTGCACTTAGTTCTGTTGAAATAAGCGTATCGAGAAGTCCTGTGGTTATTCGGGTTTCTAATGGTTGTGGGGGAGTGCGTGTAAATATATCTTCAACAATTACATCAAAAAGGGATGATTGCTGTTCGAATAGCTCGCGTGTCCGGCCACTTGGCACAAAGTCTGGTATCTGTAAGCTGTCAGATTTTCCGCCATTACCCTTCTGGTTTTTTACAGGTGATGAATGATGGCTTGCTTCCTCCTGATGTTTCTCTGTGATCGTAATAAGGTTAGAGTCACCTTTAGAAAAATGGTTCCTGTTTGGCTGCTCTTTTGATTGGGACTTTGATTCGTTAAGCAATTGAATTTGAGCTCTCATTGCCTTTTTAAAAATGGTTTTTTGTGAAACCAGCATTTGGTCATAAATCAGCATGTTTAACGAATCCATCGAACGCAAAAGCATACTTCCTTTCTGGTTTTTCTTAAGTTGTTTGGCAATTTCAATACGTTCAATTCTATTAATAACACGCGTTATAGCTTCATCAACGCTGCGATGGAAATTAGCTTCCTTTAGGTTAAGGGCGTTCTGTATCCAATAAACCTGTATCCCAATTAGTGTTACTACAGCCAGGCTGACGATGGTGCTGATTATTATAATTTTGCGGTTCATTGTCGCAAAGTTAGTCGTGCAATGCTACCATTGTTTGTTCGATTAACATAAATTAACGTTTGTTAGTATTCGTTAACAGTAGCACCACAGTTTCATGAGTATATTTGTATCTGCAATTTGGTTGTTGTGGTTAACAAAAAAATTGAATTTCATGTTGTGTTGAATGCTTATTATGACTAAGCATTTGAAAGATTACCTGGTTTTGTTGTTTGTTTTAAAGTGCGGTTAAAATAGCCGCACTTTTTATTTTTATACTAAATTCAGGTTATATTCGTAACTTTATAATCCAAATACGACACCTTTGAATAAACTAAACAAACAAACAATTAATATGATTGATCTGAAACTTGACATCGAAGGAGTAAAAAAATTTGTAACACCCGAAAATCTAAATGCATTCCAATCCGAAATTGATTTGCATTATCATGCCCTGCTTACACGGACAGGTCGTGGGAATGATTTTCTGGGTTGGCTTAATACACCATCCACAATGCCGGTCGCACTTCTTACTAAAATTCAAAACGATGCTGCAACTATTCGGGGTATGGCAGAAATATTTGTTGTGATCGGCATTGGGGGTTCCTACCTTGGTTCCAGAGCAGTTATAGAAGCTTTAGGGCCAAATTTTCCAAGCCTTACAGATAAAGATGATCAAAAGTACCCAAGGGTGATTTTTGCCGGAAACAATATAAGCGAAGACTACCTGGCTGAATTGCTCACCATTCTTGATGTTAAAGATTATGCCCTTGCTGTTATCTCCAAATCTGGCACTACCACTGAACCGGCAATCGCATTTAGGATTCTACGTACTCATATTGAACAAAAATATGGTAAAGAAGCCTCAAGGAAACGTATATTCGCAATTACAGATAAATCAAAGGGGGCGCTAAAGAAACTTGCTACTGACGAAGGATATACCACATACGATATCCCAGATGACGTTGGTGGGCGTTATTCAGTTCTCACACCTGTCGGATTATTGCCTATTGCTGTCGCTGGATTTGATATTTTTAAACTGATTGAAGGTGCCAGGCAGATGGAGGAGTCATTTGCTTCAACATCATCGCTTGAAAATAATCCTGCTGCTCTTTACGCCGCCACACGCAATGCGCTCTATCGTGCCGGCAAGCCCGTGGAAATAATGGTTAACTACCTTCCTAACCTGAATTATCTCACCGAATGGTGGAAACAACTTTATGGCGAGAGTGATGGGAAGCAGAACAGGGGCATTTTCCCGGCTGGTGCGACTTTTACCAGCGACCTGCATTCAATGGGGCAATACATACAGGAAGGCTTGAGAGTGATATTCGAAACTGTGCTGATAATTGATAAATCGAAACATGAACTGAGAATACCATTAGATAAAAATGATCTGGATGGCCTGAATTTTATTGCGGGGAAACGTCTGGGAGAAGTTAACCTCATAGCTTCGCAGGGCACAACCCTTGCCCACATTGACGGGGGAGTTCCAAATATCCGTGTTACTTTGCCGGTTCTGAATGAAAATACTTTGGGGCAATTAATTTATTTTTACGAAGCAGCTTGTGCCCTGAGTGGTTACTTGCTCGAAGTTAACCCCTTCGATCAGCCAGGAGTTGAAGCATATAAAAAGAATATGTTTGCATTGCTGGGAAAGCCGGGATTTGAAGCTGAATCAGAAATACTGAGGCATAGAATTGGATTGGAATAAATCGTCCATATGAAGTGAGCGGTTGATTTACGGTGTAGTTTTTTCGCTAAAAACACAGGCTTCATATACAAACAGTTCCGCATCTTTCCAGCCCTCCCAACCTATCCCGGCTTTATCCCGGGCGCAGTGGCCAAGAAACTCATTCATTGTCCAGTTTGAACTAGTAGCAACCTGTGGTAAAAATGTTCCTGAACGATTACCTTTCCGCATATATATCCCATGTTTGCCAAGAACAATCTCCTTTTCAGATTTAATAGGGCGCAGAGGTGTCAAAACGGATATCTCGATGTCAATCTGGGCCATTTCAAAGGCTTCTACAGGAGGGAAGCGGTTATCGCTGATTGCAGAAGAAATAGCCATTTCGCGAACAATTGACCACAAAGACTTGTCACCTTCAAAATGGCCAATACATCCACGCAACTCGCCATTTTTATGCAGAGAAACAAAAACACCACGATTCTCCCGCATGCTCTGTGAAAGAGATTCGGATTTAATATCTGTAATACTCCCAGTCTTTAAATATCTGTTGATTGAATTCCTGGCTATCTCAAGAAGTTGGTCCTTGTCGTTTTTGGCCAAACCAGAACACTCATCCCTGCCGGCATCATTTTCCTGCGTAACAGCCAGTGCGTAATAACCCACAACTCTATTCCTGTCGCCATAATCCGAATCGCCTGAATTCTGGTACTTCAAGGGGTTTATTTGGATACCTGGTTTGTTATGTGTTATCTCCAGCAAAGTGAATACTCCTGGCCAGGAGCAAATGCCTGTTGCAAGGTTCCTGATATTTAAATACTGGCATGATTGGACCGCAGCAAGAAGAGTATCAGGATTATTTGTCTCAATGGCTTCTGCTATAATATTATCAACCTTTTTAGCTGCGTCATATGCCGGGTAATGCGAAAAATCAGTACTTATAATGAAAAGATTATCTGCGTTGAAATAGGGCTCCAGAGCTTCTGCAACTTTACGGCAAACCACCGGATCGGTTGTTCCAAGTAAAATTGGAACGATTCGCTGTGCATTTTTAAAGTGATATTGAAGGAAGGGCATTTGAACCTCCAGGCTATGCTCAAAGCGCTGATATGCCGGATCAAAATCTAACACTTTGTTTTCCATTACCAGTTTTCGGGCCAGCGGCAGATTAACAGCAACTTCACCGAGCGGTGTTTCATAATTTCCACTTGTATAGATTGAACCACCAGCGAAAGAGTCGTGGTGACTTAATCCGATGACGAAAATTGTTTGATACGTTTTATTTGGGTCTAATTGACTAAAGGCCGCTGCAGCAACTTCACCAGAATACACATACCCGGCGTGTGGCGAAATAATCGCCAAAACATTATCTCTTAATTGTTTTGGTTGGGATTTCGAGAAACACTTCCGGAGCATGGCAATTAACTCATTGGTGTCGGAAGGGTAAAACTGACCGGCCACGGCCGCAATTCGGTTCTTAGTTCCGTAAGGTATGGCATCCATCGCTGATTTATTATTTTGTGATTGGCAACTGGCTGTCATTATTATGATGAAAATCGCCAGCAAGAATTGCAACTTTACTCCTTTCATTAATAAACGATTTGTTTTACATGACAGAAGATTGACTTTTTCAGCAAACTCAGGAAGTGTAAAGTTACTTCAAAATCAGCAATAATTTAATGTTATACTGCATCTTCGTAAATTTGAGAATGCTATACCGCTTAGACTATAAATAGCACTTGAGTTTGCAAATTTCGCAAACTCAAGTGCTATTTATATAAGAGCATTGGAAAGAAAGAAAATCGTTGACAACTGATTTTCCAGGTCAATGTCTATGGAGTTATCGCCCCGGCAGCTATAGCGGCATCGTTTTCAACAACCGACATATCACCGCCGTCAATCACCCCGTCTCCGTTGCAATCGTCAACCAGATAACCGGAAGCGGCCACAGCGGCATCGTTTTCAACAACAGACATGTCACCGCCGTCCACAATATTATCCTGATTAACATCACCGCCATAAATTGCATAACCATTATCAGTCATGAGCAAAAGGTTGTTTCCATAAACATCAGAAGGAGAACCGAATGATTGAGTGATACTGCTGCCGGCAAATGATTTAGCATAGGCACTTACAGTTTGCAAACTGTTACGATGCCTGATGGTGATATAGTAAGAGCCGTTAAAAGCAGCAGGCACAGTAACAGTAGCAGTTCCATTAGTACTGAGAGGTACATCAGCAACTGAATAAACAATTGTCTGATAATTGTTTACATCGTGCAACTCAACTGTGATATGATCAGCAACACCTGCTGACCAGTGTACTCCAATTTCATCATAAGCCTGGCGTAAAGAGCCTCCTCCATTGTACAATCCTTCCAGCATCACCGATGTAAGATGAAGCGTTTTAGTACCTGGCGTGATGTCAAGGAACGATTCCAAACCATCGCCGCATATATTATGTCCTCTCACTTTCAATTGGCCACTGGTAGCTGTTAATGAGAAATCCAGAGTTATGGTAGTACCTGTTCCATTAATTGTAACACCAGTCCCTGAGTATGACCATAAATATTCAGATGAATTGGCTATAGCAGCAACTGAATATACTATGCCAGAAGTTCCCTGGATAAAGTAAGCAGGTCCGGTAATAACTCCAGCTGCAGCAACGGCTTGATTAACTACCATAGTCACTAAATTGGAATTAGCCGGAGATCCAGCCAGGCAAGGCGAAGCATTAGAAGTCATAACCACCGATATTATATCACCATTAGCCGGGATATAAGAATAAGTAGCCGAATTTTCACCAACAGGAGTAGCTCCTTTATACCATTGGTATGCCGGTGTTGAACCACCATGAACAGGAGAAGCAGTAAACAAAACA
>Ga0268283_1000705_pt1 | contig 19485 bp, 15 predicted proteins | sample saktaG_13_FD_190140 | JGI IMG/M metagenome (GOLD analysis project Ga0268283, IMG submission 190140) | Saline water microbial communities from Sakinaw Lake, British Columbia, Canada - sak_2013_06_06_36m | ecosystem: Environmental > Aquatic > Non-marine Saline and Alkaline > Saline ... | reverse complement strand
ATCGGCGCCGATCACCAGGACATCCTCATTCACCAGCTCGTTGATCACCATATCCCGCATGGCTTTATTTTCGGCATATTGCTGCAGCCGGCGCCTGACAAAGATTTTTTTGGTCGCCCGCTCCAGCGCCTGTTCCAGCGCATCCCGGCCAAGGGGTTTGGTGACAAAATCCGTGGCGTCATACTGAAAACTCTTTACAGCCAGCTCCATATTGCCGTGTCCGGTGATGACGATGACTTCGGTATCCGGAATTTCATCCTTCATCTGCTTCAACAGCTCCAGGCCATTGGTGTCCGGCAACGTGACATCCATCAGCACGATCATGGGGTTGACATCCCGGAAAATGATCATGGCGTCCCTGCCGCAAGTCGCGGTATGGACGATATAGCCTTTGCCTTCCAGGCGCTTTCCCAAAGCCTGGCAAAAGTCTTCCTCGTCATCCACCAGCAGTATGGGGTATTCCATATTGGCAAGCCTTATAAAGTTTTTTTGACTCTTTTTCGGAGATGACCGCGGCTTTTTTTAAACGGGTCGGCAGAATGAAGACATCACTCACTCCGGATCTCCGGACAGCTCCTTTTTAACCGATTACCGGATGGTTTCTGATACACTGCCTGCGCTTAAAAAACAATTGATCTTTTAGCCTTTACGGCAATTTTGAAAGCGAATCGAGATAAACGGACGAATTCGACAGCCTCATCAGATTTTTCTTTCCGGAGCAGCGCCTTTGTTTTATAATTAAAGTTTGAAATTTTGCGAAGCCATCAACTTTGAGAAAGCGCCCATGTTACTATTAAAACTGAAGCCCTCGGTTCCGATAAACTGGCTTATTGCGGGAGCCGGTTTCACATGGAGCGCCGTGGGAATCCTGCTGTGCAGGATGGCTTATGGCTGGCTGGACGCCCTTGTTTTCCGTGTTGCGGTTCTGTCCGGATCTGCGGGAATGGTTGGGGCGGTGGTTGCTTATCATTTCGTTTTTTCGGCAATTGCGGTTAAAAACATCGGCCGGCTTTCCCTTTTCCCGGAAAAGGCCTGTTTTTTTGCCTTCCAGGCCTGGAAGAGCTATTTTATCATCGTCGTCATGGTTGCACTGGGCGCCGCGCTCCGCCATTCCCCGATTCCCAGGGAATACCTTGCCGCTCTTTATCTGACGATCGGCGGCGCGCTGTTATTATCCAGCTTCCACTATTACGTCCGGCTCCGGCGCATGATCTTTCCCGGGAAGCCGTGAAGACCATCCGGCCGGCCCTTCATCGTTTACGAAAGGAAATAGAACCATGAATCGCATTCAAACCTATCAGATTTATCCGACCATCCCCCATTCGTTGTCCTTTCTGGAAGTCTTGTCGCGCAACCTCTGGTGGTGCTGGAAACCGGATGCGATCGAGCTTTTCAGGCGCATGGATCCCAGGCTCTGGGAAAGTTCCGGCCGCAATCCCATTGTCCTGATCGCCAATGTATCCCAGAATCGCCTGAAGGAACTGGCAAAGGATGACAGTTTCCTGGCCCATCTGCAGCGGGTGAAGTCCTGGTTTGAAAAACGGGTGGCGTATCCGGTGGATGTCATCAACACCCCATACGGGCAGGAAGGCGCCATCGCCTATTTCTCCATGGAATTCGGACTCCATGAAAGCATTCCTTTTTTCGCCGGAGGCCTTGGCATTCTGGCCGGCGATCATTTGAAGGCGGCCTCCAATATGGCCCTGCCGCTCGTCGGGGTGGGGCTGCTGTATCGAAACGGATATTTCAGGCAATTTCTGGATGCAGACGGCTGGCAGCAGGAAACCTACCCGGAAACCGAACTCTACCAGCTTCCCGTTGAAAGGGCTCGGGACCCGAACGGCGCGGAAATTCACATTTCCGTCTCCGGACCGGAAGGCCTTATCCATGCAGGCGTCTGGAAAATCAAGGTGGGCCGGATCCCCCTTTATCTTCTGGATACCAATCTGCCTGAAAACCCTCCTGAAATCCGCGAAATCACCGCCAGGTTATACGCTGCGGAAACCCGGATCCGCCTGGCCCAGGAAGTCCTTCTGGGGATCGGTGGACTCAGAGCCCTGGCGGCTCTCGACATTTTCCCCAAGGTCTGCCACATGAATGAAGGGCATTCGGTATTTTCCGGCCTGGAGCGGCTGGCGCAACTGAGGGAACGGTATCATCTGGATCTCAGGACCGCACTGGAAATCGTCCCCAGAGTCACCGTATTCACCACCCACACGCCTGTTTCCGCCGGACACGAAGTTTTCCCCGTGGATATGGTCAAACCCTATATCGGTTCATTCCAGGACCGGCTGGGCGTCACGGAAAGCGAAATTCTGTCCTGGGGACAACCCGCCGGGGCCGGACCGGAAGAGCCTTTCTCCATGTTTCTTCTGGGGCTGCGTCTGGCGCAGAACTGCAACGGGGTCAGCCGGTTGCACGGCCAGGTGGCCCGGCGCATGTGGGCCCATGTCTGGCCGGAAGTTCCTGAAGAAGAAATCCCCATCTCGCATGTCACCAACGGCATCCATCTTTCCTCATGGATATCCTCTGAAATCGCCATGCTGTTCGAGCGCCATCTGGGACCCGACTGGTACATGGGCTCCAGAAAACCCGAAAACGCCAATCGCATTGCGGAAATCTACGACGACGAACTGTGGCGCGCCCATGAAATGAACCGCGCCCATCTGATCCGGCTTTGCCGGGAAATGCTGGTCCGGCAGTATAAGCGGCGAAACGCCCCCCAGTCGCTGCTGGCCCAGGTCGAATCGGTTCTGGAACAGGATGTGCTGACCATCGCCTTTGCCCGACGTTTTGCAACTTACAAACGCGCCAGCCTGCTGTTTCAGGATCCCTGCCGGTTAAAGGCCATTGTCAATTCCAGCACCCATCCGGTGCAGTTTATCTTTGCGGGAAAGGCCCATCCCAAAGACACCGAGGGAAAGGCGTTGATCAAACGCGTCATCGAGTTTGCAAGAGACCCGGAATTGCGCCACCGAATCGTTTTTATCGAAGATTACGACATGCGCCTGGCCCGGCATCTGGTTCAGGGCGCCGATGTATGGCTCAATACGCCTCGGCGGCCCTTTGAGGCTTGCGGGACATCCGGCATGAAAGCCGCCGCCAACGGGGTGTTGAACCTCAGCGTTCTGGACGGGTGGTGGTGTGAAGGATGGACGCAAGAAAGGGGATGGCGGATCGGCAACGACACCGAGTGCGAGGACCCCTGCTACGGAGATGTGGTCGACAGCCAGTCCCTCTACAATATCCTGGAAAATGAGGTCATTCCCTGCTTTTACGATCACCGCACGGGAGGCATGCCTGTCCGCTGGGTGCAGATGATCAAGGAATCCATGAAAATGGCCATGCAGGATTACTGCAGCCTACGCATGGTCGGTGAATATGAGCAGCGCTTTTACCTGCCCGTCGCCCGGCGGTTTCAGGAGTTGACTGAAAACAGCGGCGCTCTGGCCAAACATCTCGGCGTTCAGAACGACCGGATCCATGCGCTGTGGAAGGATATCCGCATCGATCTGCCGGTTCAGGACCGAAAGGGCCCCTACCGGGTCGGCGAGACCTTCCAGGTGACCGCAGTCGTTCATCTCGGGCAATTAAAGCCCGATGAGGTCAACGTGGAGCTCTATTCGGGCCACATGCGGTCTGTGGATTCGCTGGAGGCCATTCACGCCGAACCCATGATCGTACAGGAAAGCCTTGAAAACGGCTATTTTCGCTATGGCTGTCCCGTAACCTGCCGCGTATCGGGACGCTACGGTTTCACGGTCCGGATCACCCCGCGCGGAGACGAAAAGCTCAAATTCTCTCCGGGACTGATCGCGTGGTCATGATCGAATGACGGAGGCTGCAGCGCAACGCAGCCTCCGGACTTTTTACGAAGCCGTCAACTTTCAAACAAGCCCTATGATTTCAAGCTGATATTCTGAAGAATTCAGTAAAATATAAAGCTTCAGCAACTCCGCGATGCCTTTGAAAAAATCAATCGGCCTTACTTTTGATCCCTGGCGATGAATCCATTTTTCCAGAGGATACTCCACAGCGGTCTGAGATAACGGAGGCAGGTTGTGCGCTTTTTTAATAATGTCCAGCCTGCCTAACAGTTCCACGTCAAAGGACCAATTGACGCGCCATGGCTTCATAAATGCTTTTTGGATCTCGTTGGAGTTATAAAAAATTTTTGCTCCGCATTGGGTATCGTAAACCGGCAGATCCAGAACAATGCTGCTGGCCAGGGTCGCATACACACGGCCGAAATAATGCCTCAACGCCAATTGTTGAACATCATAACCCAACAATTTTATTCTCGTACCCAGAACCAGAGACACATCGCCGTTTAGTTTCTTCCGCATCCGGTCAATCATTTCCAGAGGCGTGGACAAATCGGCATCCCAATATCCGATCATTTCATATCCCTGTTCAACAGCCTTCAACACGCCTTGCCGGACCGCCTCAGCCTTGCCCTTGTTCGTTTCGAGCCTGACACAGCCGACCCGTTGATGGCGAAGCATGAGAAAGTTGATCTGCTCCAGGGTGTTGTCGGTGCTGCCATCATCAACAAAGATTAAGTCTATATCATTGTTTCCCGCTAAAAATACTTCGAACGCCCCAATGTCGAAGCGCTCCGCTTCATTATAGCAGGGAATAACAATCGCGGTGGAAACCATCCGTAAACTCCTTCACAACAATCCTGACTGGAAACAACCCTTGAGGGCCGGGCAGGATGATGACCCTTTTTCAATCTCGAATTGATGAACTCGTAACAAGTCAAAACAGGTCACTATCACCCATTGAATAGTAAAGGTTTTTCCTGAAATATTCGATGGAAAAATCCCGGCTGAAAAATTTGAAACAGGGAGCCATCCTATTTGGCTCATCGGTAATTGAAAAGCCCAGATCCTGCAGCCCGTTGTGCCACCATTCGGGTACCGGAGAAAACCATCCCTCAATCCGGGTTACAGGAGACTCCCTTCGCATGGCCTTAACCACATGGTTCAAAAGAAACGCCATATCCTGAACATGAGCCGGTTCGCATAGCGCATCTCCCCATATCAATGTCTCTCCCCGAAGAGAAAACACTCCCCATCCGGTCATTCTGCCCCAACGGGATACCACAACCAGGCGATGAACCCGATCCGGGCAGTTCAGATACCGCCACCGAAGATATTGACCATCCCGCTTCACCAGCATTCCATAATGTCTGCTGACCTTCTGAAAGAACCGGTCAAATTCCAGGCCAGCCGCATGGACTTGCTGGACCTTCACCCCTTTGAGACGTTGAAATAGCCTTCCAACCCCGTCAGGGCCGACCCGGTCCGCTTCCCGAACATGGTACGGCACTTGCGGCAAGTATTCATACTGAAGAAATCGTTCTCCGAATTTACGGATCTTCCCGGTATTGAACCCATAAATAAACGGAACAACGCCACTGCAGAATTTGTCATAAAAACAATTCGCGATCCGGCTCAACACACTGGTCGGTCCCCTTCCTGAACTCCGGAAAGCGGGATTCGTCATGGTATCGCCGCCCTGAACGGACTGAATATTCGTATGGATATCCGCCGAATAAAACGGAACCGGGTAGCCGGCAAAATGAGCAGCCAATTCCCCGTTTTCAGAAAATGCAGCGGTGATATGATATCGGCCATACGGATTGTCGCGGTATTTCCAATTCCAGTGATCGATTGTTCGGGGATTATTGAAGATCTTACGGAACAGCGGGAGAATCAGATGCTCATCATTTTCCCGATACCCCCGGATGAACACATCGTCTTTCTGGCAGACAATGACCTCATACCCCAGTTTCCCCTGAACGTACCAGGATAGTTGATTCTTCCAGCCATTCAGAAAAAATGCAAGACGATCTCCAGCCGCGTCCGTATTCACCGCCTGACAAATGGCATCAGCATGCATTGAAAATTCATCAATAATCCGGTTGCAGGTGTGAATGACCTGATTTTGAATCTCCCGACGGGATAAGATGCGAAACCCCTGTTCGGCAAGCATGGCCATTATGTCCTGCCGGTGATGAACAGCCGTCTGCGGCTGAATCGATCGATCCCTGCAAACTTCATCTCCGATAATGATTTTCCCTTTTTCACGCAAAAGCTTACGGGCCCGGAGAACAGCGGTATCCAGGGGATGGAGGTACTGAAAAGATTCCTGAAAAAGAATCATGTCATATGTGCTTGCGGCAAAGCCGGTGTCGGAGTCGTCCAGAAATCCGGCAACCTGAAAATCGACTCCGCTATCCGCATATGTCTGGCGGGCATATGCAATCAATTCGGATGATGGCGCAATCGCAGTGACCCGATATCCCTTCCTGGCCAGCATCGATGCCGAAAGCCCCAACCCGCATCCCACATCCAGTACATCGGCCGGAGGCTCGGGGAAAAAGGACAAAAGCAGATCAAACATCCTCTCCTGCGCTTTTTCCAGATCGGAATCCGGCGCATCATCCGGCCAGAGGCCGAAATGCAGATGATCGCTATTCAGGACAAGCCGGTAAAAACAAAACGGCTCGGGCAGTTTTGCCCATACCTGATGCCCGTTATTCGTATTCTCTGATATTGCCTTCACAAAATTTATTAAATACTCCTTGTCATGCTGTCCGTTGTTTTACCCATGTTATTTCAAGCACAGGCCCCCCCCAGCCCGTTGTACTCCCCAGACGGCCGTAATACACTCCCGGTGACAGCAGGCGCCACTCATTCTCGGCAAACGTCACATGCGCCCCGGCTCCGAATTTACCGGCTGCAGGAATAAAATTGGGATGGGGGCTCCATTCAAACAGCCATCCACCTGCCAGATTATCCGGCACTGAAACCCTGAATGGAGAACCGTATGTCGGTTTGACCTCCGGCTCAATGGAAATTTTCATCTCTTTTCGGAATCGTGCCGCCAACCGGTTCAAATAGCGTTTCCATCCCGTGACATATTTCTCCTGAAACAATCTTTGGGATGCCATCATATGGGACCGTTTATCGGACAAGCGGCGGGGATCACACTGATCATAAAGGTGGACGACTTCTGCGCGCGGCTCAACAACTAGTCTATATCCGGCATTTCTCAAGCGAACAAATAAATCCGTATCCTCGTAATACAGAAAAAAACGCGGGTCAAACAATCCACCTGCGGTGACAACGGCCTCTTTTTTCAACAGGACATGTCCGCCGGAAAGATTTGTGACCTGCACCGGAGAGTTGGCCTTCCAGATATAGACTGCAAATCGCCGCCATATCGCACTCAACAAACGCCCAGGTCGCGAATTCGGACCCCCTATCGATACGACCGGCTCAATCCATAAAAGCATGGGGGGATAAGAGGGCGGAAGGAAATACCCGTTTTCCTGATCCCAATAAATCTGGGGACCGGCAGCGCCCATGCGTCTGGAAGACAGCAGCGTCTGCTGAAGCCGGATCAGACAGTCCGGCAGCAGCCGCGCATCCGGGTTCAAGAGCAGAATCAGTTCTGCATCATGCGCATCAGCCACCGCATTGCATGCCCTGCCAAACCCCATATTTTCTGCATTAACCCGCAACACCACCGTATCGGGCAGATGATTCCGCAGATACGCGGCTTCGGCCTCATCGGTGCTGTTATCCGCGACCACCACCTGAACAGGTCCCAGGGAACGGGAACTTAAAACCGATCGAACAGCTTCCAGGGATAGCGCTGCAGAATGATAGTTCACCACAATGGCAAGAGTTCTGATTGTCTTCATACCCGCTTGATGTTATACTTGTATCGCTGTGGAATTTATTCCAAGACGCCCATGGCTTTCATAGCAGATTACCTCTACCATGAAAATAATATTTTTATTAGGATATAATGGATAGCTTACCCCCAGAAATCCTCTCTGGATGTGAATCCGTCTTGCAACAAATGGATATCTCCATCCTGATCCCCTGCCTGAACGAAGCCGAAACCCTTTCCGACTGCATTGCAGAGGCATGGACCGCCATCTCGGATTCCGACCTGATCGGAGAAATTATTGTCGCGGACAACGGCAGCACGGATGGATCGGTGGAAATTGCGCAAAATGCCGGGGCCAGGGTTGTCCATATTCCTGAAAAGGGATACGGAAATGCTTTGACCGGAGGAATCCGGGCGGCCCATGGGCAATATATCCTGATGGGCGATGCCGACGGCAGTTATGACTTCACTGAACTATCCGGTTTTATGGAAAAACTGTATCAGGGGTTTGATCTGGTCATTGGCTGCCGGTTTCCCCGATGCGGCGGACGGGTCAACCCCGGGGCCATGCCATGGAAGCACCGCTGGATCGGCAACCCTGTTCTTTCTGCGCTGGGAAAACTTTTTTTCTCCTCTCCGGTGGACGATTTTCACTGCGGGTTAAGAGCGTTTCGACGGGAATCTGTTTTGTCCCTTGGATTGAAAACCGACGGGATGGAGTTCGCATCCGAGATGGTCGTTAAAGCATCCCTGAATGGCCTTCGAATCACTCAAGTCCCGATTACACTGAGAAAAGATGGCCGTTCTCGTCCACCCCATCTTCGAAGCTGGCGGGATGGCTGGAGGCATTTACGTTTTATGCTTCTGTACAGTCCTTTGTGGCTGTTCATATTACCCGGACTTTCCCTTGCCGTATTCGGCTTTGTCGGTTTTATTCTGCTGAGAGCCGCCCCTGTCAAAGTAGGTTGGGTCACTTTTGACCTCAATTCCTTGCTGGTATCCAGCACAGCAATGCTCGTTGGATTTCAAGTGCTCGGTTTTGGAATGTTCATTAAAGCCTATGCCGTCAATTCAGGCCTTTTCCCCGGGAAAAGCTTCTGGTTCCAGGTTGTTAAAGGACGACCGGTAGAATGGGGAATCTGCATCGGCCTGCTCTTTGTTCTTGCAGGAACCGGGTCCTTAATCCAGGAAATTCTGACATGGAAGTCAGTCGGCTTTGGGGCGCTGTCTTATCAAAGCAGTCTGCGTGCCGTGATTACGGCAGTGACAGGGATCGGCCTTGGCATCCAGGCCATGGTATACGGATTTGCGCTTGCGATAGTTGGCCTGGAACGTTAACAGACGATGACTATTGATTATTTCTCAATAAATCATCCCCTTCGGATGCTGGCCTCCAGAATTTCATTTCATGTCCGGCTGAAGATTTTTTCATCATTCATGGCGATCATGAAACCGGATTTACACACATTGATTCTGGATATCGGCGTCACTCCGGATCAAAAGCTGCCGGAATCCAATTTTTTTGAATCGTTTTATCCTTACAAAGACCGCATCGTCGCCACCAGCATCGAAAACGCTTCTTTTCTCGAAGAAGCATACCCCGGCATATCGTTTATTCAAACAGAAAAAGACCGATTGCCATTCAAAAACCAATCCTTTGACATCGTGTTTTGTTCTGCCGTATTGGAACATGTGGGAGACAGAGACCTGCAGAGATGTTTTATTCGAGAACTATTGAGGGTATCCAGAAAATTTTTTATAATTACGCCAAATCGTCAATTCCCTATTGAATTCCATACATTTTTGCCTGTCATACACTGGTTGCCACAGCCGCTGCACCAGGCGGTTCTAAAAAAACTCCGAATGGATTTCTGGTCGCGCACCCAAAATCTCAATTTACATACGCCCCGGTCTCTGCTATCTCTTTTCCCGCCCCATACTTTTGTCCATCTTCAGCATGTCCTGCTGCTCGGATTACCGTCCAATCTGATCGCTTACGGAGATTCTTTATCAATACGGTGATAATTTAACTGCAAAAAAGGAATTATTACTTCCGGCAACGACTGCTTTCAATACGCTAAAAGGAGTCAGCGTTTTTTGAGGCCACTGGTAAAAGGCAGATCAGGGTTATCAGGGCAGGATAAATAACAATCATGTATCGAAGCTGGGCATAAAAACTCATTGCGTCAATATATGCGACAACAGCGATCCGGCTGAGGATAAAAACCATTAAACATCCCGTTAACGCGTATTTTTCCGGCATTATATTTATCAAGCCCGATTGGATATTTTTTATCCATTTCCAGCTTTTTATTCCCACAGCTATCAACAACCAGATTCCACCGGCTATCTGAATCGCTTGAAATATTTGAATCGCAATCCCGATAAAAACAGTGGATAAATTCCTTTTCAGCGGAGACTGATCGTGGGTAATTTGATCATATCTGCTGACCAATTCAGTCGATGGCTGAATTGGTGGTGCATCCTGAACCGCTTCCAACAATTTGCCGAAGGTAATTGAAAGCACTACCATTTTTATACAGGACCTGAATATTCGTGGCAAATCCGCCCACATCAAAGGCGGCGCCAGCATATTCCCCGTTGGATTTTCAACGCATTGGACAGAGCCGTTCTTGCAGGCAGTTTGAACTTCCCTTGCCACCTCTCCGTAAAAATGGCTTGCCGATATCGCACTCTGATACACACCGATTGACGCTGCCGCATCACGCACAGCCCATAACGTCCAGCCGCCCGCCAGTTCATCGCAAATCCCCATCCATTCACAACCGAATTTAGCCCATCCGCGGCCTTCGGTCTGCTGAGACAAAAATGGTTTCAACATCGAGAAATGCGGGCTGATACCGTATGCTTGATTTAAAGCGGCTTGGGTAACGGGAATATAGGGATGATGATATCCGACATCCACTCGCGACAGCCAGTGGAATACTGCGGCAAAATTGGGCTCATTCAGTTCATTGGTAACACCCATACCATAATATTTCTTATTTTCATTTTGAAGAAAAACCGTCAGTGAATAGACACAGAAACAGGGAAGCAGCATTGTAAAGGATAAAATCACCCAGTTTTTTCTGTAACCATATCTGAATTCCCACAGGACATAAGAAACATAACCAATCCCCAATGGCAGGATCCACTGACTCTCTGAACGGATATGCCAAAATAACGCAAGCGAACCAGACAGAAGAATCACCCAAAAAAAACGTACGGCATTATTCTTTTTGACTGACCCCATGACGCCGATACATCCGGCCAGCACAATGGTTGCAACCGAAGTGTACAGGGATTCGGTCGCCAAATACATAGGGGCCAATATTCCTGCAGGATGGAACGAACATAGGACACATGCGGCTGCAATGCGCCACCTGTTCACATTCACAGAACGCAACGCCGCCATTAGAAAGCCGATGCTTGCCAGATAAAGCAACACCTGCGCACGTTGAAGCGGCCATTCCATCTTGCCATTCAGTGCCAGAAACGTTGAATAAATCGGCAGACGAATCAATGTCATCTGATCATATTCACCCAGCCAGTTGCCATTGAGCAAAGTTTCAGCCATTGCGAGATATTTCAGACTGTCATGATTGCCGCCGATTACCAGAACCTGACCGTCCCACTGCAGAAATAACGACAATCCTATAGACGCCACACATATCAACAACCACCTGTGACGCTTTCCCGGCAAGAGATACTGTAAGGCCTGATGCATTTTTTCCCCGAGGAATGATTATCTCATAAGCAGGATTTTCATTACGGTGCATAACCATTGTAGCGTGCTGTCACGCTCCAGCTGTACCCCAAATGATGATGCAGTCGCACATCGTAAAATCCACTCCGTTCCAGAAGTGTTTCCAGTTCTTCTTTTCGATAATACTTGGCGTATTTCGGATTTAATTGATCATAAACCACCAACTTGCGACTGTAATAATTCAGTCTTGAAAAATATCGACACATATAAGCGGCCATGGGAAGCCGAAGAAAGCAACAAAGAAACGCGTAAAAACTGGCAGGAAAAACCAGCAAACCGGCCAGTTTGTCCAGCAGTTCATGCGGCATCCGGGAAGTAAGGTTTCGCATCGGCCGCACGAAAGACAAATACAGATGGTTGTTTTCTTCCCCGTAAACCCATAAAAAAAGTTTCCCATTTGGATTCAATGCCTGCCCCATTGCCTTCAGCGAAGGCAGGGGATCATGAATAAACTGAAGCACACCGATACATAGAATCAAATCGAATGCGCCTGGCGGAATCTGGTTCGCAGTACCCTGAAGATATTGTATATTTGAACATGATGCAGTGTTTTGCTTCAATATTTTGATGGCTGAAGACGGCTCCATCGCCAGAATCTCTTCAGCCCCCAATTCAACCAGCATCCGGCTGTACCGCCCGGTTCCCGCTCCAACATCCGCCACCCGTTTGCCCTGAATATCCGACGAGGTCAACAAGGGACCGAACAAGGAAAGCAGCGAATCCGTAGAACCGTAATACCCGGTATTGTCGGTATAATTTTCCCACTGCCGGCCAAAATCCTTAATTGTGCTCACATTGTGTTGAGTCATATTTTTCTCATGCTGAATCAATAGTTAATGTGCTCGTCAAAAGCCGTCTATATCAATCCATTGCTGAAAGCGCGGCGCAAAATCACCGACAACGCCAATGAAACGCTTATAACGATAATCAAATCAACGACATTACAAAAAGAATACCCCTTCACCATTTTTAATTGCTCATAATACCAGTAAACGAATCCATGAAGACAATAGATCCCCAGCGAATAGTCCGACAGAAATCGTATCACTGCCCCCGAAGGACGTTGCACATAAAACGATATCAAAAAAAGAAAACCGGCGCCCGCCACAAGAGACATGCGTGTCAGGGATGGGAACGCAGACCCGTTATAAACAAAATTATGGGTGTCAGGGAAGCAGCGCCATTCAACAGCTGCCGAAACCACACAAACACCGAATAAAATGATGATGATTCTTCTGAACAGTATCGTATGGATCAGATCTTTTTTTTCTCTCAGGTATTTACAGGTGAGAGAGGAAATAAATATATAAGGAAGAAAATTAAGGGGGTTCCAGAACGCCACCCAAATGGGACTGGCATTGAATTCCTTTACGGCAACCGGGAAAAGCCACATGGGAACAGTGGATATCACAAGCAGGATCCAGTGTATTCCGGACGAAAGCTTAAATAACAGGAATGAAATCACTGACAGCAATATCAAGGAAAACAGAAAATAAAAAACTGAGTATCCGCCATTAACGATAAAAATAACCCATTTTGAAATGCTATCGGGTTTTATCAAGCTCAGTTTATCCTCCAAATGATAAAAAAGAACCAACACGCCAACCCAGAAACAATATAACCAGACCAACCTTTCCAATCGGGCAGACAGATGAAACCCGCCTTGCATCCATTTTTCATTCAACAAGAACAACGACACCACAAAAAAGACGGGTACGGAAAGATGTAACATATTAAAATTGATGATATCCGACAATTCAACTTGATGCGAAAGATAGCCGTGTATGTCAAATATCGTTGAAGACCCAAACACCCGCAGATGAAACAAAACCACTGCAACGGCCATCGAAGCTCTTAACCAGTCAATCCCGTACCATTTTTTTTCCAAAATATTTAAAAGCCCCCGAGCATATAAACCCTGAACCCATTCATGTCTCCTGCCATTAACCCCATGGAAGCAATAAATAATATCGCCATACCGTCAGGAGCGAAATCGTCTGAATCAGGCATACGGCTCCTGAAAATAAGGGAAGGCGCATATTCCGAAGCTTCTGATCAGCGCCGGCGGGTATTATCAGGGCGGCACCGGTGAAACAAACCACCGCAACCGGATGAAAATACCTCCCCTGCATGTTGATCCAGTCCGCTCCAACCGGCATCCAGACCATATAAGCGGATGCGGAAATGGATATGACGAGCAACACGGAAACCGCGATACAGGTGATTCCCAGGAGCAGACGAACCCGGAGGTTAAAACCTGTCGAATCTGCAATACCGACGGCCGGAACAGCCAATACCCCCCATAATACCGCTACCCATAACGGAATCGGAACATCCTGCCATCCCAGCACACCGACAAACTGATGAAAATACGGGAGGATGCGAGCATGCAGGGAATCCCGGATGATTTGAATAAACCTCAGGGGATGGGCTAGGATATAGTCAAACTGCCCCAGGGGGTCAATCTGTATATTGGCGTATTTCAAAAAAAGTGCGCTGAAATCATTCATATACCCCCGTGATACCATCAGCCCGTTCCATGCGACGGCGCCCAGAAAGGGAATCAATAAAAACCCGGCAAGCGCTGAAAATTTCTGCAGGCGGGTTGCATTCTTTACGAAAAGCGCTGAAACAGCCGGAATAATGAGCAGGGGTGCGTACGGCGGTTTGGTCAATAACAGTAAAAAACCGGATAGTGTTACCCACCAGGTAAAAGCCGGAAATTTCAGATCTCCCAGAGAAGCTGACACCAGGATCACGCAAGCGCCCAGAATCAAAAAATCCACACTGACCACGGCGGCCTGGGACAGGGCCATTGGCGTTGCGCAGATCCAGTAAATCGGCCAGAATGCGAACGGAGCCATTCTGTAAGCCAGATAAAGAACGGCTACAAACAGACATAGTGAGGTCAGTCGACACAAATAGACCGAAAGGGTTAAAAGTAACGTTGACTCCCCAAAACCGGCTACGGCCTTTATCACCAATGCGTGGAAAATATAGGGGACGGGAGAATACATGGCCGCGTTGGGGGCAATTTGCGGAATCCGATCCGGGAAGTCATTCAGCAGTTGTTCCATGATGGAAACAACCATTGCCTGCTGCTGTCGATTTCTAAGCTTCTCGCATATAAAAACGGCAAGATGCCTGGGCGAATCCTTCAAAACAAACTGTCCTTCGGAAATACCATAAGCCCTTGCGAAATGCGCCGGCTCATCGGGCGCTTCAAACAGGGGAACCGTCAGCGCGTATAGCGTTCCAAAAAACAACAGCAGCAGAAGAGGCCATCTCATATAGATCAAATCTTCCTGAAAACGCACTCTTGACAACTTGCCAACGAAACGAAGCCTTTGATTGAAATCCTTACAATTTTTCAGCCAATATCAGGTAGCAGTTAATCTCAAGGCTCTGAAAGTCTATTTCCATGCCGGATTCGCCAAGAAACTGGAGATTTTTAAGCATGGCTCCCGAAATCGGCAGTTTGGTTCCGGTGATCGTTTCTATCCTGAAGCCATTTTCCTCCAGGTACCCGGCGATGGAATGCCGGGTAAAGAATCGAAGGTGGGTATTACAAAGAATGCCCACAGGCAAATAATCCCATCGCCCGGCCAGAAGATCCTCGACAATGCTCCAGTGCCCCACGTTGGGAACGCTCAGGACCAGCCATCCCTTATCGCAAAGAAACTCGTCCCGGATCCGGCCGAGCAGCCGGGACGGGTCTTCAAAATGCTCGATGACATCCAGGCAGGTCACACAGTCATAAGGCCCTTTCACATCCACTTGAAGCGCATCGCCGATAATCACGTCATCAAGAACACTCCGGGCCTTTTCTCCTTCCACCGGGTTCATCTCAATGCCTGTGACGCGGCATCCCCGCCGAGATTTTACTAAACCGCCGAATCCACCCCGGGTACAGCCGATGTCAAGCAACGTTAAGACGGATTCAGGCACCAACTGTAAGACTTCTTCCCTTTTTTCCGTGTAGTAATCAAAGAACGGGTGGATATAGGCCTTCGGGCTGATGGCGGTCCGGTGCCCCAAAAGCTCCGGCACCTGGAATATATCCGTTGAAAATCCGATGTCCATAAGCGCCCTGCTCCGAACCATAAACATGAAGGGTTCGCGGCCATCGTAGGAGATAATGGGACCACCCGGACAATTCATGCCGGCGACAAATGCCTCAAAACCGCGCTGCGACAGATAATCCGGGGAACGGCTGCTCCCCGGTGCGCCGCGGATGTCCGAAGGCAGCACGCAGTCAATCCCCGGATATTGAATCAGGAAGTTACCGAGAATGAAAACAGCATCTTTGCCGATGAGCAGGGACGGCTCCTTTAGAACAAGGAAATATTCCGGAAGCAACCCTTTCGCCAACCGTTCGCCCAATGCAAGGCTCAGAGCGGCTGCTGCGTCATCGTCTATCCGACGGATCAGGGAGAGTTGGGCGCTGTCGGGAAGATTCTTTTGAAACAGGCTCAGAAAAAGAGCCAATTCCCGGGAATACCGGTAAGAATCGGTTATCGTGGTGAAGACTTCGATCATTTCAACTCCTGAAAAAATATCCCCGTTCCCCTCACGGAAGAGGGCCGGGCTGCGGGCGGTTTTTCACCCATGGTACTGGGAAGCGATCTGGAGTCCCATCCACTGCCACGGCTCATGACAAATCAGTTCCGTAAGCCGGTTCGCGTAATCCTGGAGCATCTCCTTTTCGTTTTGCCCCGTGAGCGGCGGACCCAGCCGTATCCTTCGAACAATCCGTTTGCCATCAAACTCCACACAATCCTGAACCGTCAGCAGTTCGATATTCCGTTTTACGGCCATACGGATAAAATTTACCGGCAAACGGGATTTTCCACCCAGAAACATGACATTCTCCTTATTTCCCGCATACAGGGTCGGAGGAAAATCGATGGCCACAAAACAGATCCCTTTTCTTTCGAAGACGCGATCGAGTGCTTGGGGAAGAAAGGTTTTGGGGAAATGGCCTGAACTGTCCGCCATCAGGTATCGTCCAGGCCATTTGCAGGATGTGATCCAATAGGTCAGCAACATATAGCACTGCCTGGCAATCGGCGTGGACCTGCTGTGATCTACGGCTCTGGCGATGGTGTATACCGCATGCCCCAGAAACCCCAATGCGATCCACATGGTATAATTGCTTCCCAGATGACCGCCAATCAGGGCGACGGCCTTTCCGCTGCGGTTGGCTTCCTCCAGATGTTGCAGCCCTTCGATTAAAAAATACTGCTTCATGTTGTTCCGGTGCATCCAAATCGAAGCATAGGTATCGCTTTCCCGGACAAGCCGAACCAGGTGGGCCAGCCGGACAATCTCCCCGGTGGGCAAAGGGGAAAACGCCCCACCCAGCCGCCCCCGCAGATACTCGACACCCCGTATGGCGTGATGACGTTCACCACTGCGAAGATCTGCTGTAAGTAACCTTTCGGGCCGGATTCCCAGAGCAAACAGGGGAAGGTCCAGGAAATAATGCCTCCACAGAAAAAGATCATTCATCGCCAAGCAACTTTCTCAAATAGGATTCCAGGCGGGCCGCCACCTTTTCAGCATCGAAATTTTTCTGAATTACTTCAGGTCCCCTCCTGCCAAGCCGGTTTCGCAGTCCGGCGTCCAATATCAGATTCCGGGCTGCACCGGCCATGGCCGCCGAATCCCCCTCGGGAACAAAACAGGCGTAATCCGTCTTCGGATCGAAACTCATATAAGAGGGAATGGCGGATGCAACCGCGGGCAGACCGCATGACAGCGCTTCCGCAAACGGCAACCCGAAGCCTTCCGCCCAGCGCGAGGATGCCAGAAAAAGATCCGCCTCCCGATAGAGACTTGCCATTTTGACGGCAGGCACATTCAGGTGGAACGCATCGATGGGAGTCACCGATTCTTCCGCCCTGCGGGATGCCGTCGCTGCCACCCGAATCAGCCGAACGGGCACGGCTTCACTTCGCAGGCGGGCAACCGCTTCCAAAGCAACGGATATCCCTTTCACCCATGCCTCAAACATTCCCACGATCAGGATATTAAACGGCGGACGCTTGAAACGACGAAGCATTCTTCGAAATGGCGAAGGCCGTTGAAACATCCGGACATCGACAATCTGCCCCACATTTTTAACGGGAAAAGAATCCCTCCCGAATTTATCCGTAATCTGCCTGGAAAGCCATTCCCCCACGGTGATCTTGGGGATGGGATAGGCGTAGACCGCTTCAATTTGATTCCGGATGGGCGCATATTCGGGCATGGTCCACTCACATCCCTGACACAGATGCACAACCCGCGATGCGTTCATGCGAAGGGCCGGATCAATGGTGGTCCAGAAGGTGCCGATGAGTACGTCCGGAGTTTCGTTGATGGGAGATGCCCAGTCCGGCAGATACCGGATGGGAACATCATAGGGATACCACTGATGGTTTCCCCGCCTGGCCAGAACCGTCACCTGGTGGCCAAGCTTACCCAGTGCCCGCACCTGGTCGAAGACAACCCGCACCCCACCGCTGAGATCGGTTGTTTCCAGCAGATAAGATATCTTCAGCACACCCGATGTCTGTAACGCCATGGCAACCTGCCTTCTATATCTTCCTGACGCTTATTTTCCTGCACCATCTTCCCCAAAACGCCATTGGTGCTCCATCCAGAAGCTTCCGAATTCAGGCCGGCTGCTGTCGACATGAAACAGTTCGGTCGCATTATCATGGACACCATGAAGCACATGGGTATCCGTTACGATGGCGCTGAAGCGATAAGAGCCGGAAATCAGCGGTATTGCAGGAATGACGAGTTCCACCACCTGTTTGCCCTGAAACCGGATGGGCTCCAGGCCGGCTTCCCGTGTGGTGGTGACAAAAACGAGCTGCTCGTCGGGTTTTTTCAAGGCGATCCCCAGGTGCCCCTGATAACCCGAATTATTGCATGTGGTCATGATTTTCAAAATAACCGTTCCGAATAATTTCACTTTATTCAGAAGGTTGCCTGCCGCATCGGTCAAGAACATTTTATCAATGACAACATCGGGAAGGGCATGATCATGCTGCAGGGCTTCCACCGGTTTCGAATCGGCCTCTTTGTTCTCCAGATAGGCCAGATAAGCGCAGACAACTTCAGAAGAGGGGCCGAGCGCTTTTTGCCTGCCTTGCTCCAACCACAATGTCCGGTTGCAGAGTTCCCCAACGAGGTACATGCTGTGACTGCAGAAAATGATGGTCTTCCCCGCTTTTCGAAACCCCGCCATCCGCTCGATGCACTTCTGGGAAAACCGCTGATCTCCCACGCTTAACGCCTCATCAACAATCAGAACATCCGGATCCACACTGGTTGCAATTGAAAAAGCCAGTCGGACATACATGCCGGATGAATATGTTTTCACCGGACGGTCGATAACCTCCTCAAGTTCAGAAAATGCAATGATCGAATCTTCCCTGCTCCGGATTTCCTTTTCCGTTAAACCGAGAAGCGCTGCGTTCAGATGGATATTGGTCCTTCCTGAAAACTCGGGGTTGAATCCCGCCCCCAGCTCCAGCAAAGCGGCTATCCGGCCTTTTCGTACCAGGCGACCTGACGAGGGCTGCGTTATTCCGGCCAGCATTTTCAGCAGCGTGGATTTCCCCGCGCCATTTTCTCCGATGATCCCCAGTGTATCCCCGAATCCAACCCGGAAAGAAACATCTGTTAAAGAAGTCACCAGATGATGGAACGGCCTTCGAAAGATCGGCTCCTTCAAACGGTCAATGGGCTGGATATACACCCGGTAATGTTTGGACAGATGTTCTGCTTCAATCGCGTTCATAGATCCTTTGGATGCATCCGCCCTATGAAATATGGCAGGATGCAGTCTTTACCATTTACATATTCCGGGGCGATATCACATCATAAACCCGGGTATCATGATCTTTCATGATCATTTTATACTTCAACAAAAACAATAATTCATTGGCCCCGAAATTATTTCTGGCAGCTGGGGACAAGACGGCATAACGAACATGATATTTTTTGAAAAGAGCTTCCGCGTCGTGTTTTCCGGA
>Ga0268283_1000703_pt1 | contig 19504 bp, 19 predicted proteins | sample saktaG_13_FD_190140 | JGI IMG/M metagenome (GOLD analysis project Ga0268283, IMG submission 190140) | Saline water microbial communities from Sakinaw Lake, British Columbia, Canada - sak_2013_06_06_36m | ecosystem: Environmental > Aquatic > Non-marine Saline and Alkaline > Saline ... | reverse complement strand
AACAATGCGTTAGGCGGGATTCTGGCATCTTGAACACCGATTCTGGCAATCTGAACACCGATTCTGGAAAATCCAAAAAAGTGTTCAGCTTGAAACCAGAATCAGTGTTCAGCTTGTTTCAGAATAGATGTTCAGATTGGAGCAGAATGGGTGTTCAGGTTGAGCCAGAATATGCAGTCGCCTATTATAAGGCCGGACGATACGGCCACCTCTTTCTACACAATGGTAGGTGAGCGGGTGTAAGAATAGACCTAATAACAGTAATATTCAAGAAAAATAATCAAATTGGCGCGAGCAAATAAATATATTCGGTGTGATTTTAGGTCGGCAAAACGCCGATGTTGCTTGGCCTCAATGCCGGTCGGGGTTTGCAACCCAGACCGATACGTTTGAATATTCCAACAGCCTTCAAAACCCTAAACGTTACAAAGCAAACAATTCGCGCATTTTTTTGCCGGGGCTTTCGGCTCTCATAAAGACTTCACCGACCAAAAAGGCGTAAATGTCATTATCCAGCATCAACTGTACATCGTCGTGTGTGTGGATGCCGCTTTCGGTGATGATGATGCGATCTTCAGGAATTTGCTGTTTTAAATCCAAGGTGGTTTGCAACGCGGTTTCAAAAGTGCGCAAGTTGCGGTTGTTAATGCCGATTAAGCGGGTATCCAGTTTAAGCGCCCGTTGCAGTTCTTCGACATCATGAACTTCAACCAGCACATCCATACCCAATTTGGTGGCGGTATCTGACAGCTCATGCAGCAGCTCATCTTCAAGGGCTGCAACAATCAGCAAAATACAATCGGCACCCAAGGCACGGGCTTCATAGACTTGATAAGCATCAATCATAAAGTCTTTTCTTAATACTGGTAGTGGGCAGCGTTCTCTGACCATTTGCAAATACGCTTCCGAACCCTGAAAAAATTCTTTATCCGTTAATACCGATAAACAGGTGGCACCATTCATGGCGTAATCCTGACCGATAAGTACCGGCTGAAAATTTTCCCTAATCACGCCTTGGCTGGGTGATGCTTTCTTGATTTCGGCAATAATTGCCGGTTTTTTCTTCAATACCTTGTCTTGGATAGCTTTATAAAAGCCACGCGGACGTTCTACACCGCCGGTAATTTCTTCAAGATTGGCTATCGACATACCGGATTTGCGTCTGGCGACTTCTTCGGCTTTTTTTGCCAGGATAGTTTTTAAAATGTCAGGGGTATTAGTCATGTTTATGGGTTAATTCGTTAAGGTTTGAATAAGCGATTAATGCGTCGAGTTTAGCTCTTGCCTCGCCATTGGCGATAACTTGCCGAGCCTTTTCTATACCCGAAGCCAGTGAATCAGTAATATTTGCTGCATAAATGGCAGCGCCTGCATTTAACAGCACGATATCCAGCGCCGCTCCGGCTTGGTTATCCAGCACTGATTTTACCATCACCAAACTGGATACGGCACCGTCAACGGCTAAATCATTAAGACTGGCGCGTTTAAAACCAAACTGTTCCGGGGTAATGGTATAAGTAGTGACTTGGTTATTTTTAAGTTCCGCAATAGTGGAAGCGGAGGCAATGCTGATTTCATCCAGACCATCATCCGCATTGACGACTAACACATGCTGGCTACCCAATTTTTTTAATACCTGCGCCAGCGGTTCGACCCACTCTTTTGCAAAGACACCGATTAACTGGTTGGGCGCACCGGCTGGATTGGATAAAGGGCCTAATAAATTAAACAGGGTTCTGACGCCCATTTCTTTGCGCACATTAATGGTATGCTTCATGGCACCGTGATGCTTGGGGGCAAATAAAAACCCGACCCCTATTTCATTAACGCATTGCGTCACTTGTTCAGCACTTAAATTCAGATTAACGCCCGCCGCTTCCAGCAAATCCGCACTGCCACAACTACTGGAAACCGAGCGATTGCCGTGTTTGGCAACTTGTCCGCCCGCCGCTGCCACCACAAAAGCACAGGTGGTGGAAATATTAAACGTATTCGCGCCATCGCCGCCAGTACCGCAGGTGTCGATAACATGCTCGCCGGTGATGGTTACCTTGCTGGCCAATTCGCGCATCACTTCAACAGCGGCGGCAATCTCGTCTATGGTTTCGCCTTTGCAACGCAGCGCGATTAAAAAACCGCCGATTTGTGCATCAGTCGCTTTGCCGGACATGATCAAACGCATCACCTCGCGCATTTCATCGGCGGTCAGGTTTTGTTTATCCAGCAGTTTTTGTAAAGCTTTTTGTATGTGCATTTTAAATAAATCCAGGGGAATTTTTAACCCGCAACTATGTAGAGTGCGTTATCATTTTGATATAAATATTGGGGTGCTCGCATCCCAAGCCAACCTATAGGATAGGTAAAGTCGTCAGAGGCTTTTAGGCAAATCATTAATATCTAGCTTAACTAAAAACTCATAGAACTCTGTTGCACTTGGACAATTTTGGTGTTCAGCGGCACGCTCAACACTAAAACCATAATGTTTAGTCATTTTCATTGCAAAGACAGGTTTACTGCTACCAGGGCCACGTTTATTGTGCTCACTAGCCAGTGCTTTTAATCTTTCCCATGGCAGTGCAGGTGTCGCTTCTGGAAAATCTTCATAAACATCTGCCAATTTTAACCATTTATTCAATGCTAGAGTATCAGCTAAAAACCATGATTCAATGGCTTTAACTGCAATATAAATAAATTGAGTGTGCTCGGTTCCAATGCGGTTAATAACAGCTTGTTTATCAGGATCATTTTCTAAATCCGTTAAAATCACAATGTAGGCAGGGTCTTGTAATTTCAACCGTTCGACTAATGGCATAATATGCTTAGGTAATAAATTCCCACTACCTTTTGCATTTTCAATAGGATGGCAAATATCTATCCCAATGTTTTTTGTCCAATCCTTAAAGTCTTTCGATTCAAGCAGTATTTTTTCTGTATCACCCTCAACAATAAAACCAATTTTTACCACGGCAACCCACCGTCAAACATATTCATCAGCCACGCTTCGTCTAATTTAAGATTATCTTGAGCAACAAAGTTTTTCGCTGTGTTTTTGATTTCCGTTTTTCCCTCAATCTTACTCATTAACCATAATTCATTAGGATTGGATACACGTACAACTGATTCATTATGGGTTGTAACAAAAATAGGGTGCTTACTATTCGCATTATCACGCATTAAATTGACCAGCTCGGCAATTGCTTTAGGATGAATGCCGCGTTCAGGTTCTTCGATTAAAGTCATACCTAAGCTTTTTGAACGACTTAAAACAGCTGTCATAATACATAGCGCGTAAATTGTGCCATCAGAAATAAGATTGGCGGGGAAATTTGCTTTTGTGCCTTCCTCTTTAAATTTTATAACTGTTCTAGCATCAAGTTTTTGCCGTTCTGTGGCAACTTTTTCCAAGCCAGGTGCTAATAATTCCATCCATTCTATAATCTGTTCCCGAATATCATCGTCCTTTTCTAAACCAGCTAACATAGTTGCTACATTACGCCCATGTTGTTCTAATTCACTAGAGTCTGTGCCGGAGCTATCGGGTTCTTTTGCACCCAACGGATCAAAACGATAAACGGCAATGTTACTAAGAAATTTATATAAAGGGAAATTGGCGATAAGAAATAATCCCGATATCTCAGAAGGAAATTCAGGATATTTTACTTGCTCGTTATTAAAAATAACTTCAGGAGGCTCGCCTTTTTTTCTAGTCATAAAAATACTGTTATTACGATACAACAGCTCTTCCAGTTTCGGCTCATTATCCATATCATGAATTTTTAAATGATATTGAACTGGCTCTCCATCCAGCACCAAATCGAAACTCGCCGAAAAAGTTCGTGCTTTACTTCTTCTATTTTTAAAGCAATGTACTTGCTCATAACCATTAAATTTCCGTAACGCTTGTGTCGCGCCGATGCTAATTACGGTGCTTATAAACTTTAATGAGTCAAAAAAATTACTTTTTCCTGAGCCATTTGCGCCCGCAAAAACACTATAGGGCGCTATTTCATTCAACTCAATATCGGCAAGGCTTTTAAAGCCGGAGATTTTAATTTGTTTAATATTCATATCCATCTACGACAACTCCTTTGTAACAAAGCCAAAAATATTTAGTTTCATTTATTTCATACTCATGAGCGAAGCAATGCTTGAATTTTAATTTATACGCTAAGCCGATTAAGGAGACCAAGTAGTCTTATCTTTCCAAAAAATTCCTCAGCAAATCATGGCCGTGTTCCGTCAAAATAGATTCCGGATGAAATTGTACGCCTTCGATGTCCAGGGTTTTATGCCTGATGCCCATGATTTCATCTAAATTACCTGCGTCATCCTGTGTCCATGCTGTAATTTCCAGACAATCAGGTAACGTGGCCTGTTCGATCACCAGCGAGTGATAACGGGTTGCGGTGAATGGATTAGACAAGCCCTTAAACACGCCAAGATTGTGATGATGAATCAACGACGTTTTGCCGTGCATGATATGTTTGGCATGGATAACATGGCCGCCAAAAGCATAACCGATACTTTGATGACCCAGACAAACGCCCAGAATAGGGTATTTGCCGGCAAATTTTAAAATGGCTTCAACCGATACACCGGCTTCTTTAGGTGTGCAAGGGCCGGGGGAAATGACGATTTTATCCGGCGCCAGCTTTTCTATATCCGCGATTGTCACCTGATCATTACGCACAACCGTAACATCCGCACCCAGTTCGCCAAAATACTGCACCAGATTATAAGTAAACGAATCGTAATTATCGACCATGACTACGTTAATTCCCCTCTTTGACAAAGGGGGGGTAGGGGGGATTTTTATTAAGCTCATGCCTGTTCTCCTTCCAAGCCTGCTTCGGCCATACTGACGGCACGAAATATAGCGCGGCCTTTGTTCATGGTTTCATCCCATTCGTTTCTGGGTACAGAATCGTAAACGATGCCTGCACCCGCTTGTATATGTAACCGCTGGTCTTTAATAACAGCGGTTCTAATGGCAATGGCGGTATCCAAATTTCCGGACCAAGCAATATAACCGACAGCACCGGAATAAACGCCGCGCTTGACGGGTTCCAGTTCATCAATAATTTCCATTGCGCGTATTTTTGGCGCACCGCTTACCGTTCCGGCCGGAAAAGTAGCTGCCAGTACATCAAAGGCATTTTTACCTTGCTGAAGTGTTCCGGTGACATTGGAAACAATGTGCATCACATGAGAATAGCGTTCGACGATCATTTTATCGGTCAATTGTACCGTGCCTATTTCAGCAACACGCCCCGCATCATTGCGGCCTAAATCAATCAGCATTAAGTGTTCCGCCAGTTCTTTGGGGTCTGCCAATAATTCGTGTTCAAGAGCAATATCCTGTTCAGGCGTTGCACCGCGCCTTCGGGTTCCGGCAATCGGGCGCACCGTCACGGTATTATCTTCCAGTCTGACCAATATTTCCGGTGACGAGCCAACGATATGAAAATCATCCAGATTCAGGTAAAACATATAAGGTGATGGATTTAAGCAGCGCAAGGCACGGTATAAGTTCAGCGGCGAAGCGGTATAAGGAATGGACAGGCGCTGCGATAAAACTACCTGCATAATGTCGCCGTCGGTAATGTAGTCCTTGGCTTTTAATACCGCCTCTTCAAAACCCTGCTGGGTAAAGCCTGAGACAAAATCAGTCTCTTCAACCGTGCAAGGGTTGGGATGTTTTTGGGGTTTGGCTTGCAGGTCACGCAATTTGACCGCCAGTTCAGAGACTCGCGCCACCGCACGCTGATAGGCATCGGCTTCTTCCGGGTTAGCATGAGTCAACAACAACACCTTGCCGGACAGATTATCAAACACCAGAATTTCTTCTGACACCATCAGCAAAATATCAGGGCATCCCAGCGGGTCGGGCTTTTCTGTTCCACGCAAACGCGGTTCAATATAACGAATGGTTTCATAACCAAAATAACCGACCAGACCGCCATTAAAGCGCGGTAAATCAGCAATGTCGGGCACGTTATAGCGTTGTTTGAATTGCTCAATCCAGACTAGCGGGTTGTCGTGCGTTACAGTTTCCAGTAAGACGCCGTCTTTTTCTACCCGAATTTGAGTGCCGTTGATTTTAACGACCGTTTTACAGGGCAATCCTATAATGGAATAACGCCCCCATTGTTCACCACCGTGAACCGATTCAAATAAATAGGAATACGCGCCATCAGCCAATTTCAGATAAGCACTTAAAGGCGTATCCAAATCAGCCAAAACTTCGCGGCTAACCGGAATACGGTTGTAGCCTTGTTGGGCAAGGTGATTAAATTGTTCTAGGGTCATGGTGGTTTTGTTATTCTATGTGTCTTTAAAGTATCATAGGTTGACGTTTTTATCGTTAACCAACAGATTGAAGTTGCGTGGATTTTATCCCCAATTAATAGTTAAATCCCGATGCGAATCCGCACAATCCTTAAGATATAAGTTAATCAAGCTTTGATAAGGAATCCCTTTTTTCTCTGCGAGCTCTTCAAAATACCGAGTCGTTCCTTCATCCAAACGAATAGTAATCTGTTTTTTTAACTTTTTTGTATATGGATTCGGTATGGAATCAGAAAAATCATAATTATCACGCATTACGAAACCCCTCATATTGTTTTTGTTCTGATTTATTGGCTTTACGCGCTGAAATAATCCTGAGCTGTTTGCCCGTTTTTCTATAACAGTGACAAACTAATAAAAGCCTTAACTGATTACTAAATCCTAATAGTAGAAAACGCTCTTCTTCCTGTGAAGAGTCAGGGTCTGCAACTAAACGCGCATAATTATCATAAAACACTGTTTTTGCTTCCGTAAAAGAAACGCCATGTTTTTGTTGATTAGTTAAAGCTTTATTTTCATCCTAGGTAAATTCTAGCGCTTTCATCAATACCTTTTAATAGTTTACAGATCGGTAGAATTGTTGGCAAATATGAGATAATCCCAAGTGTCAACTCTCTGAATTTCGTTTTTCTCCATAGAAGATCACTTGCTGGATTTTTATGAGCCGCCCCGCATTTTTTGTTCAATTGAGCGAAGGGTATTTTGTATTTCTCGCTCTTTTAATTCAGGATCAATATCCTGAATGTACTCAATAGCTGAAAAATCATCACCTCTCCTTCTATTTTGCGGTGGTTCAAGAGCCTCAATTAGCAGTGCTTCAAGCGTTCCGACCAAGCTGGCAAGTGAAGTATTGAGAGTCGTTTCGCGTAGATTACCTTCTTGGGTTACATCAAGAAGACCAAACCACGAAAAACGATTCCAGCGACTACCTAACCGATCAATAGTATGTTCATACATTCGTTTGCCTAAAGGGCGATCAATAGATCGTCCAACATACACTACGGTATGATTATCATAAAGAATGTAAATGCCTTTTTGTTTGCCAAAATTTACAGGCTTGGAAAGTGCCTGTTGCTTTCCGAACATTTTAGGATCATTGCGCCATACAACAAGGTCGCGTTGCCAATACATACCGAAAGAATGAATGATAGAATCGGAAGCCTCCTCTTCTGAAGCTGCAATATTCTCCGTGGTTTTTTCTTTTTTAACTGTCCCGAGAACTGATGTTTTAGCCTTCAGAGTGAATATTCCTTTACCAATACGAACAAACGGCGATCTATCACCCTCGTGCTTGATCGATGCGGTTATTTGAGCGCTCACTGTTGCCGCTGGTGTTGCACCATCAGTTTCGTAATAACCACGAGACAGAATTTGCTCTGAAATTTCCGTGTAATGCAAAGGTACCTCAGTCTCTTCAAGCACTTTCTTTATGGCTTCTTTCCATGATTTCTCCAAAAGGCTCTCCCAAAAACTGTAAAACAGACCTGACTTCAAGCCAGGTAGGACGGGTAGAGGCGATAGCCGAAACCCATCCTACATAGCAAAACTAAACAGCCAAAGCCAATTCCGCACGCATTTCGTCAATGACTTTTTTGTAATCCGGCTGGCTAAAAATCGCTGAACCAGCTACAAACGTATCAGCACCCGCTGCTTTAATGGCGCGAATGTTGTCGACTTTTACGCCGCCGTCAATTTCCAGGCGAATATTAAGACCACTGTCGTCAATCCGTTTTCTGACCAGCTTTAATTTATCCAGTGCTGAAGGGATAAATGATTGACCGCCAAAGCCAGGGTTAACAGACATTAATAAAATCATGTCCAGCTTGTCCATCACATAATCCAAATAATGCAGTGATGTGCCCGGGTTAAATACCAATCCGGCTTGGCAACCGCAATCTTTAATCAATTGCAGGGTGCGGTCGATATGCACAGAGGCTTCAGGATGGAAAGTAATGATGCTGGCACCGGCTTTGGCAAAATCAGGAATCAAACGGTCAACGGGTTCAACCATCAAATGCACGTCAATGGGTGCCGTTACGCCGTGTTTTCTTAAGGCCTCACAAACCAAAGGCCCGATGGTCAGATTGGGCACGAAATGATTGTCCATCACATCAAAATGTACAACATCAGCGCCATCAGCTAAAACTCTATCAACGTCTTCGCCTAATTTGGCAAAATTGGCTGAAAGTATGGAGGGAGCAATCCAGTTTTTGTTCATTTTCTGTTCCTCTGCGTAAAATTGTTTATTATATCTTTTTTTACCCGTTGCTCCTCGTTATAAAACAACGGCGGTTGCCATCATACAGGAAACACAATCGATGAAACTAGTGACCTTTACTCATAACAATCAAACGCGTGTTGGTGCAGTTATTGATGATGCCGTGGTTGACAGTGATGGCAGCGCCGATATTCCGGCATCCATGATTGAGTTTCTTGGCGCAGGCGCTACCGCCTTATTGGCCATGCAGGCACTGATTGACACCGGTAATGCGCGTATTGCCTTGGCTGAGGTTAAGCTAAATGCGCCGGTGCCAAGACCGGGGAAATATCTGGGAATTGCCCTAAACTATGCCGACCATATAGCCGAAACGGGTCGTGACCAACCTGAATATCCGAGTTTTTTTACCAAACAAAGTAGCTGTGTTATCGGCTGCGGTGACGCTATACACCGACCCAAGGTGTCCGATAAACTGGACTACGAAGGTGAGCTGGCTTTTGTTATCGGCAAACGTTGCCGCCATGTGCCTGTCGATAAGGCGCATCAGGTCATTGCCGGTTTTACCATTGCCAATGATGTATCGGTACGCGATTGGCAAATGCGCTCACCCACGATGACGATGGGTAAATCATTTGATACTTGTGGGCCGCTGGGGCCGTGGATAGTCACCGCTGACGAGCTACCAGACCCGCATAACCTGTCCATTAAAACCTGGATTGATGACGAACTGCGGCAGGATGGCAATACCCGCCAGATGATTTTTAATTGTTATGAAATGGTCGCTTATTTATCACTAGCCATGACACTGGAACCGGGCGATGTAATTACTACCGGAACGCCCAGCGGTGTCGGCGTAAAAATGCAGCCGCGCGGTTATCTAAAACCCGGGCAAACCGCCAGAATTGAAATCGAAGGCATAGGCGCATTGTCCAATCCGGTTATTGAAGAACCTGATAATAAAGCGATTTATTAACGCGATGATCTTTCAGAGATTAAATTTTCATTGCATGAAGTTTTGAGCTTCTGGAAGGAAAGAGGTTTGTGGCCGTAACAAATCAAAGAACAGCGTTAGACTGGGCGCATCACGCTCGAAATCCTGTTGATGTGCGCACCCTCAAACTGAGCTGAGGAACGAGCATGAAATAACTTGACCATTTATATTCCTCCCCCCGACCTCTCCCAGAGGGCATATAGATTTTCAGATAAATAATTTCGATGTTAACAGATACCATCCCTTCAAGGGATGTTATCTGTATGGGCTTACAACAACGTGAATGGAAATTTACAACTGAAAGACTATAGCTGTTTTTACAGGCAATAGCTGAAGCGATTGCACTCCAGTTTTTTAAATAACTTGCGCTTAACTTAACGGCATTAGGGCTGAATACTTACTTCCATAGCCCTTATTTCTTTAAACGCGATCAAAATAAGCTGGCATGCTTAAGGTAATTTCAGCACCGCCGTGGGTGTTGTTGCCCAAGGTTAATTCAGCATCGTGCAATTGCGCGATGCGTTGCACAATAATCAATCCCAAGCCGTTCCCATGCAATGGTTGCTCGGTAAGGTCAGAAAATGACTGTCGTTTATGCATTTCTATTGGCAGACCGGGCCCTTGATCAGAGATGCATAAATCAATTTTATTATTATAACTTCGGGTGCTAAGGGTAATCGCACCGCCACCATACTTGATGCTATTATCAATCAGGTTATACAAAAGCCGCCGCAAGGCCATAGGTTTATAGCGCACTTGCAGCAAATTGTTATCCCCCAGTAAAGTCAGTTGAACATGGGTGCGTTGATATTTTTCTTGGGTATTCAATAAAATCGATTTGATGCTGCCAATTTCCCAAGGTTCGGATGCTTCGATAGTTAATCTCCCTAACTCAATAATGCCATTCAAGATGATGTCTATTTCCTGGATATCTTCCTTTATACCCTCACTTAGCTCGCCACTTTCATCCGTTATCATTTCGGTTGCCAGACGAATGCGTGTTAATGGTGTACGCAAGTCATGTGAAATACCTGCCAACAAAAACTCCTGCGTCTTAATCATTTGATCAAGATTGGCTTTCATCTCGTTTAAAGCCTGCCCCACGGCACGGACTTCTTCAGGTCCACGCGGATTAATATCCACACTATTTATATTTTTGCCTATAGATTTAGCGGCCTCAGCCAGTTCTTGTAAGGGGCGATTGAGGTGACGTACAGCAAAATATGTGATGAGCATTAACCCACCGAAGCTTAAGATAATAATTGCTCCTGTCGTTCTGGTGAACATACCGATAAGGTTAAACGGAATGCTTAATGAAAATAGGGGGGGCTTCGTATGTACCAACCATAACGTGCGTTTCGGCTGTTCCTGATAGCGAAGTAGCAGGTTATTATTATTCTTGCTCAGGGAATCATTCCATTTATTTATAAAAGCTATGTAAGAAGGCGTATTCTCCAGGCTTTTGTCAAGGCTGTCTTTGATTATCATACCTGTGCGTTGGTGCAGTTGTTCGGTTATCTGCTGTTTAAACTCGTCATTGTCTTGCGCTATAATATTTTCGGCAAAGACGGCTATTGATTCACTTAAGTAGGCGAATTTTTCGGCTGCAGGCAATGCTACAAAAAATATAAATATTGTGCGGATGATAACGGCATTTAACACCATAAACAGAAAAATTAGCAGGAGCGTGCGTCCCAGCAGTGTTTTCGGAAAAAACTTCATTCCGAATCCGCGTTAAAGATCAGCATATAACCTAGTTGCCGAACCGTTTGCAGATAGGAGGGTTTTGCTGGATCACTTTCAAGCAAGCGGCGTAATCGAGAGATTTGAATATCAATGGATCGATTGAAAGGATCAAGCACACGACCGTCAATAAGATAGGCCAAGCGTTCACGAGACAAGGGTGTGCCCGCATAATCCGCCAACACCTTTAGCAGGGCAAATTCACCATCGGTCAGTTTGATTTTATGATAGTCCTTGTATAAACAGCGTTCCATAAAATTAATTTGATAGGGGCCAAAGTTCAACGGTGGTCTATTATTTGCTGGAATAGCTGCGGGCAACAGCTGCGGGCGGCGGCGCAATACGGCATGGATGCGGGCAACCAATTCACGAGGATTAAACGGCTTGGCCATATAATCGTCTGCCCCCACTTCCAAACCGGAAATACGTGAGTCTTCGGTGCCATTAGCGGTCAGCATAATAATGGGTGGACTGTTATCATCATTGCTTAAGCGCATACAAATCGATAGACCGTCTTCACCCGGCAGCATCCAATCCAGTACAATCAAATCGAAATGACTCATTGCCAGTTTTTTTGTCATCTGCTTACCATCGCCCGCAGTTTCTACCACAAATCCTTGGTCACAAAGGTAGCGTTTCAACAGCGATTGTATGCGTAAATCATCATCTACAATGAGTATTTTGGGGGTCACCATCAATAAATGTACCGTGAAATTACTAAAGGTAAAAGTATAATGTAATTTCTATTTGAATTATATCTAAATATTTGCTACAGTTTTGTCATATTTACGTCGCTAGATTGAAAATGCTTTAACAAGAATCATGCCCAAGCCTTTAATAAATAGAATAATTCCGTATTGCTTGCTCCATTTTATTATTTAGATTTTGTGCGACCAATAAAACACTCGTGATCGTCTGGAAGCAAATCAAAAATATTGCTGGGGGAGAGCAATGCGGCGTTAAACTCGATGGGCGATTTTTTGAAAGGAATATTCATCGGTTGGTGATTATTTTAAGGGTAGGTGGCAATTATACCATTATTAACTTGCGTTCTCGGACAGCCTCCTAGTTGATTATGCTTGATGAGCAACACTAAATAAACAGTCACGATCAAGAATCTTTGTCAGCATTTCTGTAGGGTTAAAAATAGCCATGTTGCTTTTAAATTTTTATCACTTATCCACATATTATTATCTGCTAATCTGATAAAGCCAAAATGGCAATTCATACTGATATAAAAACGGCATTAAAAGTATAACTCATTGATTATTAATAAAGTAAAAGCAATGGACAGTTTTTAGTCAATCTAACAAATCTCAATAAAAATTATAAAGTTAAAAACTTATCCACCGAGTAATGCACAGACTTACCCACAGAGTTTGGGGATAAGTCTGTAAAACGCTATCTGTCAAATAGTTAGACAAAATACTTCATTTAATTTCTATCATCAACACAAATCTTGCCGTGCTTTACAACTATCATTCAGCTGACTACCGAAACTAAAAAATTTCAATTATAGTGCTTGTAAGTCATCTTGTAATGGTGCTATTAATATAACAAAATCCGCTGATGCTTTAATTAGAATCTTTGTTCCCGCTATGAAAAAAGTGAGTTAAACAATGACCATTCTTCAAAATTTGATACGTCATACACGACTGCTGGAAATTGTTGGTGATTTGATACGCGTTAGTGCACAAGGTGTGGCTTTTGGCGATCTCGCCATGGTTGAAAACATTGATGGCGAAAAGTCTCTAGCCAAAGTTGTGGATATTGATCGGGACATCGTCAGCCTGCAAGTGTTCGCGGGTGGTAAGGGCTTATCCACCGATGCCAAGGTAAACTTTCTGGGACATTCTCTTGACGTTGTCTACTCTGATAATATTCTCGGCAGAATTTTCCGTGGCTCTGGCGATCCTATTGATGGCGGCCCCGAATTACCGACCGACCCACGTATTCCAGTGAATGGCCCTACCGTTAATCCCGTTATGCGGGTGATGCCATCGCGGATGATTGAAACCAAAGTCCCCATGATTGATCTGTTCAATTGCCTGGTGGAAAGCCAAAAAATCCCTATTTTTTCCGTTGCCGGTGAACCCTATAACGAACTGTTGGCACGTATCGGTTTTCAAGCCAATGCGGATATAGTGGTGTTTGGCGGTATGGGTTTGATTTTTGATGACTATCATTTCTTTCGCACCGCCTTTGAAGATCATGGTGTTTTTCATCGTACCGTGATGTTTGTCAATCAAGCCTCTGATCCCTTGGTTGAACGGTTGTTGGTTGCTGATATGGCTTTGGCCGTTGCAGAAAAAATGGCGGTTGAGGGTAACAAGCGGGTGCTGGTATTACTAACCGATATGACCGCCTACGCCGATGCCATGAAAGAACTGGGCGTCGCGCAAGAACTCATTCCCGCCGTGCGGGGTTACATGGGTGACCTTTATACACAACTCGCCACGCGCTATGAAAAAGCTTGTGATTTTAAAGGTGCAGGTTCAGTGACCATTCTCAGTGTAACGACTATGCCCGGTAACGATGTCACGCATCCGGTACCGGATAACACGGGCTATATTACTGAGGGTCAGTTTTATCTGCATGATGGTTTCATCGATCCGTTTGGCTCGCTCTCAAGACTAAAACAACATGTTGTGGGCATCGCTACTCGCGAGGATCACGGGCAGATTATGAACACCATGATCCGTTTTTATTCGGGTGCGGTAGAGGCGCAAAAAAAACAGGCGATGGCTTTTGATCTTTCAGCGATTGATGAAAAGTTGCTTAAATTCGGTCGTTTGTTTCGTGAGCGCTTTATGGATATCCGCGCTTCACTGCCAGTTATTGAGGCGCTGGATCTTTGCTGGTTAACGCTATCGGAATGTTTCGATCCCAAAGAACTGCTGATGAAGCAAAATCTGATTGATAAATATTACCCTAAACCTGTCTTGAGCAGAGCCGAAGGGTCTGCTCAAGACGTTGTCGAAGATCAGAAAGTCGTGGATAAAGTTGCGTAAACCGACATGGCCAAGCTTAAACTTAGCAAACATGCATTACACGAACAGCAAGAACAGCTAAAACTGTATCAACGGCTGTTACCCTCGCTTGATCTAAAGCGCAGGCAATTGACTTTGGAAGTACAAAAAGCAAAAGAAGACTATGCAACTGCCCAAGCCTCCGTTGATGCTTTGGAAACCCAAATTGGTGAAGAGCTGCCGATGCTGGCCGATAAAGAATTTCGTCTCGGCGGCCTGGTACACTTTAAAAGTTATAAAGTCAGCGAACAAAATGTAGTGGGGGTAAAACTGCCTTTTTTGGACAGCATTGACTGTGTCGTTGCCGACTATTCGCGATTGTCTACGCCGCCTTGGGTTGATACCTTGGTACAACGTTTGAAAGATGCGGCCGAGCAGCGAATGCGAGCGGAAATATCCGGAGAGCGCTTGCGTATTTTAACAGGTGCAGTGCGGCGAATCACTCAACGGGTCAACCTGTTTGACAAAATACTGATCCCTACCGCTAAACAAAATATTCAAAAAATACGCATTTTTTTGGGAGATGCCGAACGCGCCAGCGTGATTACGTCCAAACTTGCCAAGAAAAAACAACAGCAACAACGTGAAGCAGAGGCGGAATCAGAGGCAGCATTATGAGTATTGTTACGATGCACAAGGTGACTTTTATTGGTATGACTACCGACAGGGATCTTTTATTAACCGACCTCCAGAAAATGGGTTGTGTACAGATTATTCCACTCGCCTCAGGAAGCGCGGCATCTGCCAAAACTGCGCCCACCGCTGGCGCACATGAGGCGCTAACGTTTCTGCACAATTATCCGTGGCGAAGACGGCAGGTTTTAGATTCTGAGCACTTTGATGCTGTTGACGTTCAGCTGCGGACTTTGGAAATAAGAAGCAACCTACATAACCTAAAGGAAGAGCGTGACTTTTTAATCAAGCGCATTCAGGATATGCGTCCTTGGGGTGATTTTGTTTTGCCGCCATTGGCGGATATGGGCAATCTTCGAGTTTGGTTTTATGTGGTTCCCCATAAAATGTTGCCAAAAATCCAGGCATTGGCTCCCGTTTGGGACATTATCAAACATGACAACCGATTTTGTTATGTGGTCATCGTCAGTAAAGACGAGCCTTCGGAAATACCGGTTCCTCGCGTTCATCTGGGTTATAAATCACGCCATGAACTGGAAGCGCGACTTGATAAAGTTGAGTTGGCTATTGAAGACGCACAGGCAGAACGAGCCTATTTAACCCGCTGGCATGATTTGTTCAGCCGTAATCTTAATCAACTTGAAGATCTCGCCGTTTGCCAGAGTGCAGCGACGCAAATTTATAGTAACGATTCAGCTTTTGCCTTGCAGGGTTGGGTGCCTGCGGAGAGTCTGCCGGTTCTTGACGATTATTCAAAAAAACAGGCGTTTTATTTTGCATCGGAAGCACCCAAACCCGAAGATAACCCGCCTACGTTCATGCGCAATCTGTCCTGGTTCAGCGCCGGTGAGGATTTGGTTACCTTTTATATGACACCGGGTTATCGAACCTGGGATCCTTCAGCAATCGTTTTTGTTTCTTTTGTGATCTTTTTTGCCATGATTCTGGCCGATGCCGGCTATGCCATACTCATGGGGCTGGCTTTACTGTTCCGATGGAAAAAGATGGGGCACTCGTCCTCCGGTCGCCGTTTTCGTCCCTTGCTTTTGTCGGTGGTAGGCGCTTCCCTGATTTTTGGCGCACTGGTCGGCAGTTATTTTGGGGTAACGCCCGCTCCCGAATCCTGGCCTGGAAAACTCCAAGTGCTTAATATGGACGATACCAATCGAATGATGATGATTTCCGTAGTCATCGGTGTTTTCCATGTCGTGCTTGCCAATATCATGAATGCCGGCCGTTATGAACATTGGCAGGATCGGTTATCTTCAATCGGATGGATTGGCGTTGTTGGCGGCGGCTTTGCACTGGCGCTAAGCAATTCATTAGGTATAGCCACTTTGCAAGCACCGGGCATCGCTTTAATGGTTATCGGCGCATTGTTGATTGTAGGATTTACCGCACCTGAAACCAAGCCCCTCGCCCGTTTTCTTGGCGGTCTAGAGGGACTAACCAAACTGTCCGGTGCCTTGGGCGATATCTTGAGCTATCTGCGTTTGTTCGCGCTGGGTCTGGGATCGGCTTCGTTGGCGATTGAATTTAACAGCATGGCAATCGGTGTTTATGAAGGCTATCCTGGAATCGGTGTGGTTTTCGCTTTGTTAATACTGGTGCTGGGGCATGGCGTTAATTTAATTCTGGGCATTGCCAGCGGCGTCATTCACGGACTGCGTCTAAACGTAATCGAATTTTTTAACTGGGGTCTCAAAGAAGAAGGAACCCTGTACCAACCATTTAAACAATCGGAGGATAATTCATGGAACCGTTAATTTTGGCACTGGGCTGGCTGGGGCTTTACGCACCGTTGGCACTCGGTGCGGTAGGCAGTATGATTGGCTGTGCCCGTGCCGGAAGTGCGGCGTGTGGCGCTTTATTGGAAGTCGAAGGCGGCTATGGGCGTTATATTGGCGTGGCCGCGATGCCGTCCTCGCAGACCATTTACGGTATCGTGGTTACCATGGCCTTGCGCCGTGAACTGACCCTTGAAAATTCCCCCGGAATTTTTGGTTTGGGTATTCTGGTCGGACTAGCCATGTTGTATGGCGCAATCGCTCTGGGTGATGCCTGTGCATCGTCCATCAACGTATCCAAAAGCAAGCTGGAAGTTTTCGGCATATCTCTGGCACCGGCGGCGCTGGTTGAAGGTTTCTCCGTCTTTGCTTTCGTCTTTGCACTCGTGCTGGCTGCGGCAATTCCAAAATAATCCGGACGAGACTACTCACATGACAGAACAAGCACTCAATAAAACTGACTCAGGCGTACAGAACCTAGTTGACCGTATTCGCGACCAAGGTATATTAGCCGCCAACGAAAAAGCGAACAAGATTTTACGCGATACGGAAGTAAAGTCTGCAAAAATGCTGGCAGATGCCAAGCTGGAAGTCGAAAAACTACGAGAAACTGCCCGACTTGAGATTGAGGCTGATCATGCCGCTGCTTTGGAAGCTCTCAAGCTTTCGGCACGCGATGCGATGCTTCAACTCAAAGCCAAGGTTTCGTCGGAGTTTGAAGTCTTTGTACAGCGACTGGTAACATCAGCAACGCGCGATGAGCAATTTATTAAAACCATTGTATTGGTATTGGCGGGGCATGTTGAGGAAGAACTGATTGGGGACAAGGAAATTCAAATCCTTATCTCCGAGTTGATACTCACCGGCAAGCCCAATGAGGAACTGGGCGAACGTGGCAAGCAGACCATTCTTTCGTTATCCAGCGAAATGCTGCGCGAAGGGGTTGAGTTGATTCCATCCAGCGACATCCAAGGCGGTGCCAATGTGCGCCTAGTTAAGGATAAGCTGGAAATTGATCTGTCCGACAAAGCCATAGCCAGTCTGCTCTATCAACGCATAATGCCGCGTTTTCAGGCAATACTTGAAGGGTACGAGTAAGCATTATGGCCGAACCTTACATCACTCTGGTCTCCAGTCTTCCCTATCTGCCGCCGTTTGAACGGGCAGAGCGGTCACCTATCACACAACTGCGACTGGAGCAGCGCCTATATAATCTGGAACCTGGCGATGCCAAGCAACTGACCCTCGCTGAAGCATTGGTCAGTTGGCGAATGTCCTTGGCAAAACCAAAAACCGACCAAGAAATGGTGTTGCGTTACCGTGCTGCGGTGCAAGAAATCAGTCAGCCCGCTTTACGTGAATTTATCGAATTCAGAATCGATCAACAAACCATACTGGCGGGTTTACGACAAAGCAAAACCGTATTTGAGTCGGCATTTTTAGAACAGGTTTCCGGTGCCAGTCGTTGGGCAGGTTTTATCTCGTCTCATTGGGATATTCCGGATTTTAAGCTGGCCGCCGTGTATCCCTGGATTCCGGAGGCCCGAAACTATCTTGAAAACAACGATGCCTGCGGCTTGGATAGGCTAATGATGAATATAATTTGGCGACAACTCAGCCGGATTGCAGAAAGCAACCGGTTCGGCTTCGAGGCGGTGTTTGCTTTTGTTTTTAAATGGGACATTCTTCAAGCCTGGCTGGCACGCGATGCCGTACAAGCAAAGAGCCGATTTCAAGAATTGATTAACGAGGTAAAAAATGACCGCTGAACAACCGTTATCAAGAACCGCCAGGATAATTGGGGTCAAAGAAAGTCTGGTATTGATTGAGGTCGACGATAATACGTCGCTCATGAAAAATGAACTGGGCTATATCTGCGTCGGTGATGAACGCCTTAAAGCAGAAGTTCTTCGTGTACGCCGGAGAACTGCCGACATGCAGGTTTTCGAGGACACGCGCGGCGTGCGTGTTGGCGATACTGTGCAATTAACAGGAGAAATGCTGTCGGCTGATTTGGGGCCGGGGTTGCTGGGACAGGTTTTCGATGGCTTGCTTAATCCGTTGCATGCACTGGCCGACAAATACGGTTTTTTTCTGCCCCGAGGCGTTACCATACCGCCTCTTGACCTGAACAAGAAATGGTTTTTTGAACCTGGCGTTGCCGTAGGTGCCAAGGTGTCGCCCGGTGGTGTCATCGGAACCGTTCCCGAAGGTCAATTCAAGCACAAAATCATGGTGCCTTTTAATGAACCGGAACCTGTCGAGATTACCTGGATCAGGGGCGGTAATCTGGGGATTGAAGAAGTCGTCGCCCGTTATAAGACAGGTAAAGGAGCAGAGCTGGAAATGACGCTTTCCCAGCACTGGCCGGTGCGTAAACCCATGCCTGAAGCCCTGATTCGTCGCCGCTATGCGGAACGCCTTTATCCCTCTGAACCCATTACGACAGCAACCCGCGTTATTGACACTTTTTTTCCCATTGCCCAAGGCGGCACGGGCTGTATTCCCGGGCCGTTCGGGGCTGGAAAAACCGTTTTGCAAAGCTGTATTGCCCGTTATTCGACGGTTGACATCGTAGTTATCGTTGCCTGTGGAGAACGAGCCGGCGAAGTGGTCGAAACCCTGACCGAATATCCGGAAACGACAGACCCTCGTACCGGCGGCACGTTGATGGATAGAACCATTATTATTTGTAACACCTCATCAATGCCGGTTGCGGCACGCGAAGCCTCCATTTATACCGGTATCACGCTGG
>Ga0268283_1000702_pt1 | contig 19510 bp, 21 predicted proteins | sample saktaG_13_FD_190140 | JGI IMG/M metagenome (GOLD analysis project Ga0268283, IMG submission 190140) | Saline water microbial communities from Sakinaw Lake, British Columbia, Canada - sak_2013_06_06_36m | ecosystem: Environmental > Aquatic > Non-marine Saline and Alkaline > Saline ... | reverse complement strand
GTATAATGGCTGCAACTAAAAGCAGCATAAAAATTAAGCCATACAGTAAAAATGGCAACATGTTTTTTAAACACGCAAGAAAGCTTAATTTCATAGCCTCTGTGGCTGTTAAATTATTGAGCCCAACTAATATCGGTGCATACCAGTAAGCCATCAATATGGGCACGATAAAAAGCATAGCAATTAAAATTGGCATGACGACGACATTAGCCTGTTCAGGGCTCAACTCCTGCCCAGCTCTTAACATGGCGATAGTGCCGCTATCTAGGCTTAATACTACCGATACTGCAACCATGAGCAAACACACCATATAAATGCCGCCAACAGAGACCAATTGCGATGTATTTTTCTTAAACCCTTCAAATAAATGGTTGATTTCTAAATCTTGTTGATGGGCTAGCGCTTTGCAACCCCACATCATGCCGGCAGCAAAAACGGGTGCTAACAAAGTGCTCAGCACTGAGCCGAATACTGGAATCAATGAAATGGGAATAATAATCGCCAAATAAATCACTAAAATAATAATCCACATCGCCGGATTGGCTTTGAATAAATGAAAGCCACTGATTATCCAAGCCCACGCATTGCCGGCTGCGACTTGTCTAATTTCTAGCGGTTTGTTTGGTACATCTTCGGTCATGGTTATTTCCTATATTACCGTTCGTAATTTAAGTATTCTTTGAAAATGATTAGGATCTTTAGCGTGAGTTAACTCACCGGCTTGTGGGTAGATTTGATCATACAGGCGGGATAGCCAAAAGCGTAATGCGGCAACACGTAGCAAGCTAGACCAAGCGGCTAGTTCAGCCTCATTAAATGGCCGAATCGCTTGATAAGCGGAGAGCATTGCATTCAATCTAAGTTCGTCTAAGCTACCGTCAGCATGCACACACCAATCATTCACGGCAATGGCTAAGTCGTAGGCTAATACGTCGTGACAGGCATAATAAAAATCTATCAACCCGCCTATTTCATCCCCATCAAATAATACATTGTCACGGAATAAGTCGGCGTGAATAACCCCCATCGGTAAGTTCGAAACATCTAATGCTGCTTGAAATGCAATGGTTTCTTTTAATAATTGCTGATCAGGCTCTGACAAGAGTGGCATTACTTGGGCGGCAGTTTTAATTCGCCAATCAGCGCCGCGTGGGTTATGTGTATTGAGGTGGTTAGGCTGTACATCAAACGACAAGCTGACGAGGTGCATCTGCGCCAATACTTGACCCACTGCGCTACATTGTTTGATATTAGGCACTTCAACATCCTGGCCTTTTAAACAACTAATTAAAGCGGCTGGTTTGCCATTAAGCATATGTAAGCTAAGCCCCGCTTTGTCAGTAATTGGCCGTGGGCATGGAATGCCATTGCTAGCTAAGTGGCTCATTAAATCAATAAAATAAGGCAACTCGTCTAGCGTATTGTGCTCGAATAATGTTAGTACATACTTATTTTGGCTAGTGGTAACGAAATAATTGGTATTGGTAATGCCGGATGAAATGCCCTTCAATTCAATAAGCTCACCTATCGCATAATCTTTAAGCCACGTTTGTAATTGCTGGATACTGACTGAGGTGAATACTGACATAGATTAAGAGAATATAAAGTTTGAATGTAGGTGTAAGTGGTTATTGAAATAAATAAAGAGGGTGCATTACCCTCTTTATAAACGAAGAATCCATTAAAATCTAAATATCGTCCATTTAGGAATGCTTAATGGCTGATTAGGGCCATCCATTAGCCAGCCACCATTTTGGTCTTCTTTGTGCATGTAATAAGGTACGCCATGGGCTGGCGTTATTTTCATCATATAGAGTTCACCGCCAATACGATATTCTTCAATCGTTTCACCATTCTTCTTAACAATAGTAATTTGTGGCTCATCCGCATTTTCATCATTGCTGATTGTCGGTGGTGGGATTTCTTCTAGTGGTTGTAAATCTGCTGGCAATGGTAGCGGCTTAGGCGCTTCTGCCGCAGCCGCTAATGGCAATTGAATAGCAAGTAGCGCTAGCAACATCGCTAAATGATTGTAGATTTTTCGCATCATTGGCACTCGCTCTCTAAATTTAATTTGACACACTTGAATATCCATTTATTTTAACAAATTACCTGTACATATACTTAAATATTCATTACAAATAAAGCTGAACACGCTCTTCTTCTGCAGATAACTTAAATCCACGCGCTTCATAATGCTTGAATATTGCCTCTACAATCTTTGCTGGCTCATCAATCACTTGAATTAAATCTAAATCTTCTACAGAAATCATTTTTTCTTCAACCAAAGTCGTCTTAATCCAATCAATTAAACCGCGCCAAAATGGCTCACACACCAGAATAATCGGAATTTTTAAGGTTTTACCTGTTTGCACTAGAGTCACTGCTTCCATAACTTCATCCAAGGTACCAAACCCCCCAGGCATGACTACATAGGCGCTGGCGTATTTAACAAACATGACTTTACGCATAAAAAAATGTTTGAAATTTTGACTAATATCTTGGTATGGATTGCGCGTTTGTTCATGTGGAAGCTCTATATTCAAACCAATACTAGGCGATATTCCAGGGGAAGCGCCTTTATTCGCCGCTTCCATAATGCCAGGGCCACCCCCTGAAATTACACTGAAGCCAGAGTCACTTAATAAGCGCGCCACCTCTTCTGTCAGCTTATAATACGGGTGGTCAACTGGCGTACGTGCACTGCCAAAAATAGAAACGGCTGGCGTGATTTCTTTAAGTCGTTCGGTAGCATCGACAAATTCTGCCATAATCTCAAACGCACGCCACGACTCTTGCCCGGTTTGGTGCATACCTTGCACATCGGGGTCTATGTTTTTTGGAACCTTTGGCAGTTTTTTAGTATCAGTCATTATTCAGGCACCTAAGAAATAATTGAAAGCATTACTCTATGAAAACATTGTTATTAGTTGATGGCTCATCCTACCTGTATCGGGCCTTTCATGCCATGCCTGACTTAAGAAATAGTCAAAATGAACCCACCGGCGCGATACAAGGCGTACTTAACATGCTACGCCGTTTACATAAAGATTACCCCTCAGATTATAGCGCTTGTGTTTTTGATGCAAAAGGCAAAACTTTTCGCGATGATATTTATGCCCAATATAAAGCAAATCGTGCCTCTATGCCGGATGATTTGCGAGCGCAAATAGAGCCCTTGCACGAGGCGATTAAAGCCATGGGATGGCCTTTGATTATGGAAAGCGGTGTAGAAGCTGATGATGTCATAGGCGCCCTGGCTAAGCAGGCTGAACGTGAAGGTGTGCAGGTGATTATTTCTACTGGCGACAAAGACATCTCACAACTGGTCAATGAACACATCACTGTGGTCAACACCATGCGCGACGCTTTCAGAAGAGTTGATGATGTACTGGACATTGCAGGCGTAGAAAAGAAATTTGGCATACCGCCAAGTTTGATGGTGGACTACTTAGTTTTAATTGGCGACACTTCAGACAACGTGCCTGGGGTAGAAAAAGTTGGGCCAAAAACTGCTGTTAAATGGCTAAAAGAATATGGGTCATTAGAAAATATTGTAGCTAACGCCGATAAAATGACTGGCGTGGTGGGTGAAAATTTACGCAAAGCGCTGCCATGGTTACCCACAGCACGGGAGCTAATCACGATACGTTGCGATGTGGGCATTCAAGAAAATCTTAGCGACCTAGCACCGCAAACCATCGATAAAGCGAAGTTGGCCGAGTTATTTGATCGTTTTGAATTTAAAAGTTGGCGTCGTGAGCTTGATGGTATGCAGGATAATCAGCCCATTGCATCAGTTCGTAGCGCAATAGCACCACAAAGCCAAACCAGTGACATGTTTGCGGTCGCTCAGCACCAGCCTAATATTAGCCGCCAGTATCAAACCATTTTAAGTCATGAACAATTTGATGGCTGGCTAACCAAACTCAAAATGGCTGAACTTGTTTGCTTTGACACCGAAACCACCTCACTTGACCCCATGACGGCTAAAATTGTTGGCATGTCATTTAGTGTTGAAGCTGGTAGTGCCGCCTATTTGCCGCTTAAGCATGATTATTTTGATGCACCAGAACAACTTAATTTTGCCGAATGTTTGGCTAAAATTAAACCCATTTTAGAAAATCCAGACATTAAGAAAGTCGGGCAAAACCTTAAATATGATCAACACGTACTGGCTAATCATGGCATCTCATTAAATGGTATTACTCATGATACTTTGCTGCAATCTTACGTGTTTGAATCACACAAAACGCATGGCATGGATGCACTAAGCGAGCGACATTTAGGTTTCAAAACCATTACCTTTGAAGATGTTGCAGGTAAGGGCGCTAAACAAGTCACCTTTAACCAAGTGACGGTAGAAGTTGCGGCTGATTATGCGGCGGAAGATGCCGATATTACCTTGCAATTGCATCAAGCCATGTATCCACAAATTGCAGCAGACAGCAAGCTTGACTATATCTATCGCCAAATTGAAATGCCTAGCTCCCAGGCATTGTTTACCATTGAGCGCAACGGCGTATTAATTGATAGAGCCATGCTTAATATTCAAAGCAATGAGATAGGTGCAAAATTAGTCGCTCTAGAAAACCAAGCTTATGAGCTAGCAGGTCAGCCGTTTAATTTAGCTTCGCCTAAACAATTGCAAGAAATTTTATTTGATAAGCTGGGTATTAAGCCAACCAAAAAAACGCCGTCTGGCGCACCTTCTACTGATGAAGACGTATTACAAGAATTAGCCTTAGACCATCCGCTACCTAAAGTGTTATTAGATTATCGTGGGTTGGCTAAATTGAAATCAACCTATACCGACAAGTTGCCACGTATGATTAACGCTACTACTGGTCGCGTGCATACTAGCTACAATCAGGCTGTAGCTATTACTGGAAGATTAGCAAGCTCGGACCCAAACTTGCAAAATATTCCGGTACGCTCAGCCGAAGGTCGGCGTATTCGTGAAGCTTTTATTGCGCCTGCAGGTAGCGTTATTGTCTCTGCTGATTACTCACAAATTGAGTTACGTATTATGGCGCATTTATCTCAAGATGCCGGTATGTTAAAAGCGTTTGCTAATAATGAAGATATTCACCGTCATACTGCAGCTGAAATTTTTGGCGTGGAACCAGCAGCAGTAGATAGCGAGCAACGTCGTTATGCCAAAGTTATTAATTTTGGCTTAATTTATGGCATGAGCGCATTTGGTTTAGCACAAAACCTAAATATCGAGCGTAGCGCAGCACAAAGCTATATAGAGCGTTACTTTTCCCGTTACCCTGGTGTGCGTGAGTATATGCAAAACACTCGTGAAATTGCCAAACAAAAAGGTTATGTGGAAACTTATTTTGGCCGCAGATTATGGGTGCCAGAAATCAACAGCCCTAATGGTATGAGGCGTGCGGGGGCAGAGCGTGCTGCGATTAACGCTCCAATGCAAGGCACTGCGGCCGACTTAATCAAACTAGCGATGATTGCCGTAGATCAATGGATTAAAGATGAAAAACTACATACCAAACTTATTATGCAGGTTCATGATGAGCTGGTGCTGGAAGTGCCAAATAATGAATTAAATTTGGTTAAGACTAAGCTTGCGCAACTCATGGAAGGTGTAGCTCAATTAGATGTGCCACTGTTAGCTGAGGTGGGCGTGGGTAATAATTGGGAAAGTGCTCATTAATCGATTCTGCCTACATAGCGTGCCCAATATAAACAGTTGCGCGGAAGCTAAATTGTTTTAAAATATGGACTTAAATAAAAAGCCGAAAAACTACCACGTATTCCATGACTGCCAATATTGTAGAAATTGATCATTTATCCTTTGGTTACAAAGGCCGCTTGCTGCATCAAGGCATCAACATGGTGTTTCCGCGTGGCAAAGTGGTGGCAATTATGGGCGGCAGTGGTAGTGGTAAAACTACTTTACTACGCTTAATTGGCGGACAGATTAAGCCGAGTAAAGGCGAAGTGCGTGTCACTGGCGAAGTGGTGCACAAACAAGATCGTGACGGCATTTACAAATTACGCCGGAAAATGGGCATGCTGTTTCAGCATGGGGCGTTGTTTACCGATTTGAGTGTATTCGATAACGTAGCCTTTCCCATGCGCGAGTTAACTGATTTGCCTGAATCTATGATTAAAGATTTAGTGCTAATGAAGTTAAATGCAGTGGGGTTACGTGGTGCCCATCAGTTTATGCCGACTGAGCTTTCTGGGGGTATGGCGAGGCGTGTTGCATTGGCGCGTGCGATTGCCTTGGACCCTGAAATTATCATGTATGATGAGCCTTTTGCAGGGCTAGACCCCATTTCAATGGGTGTTATTTGCGGTCTAATTCGAAGCCTAAACGATGCGTTAGGCGCTACTTCAATTATTGTGTCGCATGATGTTAAAGAAACTTTTTTAATTGCAGATTATGTTTATTTTGTTGCTGATGGTGTCGTTGCAGCAGAGGGAACACCTAATGATTTAATGCAGTCTACGCTCCCCTTTGTACATCAATTTGTACATGGTGAGAAAGATGGCCCAGTGCCGTTTCATTACCCGGCAGCTCATTATCAATCAGAATTATTGTTAGAACAGGTTGTTTAATAAGAATGACTCAATCAAATCTACTTGCTAGCATTGCTAATGAACTACGGGGTATTGGTCACCGTATGATTGAGCGCACTTGGCGCTTGGGCGTAGGGGCCAGGCTTTTTGCTTTAGCCATTATTTATTCAGGTGAGAGTTTTAAGCGATTTCATTTAACCTTGCGTGAGATTTATTTTACCGGGGTAATGTCGCTCTTGATTATCGTCGTTTCGGCATTTTTTGTAGGAATGGTGCTAGCATTGCAAGGCTATAATACCTTGCAAAAATATGGCTCGTCAGAGGCGATTGGTGTGTTGGTTGCGCTGGCATTAGTGCGTGAATTAGGGCCTGTAGTTACAGCGCTGCTGTTCGCCGGACGGGCGGGTACGGCAATTACCGCTGAAATAGGTTTAATGAAAGCAACTGAGCAATTGTCAGCTATGGAAATGATGGCAGTCAATCCGATTGCTAGAGTGATAGCGCCACGCTTCTGGGCAGGGGTAATTTCCATGCCTATATTGGCTTCTATTTTCTCTATGGTAGGTATTCTAGGCGGCTATTTAGTGGCAGTGCCACTTATCGGTGTGGATGATGGTGCATTTTGGTCACAAATGCAGGCTAATGTAGATTTTAGGCTAGATATTGTAAATGGTTTAATTAAAAGTTTTGTGTTTGGCGTTGCCTGCACCATGATTGCTTTGTTTGAGGGGTTTGATGCGCCGCCGACGGCAGAAGGCGTGAGCCGCGCAACAACACGTACAGTGGTTATTTCATCCTTGACTGTATTAGCTTTAGATTTTGTTTTAACGTCATTTATGATGGTTGTGTAAAGCATAGGCTGTCATTGATATGCATATGTCATTTGAGGGGAATGTAAGTGGATAGAACAACAATAGATTTATGGGTGGGTATTTTTGTAGCATTAGGCTTTGCAGCTTTGTTAGGGCTTGCTATGAAGGTCGGAAACTTAACCTCTAGCAAAATTGGTGCAACATACAGCGTCACTGCTGCTTTTGAAAATGTCGGTAGTTTAAAGCCTAATGCACCAGTAAAAAGTGCTGGCGTAGTAGTAGGTCGTGTAGAAAGTATCGTTTTTAATAGCGCTGATTATGAAGCGGTTGTAACCATTAAAATAGATAAACGTTATGCATTTCCTGCAGATACATTTGCTAATATTTATACGGCGGGCCTGTTAGGCGAGCAATATGTTGGGCTTGAAGCAGGTGGCGATGAAGTGGTATTGAAGAATGGTGATAAAATTGCAAAAACGCAAGATGCAATTGTGCTGGAAAAAATGATTAGTCAGTTTTTATTTAGTAAAGCCTCTGAAACGGATGCTAAATCTGAAGCAAAAGCGACAGCGCCAAGTGCTGTAACTAATGAATTAAAGGGTGGCAAGTCAACCGAAATCGGTGATGTGGCGTTTTAAAGCAAGGGTATACGGTTAATTTAAATGATTGCTGAATCGAAAAAAGGATTTAAATGAAGGCTTTTGTAAAATTTTTAGTAGTTTCTGGATTTTTTGTAAGCTTATTTGTTGGTGTAGGCAACGCAAATGCAGAGTTGGCACCAGATGTGTTGGTGAAACAAACGGCAGATGATGTATTAACTATCATTAAAAATGACAGAGAAATCCAGGCGGGTAATCAACAAAAATTATATGCAGTAATTGAAGAGAAGATTTTACCTAACTTTGATTTTGATCGTGTTTGTCGCATGGTACTTGGTAAAAACTGGAAATCAGCAACGCCTGAACAGCAAGCACTATTTCAAAAAGAGTTCCGCAGTTTATTGCTACGTACTTACTCAAGCGCACTTAGTAAGTATAAAGACCAGGTGATTGAATATAAACCTATGCGGTATGAAGTAGATGAAAAAAATGTCAGTGTAAAAACGCAGATTTTACAATCCGGTGGTCAGCCGATAGCTGTAGATTACAGCTTGGTCAAAGGTACGGCAGGCTGGAAGGTTTATGACATAGTGATTGAAAGCGTGAGTTTGGTGACTAACTATCGCAGTCAATTTAGCAATGAAATTCGTCAAAATGGATTAGATAGCTTGAATAAAAAACTGGCGGATAAAAACACCGTCGCAGGTCTTAAGTAATTGATTTAAGTTTAGATGGCTAACATTACCCCCCCTAATATTTTTCAACAGCAAAATAAATGGCACATCTCAGGAGATGTGTTGATAGATAATTCGAATGTTATTTTGTTGAAAAGTGAATCATTGTCTATGGGTGATGGATTTGTGGTGGATTTTGCTGAGGTTGCTAAAGTTGATACGGCAGCACTGAGTTTGATGATGGAGTGGCAACGCCGTGCTTTTAAAGCCTCTGCCAAAGTCAGCTTTGCTAATCTACCTGTAAATTTAAGCCGTTTGGTAGCACTCTATGGCGTGGCGGAATTTGTCCCTTTAAGCGAAACTTAGCAATTTTTTGTTTTGATCTTGTTTGAATGGCTACTGTTTTTTGTAATTTCAATCTATAACGAAGTAACCCCAAACGGCTTGTTGAAGAACAAGCCGTATTTCATTTAACGTCAAATATACTTTAAGAAGGCTGCATTTTTAGCCAGAATACAATGAATCCAGCAATTAAAATCAATAATATACATAAGCATTTTGGCGATTTACATGCGCTTAAGGGGATTGATTTAACCATAGAGCAAGGTGAATTTTTCGCATTACTCGGCCCAAATGGTGCGGGAAAATCCACATTAATTAGCATTCTCGCTGGCTTAATTAAACCGAGCGCAGGCGCTATTTCTGTAATGGGTTTTGATGTGGTGAGCCAATATCAAAAAGCCCGTCAATTATTAGGTATCGTGCCACAAGAGCTTGTGTTTGATCCATTTTTTAATGTCCGAGAAATGTTACGATTTCAGGCAGGCTACTTTGGTCATGGCCCAGAAAATGATGATTGGGTAGATGAAGTGCTAGAGGGTTTAGGGTTGGCTGATAAGGCGCATACTAATATGCGTAAGCTTTCTGGTGGGATGAAACGTCGGGCACTTATTGCCCAAGCATTGGCGCATAAGCCGCCTGTCATTGTGTTAGATGAACCAACGGCTGGAGTGGATGTTGAGTTGCGCCAAATGTTGTGGGAGTTTATTAAAAAGCTTAACCGAGACGGCCATACGATTATTTTGACAACACACTATTTAGAAGAAGCTGAAGCTTTGTGCAGTCGTGTTGGCATGATGAAGCAAGGTGAAATTGTTGCCTTAGATAGCACTGCCAATTTGTTAAATAAATTTGCAGGTAAAAAATTACGATTAACTTTAGGCGATGTTTTTTTGCCGACAGAGATACATTCACTGTTGCGCGGCCAAGAAAAAGGAGTTTTCACCTTTGCATTAAGCGATATGGCACAAATAGAACTGGTTTTATCTGCCTTACGGACGGCCAATATTAAAGTGATAGATATGCAATTGAATGAGGCGGACCTAGAAGACGTATTTTTATCATTAGTAGGCCAACAATAATGACCAAAGCTTCTAAAGTTAGCCTCATTAAAATTAGTCCAAGATTTCGAGGCCCTTGGACATTGTTAAAAAAAGAGATGCTACGTTTCTGGCGGGTAGGATTTCAAACGGTAGCAGCGCCAGTCATTACAGCGTTGCTGTATTTGCTTATTTTTTCACATGTATTGGCCGGGCATGTGCAAGTGTATCAAGATGTACCTTATACGGCTTTTTTGATACCAGGGCTTATCATGATGTCGGTATTGCAAAATGCTTTTGCTAACAGCTCTTCTAGCTTAATTCAATCCAAAGTGATGGGTAATCTGATTTTTGTATTGCTAACACCACTCACTCACTTTGAGTTTTTCTTCGCATTTTTATGCGCTGCCATTATTCGCGGTTTAGTCGTTGGGCTATGTATTTATTTAGTTGCGATGTGGGTTGTGGATATACATGTTATCCATCCTTGGATGATTATTGCTTTTGCTTTATTGGGTAGCGCTTTGTTGGGCACATTTGGCATTATTGCGGGTATATGGGCTGATCGATTTGATCAGATGGCAGTTTTTCAAAACTTTATCATCATGCCCTTGTCATTTTTGTCAGGGGTATTTTATTCCATCCATTCGCTACCGCCTTTTTGGCAAAAAGTTTCGCAACTAAACCCATTTTTCTACATGATAGATGGTTTTAGGTATGGATTTTTTGGCCAAGGTGACATTTCACCATTGATTAGTTTGTGTATTGTCGGCACGTCTTTCTTAGTGTTAGCACTGGTTACACTAAAAATGTTAAAATCTGGATATAAATTAAGAGTGTAAGCTCGTGGGTTAAGTTAAAAAGGTGATGTAAAAGTGTTAAGTGCGCAACAATTAGAGTTATATATTACGCAACATTTGGAGTGTGAATACATCAAGGTGTTAGGCGATGATGGTACTCATTTTGAAGCGGTGATTGTGAGCGCGGCTTTTAGTGGGAAAAGTATGGTGCAACAGCACCAACTTGTATATGCGGCGCTAGGCGATAGAATGCGCGCAGAAATTCACGCTTTATCAATGAAAACTTATACCCCAGAACAATGGATTAGCCAGCCCTAGCACGGTAATAATCCACAATTAAATTTAAGTGAAATACTAGGCAATGGAGATTTAAATGGAAGCCCAAGCACAAATTAAACAAACAGTGACTACCAACCCAGTGGTACTTTACATGAAAGGTAGCCCAAAGTTCCCGCAATGTGGTTTTTCTAACATGGCGACTCAAATATTAGAGGCTTGTCATGCAAAGTATATTGCGGTAGATGTGCTTGCTGATCAGGCAATACGGGAAGGCATCAAAGTTTATGCCAGCTGGCCGACTATTCCGCAGCTGTATATCAATGGCGAATTTGTAGGCGGCTCGGATATTATGCGTGCGATGTATGAAAATGGTGAACTTCAAACTATGTTAGATGCGGCTAAATAATTGGACAAGTTAATCATACAGGGCGGCAACCGTCTCAATGGTGAAGTCACTATTTCCGGCGCAAAGAATGCCGCTTTGCCGATTTTATGCGCATCTTTATTGGCTGAAACGCCACTACAGCTCAGTGGTGTTGCCGCGTTAAAAGATATCGATACCACTATTAAACTGTTGAGTATTATGGGCGTAAAGATTGCTCGCAATGGCAGTGAAGTGAGTTTGGATGCTAGTGAAGTTGCTTCTTTTGAAGCCACTTATGAAATGGTTAAAACTATGCGTGCCTCTATTCTAGTATTAGGCCCACTATTGGCGCGTTTTGGTACTGCACGCGTATCACTACCCGGCGGTTGTGCGATAGGTTCACGCCCAGTTGATTTACACATCAAAGGCCTGCAAGCCATGGGTGCTGCAATACATATCACACATGGTTATATTCAGGCCAGTACCTTGCACTTGCCAAATCGGCGTTTGCAGGGTGCGCGTTACTACATGGATTTGGTGACGGTCACTGGCACAGAAAATCTGATGATGGCCGCCGCTTTGGCTGAAGGCACAACAGTTTTGGAAAATGCAGCAAAAGAGCCAGAAGTGGTTGATTTGGCGGAGATGCTCATTAAAATGGGGGCAAATATCTCTGGTGCTGGTACTGATGTCATTACGATTGTGGGGGTCGATAAACTTAACGGCACAACACATAACATCGTGTGCGATCGCATTGAAGCTGGCACTTATATGGTGGCGGTGGCGATGACGGGTGGCGAGGTTAAGTTGCTTAATGCCCGTGCTGATTTGTTGGATGCGGTCATTGAAAAGCTGCGCGAAGCAGGCGCTACAGTGACGAGTGATCGCAATAGTGTTACGGTGAAAAGCGATGGAAAACTTAAGGCGGTGAATATTCGTACCGCACCTCATCCTGCTTTCCCAACTGATATGCAAGCCCAATTTATGGCGCTCAACACAGTTGCAAAAGGCGTAGCAAAAGTAACCGAAACGATATTTGAAAACCGTTTTATGCACGTACAAGAAATGCAACGTATGGGCGCAGATATAAGTATTGATGGTAATACTGCACTAGTTAAGGGTGTTGAATTCTTAGATGGTGCGACAGTGATGGCAACGGACTTACGCGCGTCAGCAAGCTTAGTATTATCCGGCTTAGTCGCACGTGGAGAGACCGTAATTGAACGTATCTATCACTTGGATCGTGGGTATGAGAATTTGGAGTCAAAATTAAATGCACTAGGTGCAAATGTGAGACGAGTTTAAAAATGATTACTATCGCACTCTCAAAAGGCCGTATCTTTGAAGAAACTACACCGCTATTAGCCGCAGCAGGTATTCATGCGCTGGAGGATCCTGAATCTTCGCGTAAGCTTATCCTAGCGACCAATCGTGAAGATGTTCGTTTGATTATTGTTCGAGCTTCGGACGTACCTACCTATGTGCAATATGGCGCAGCAGATTTAGGTATAGCAGGTAAAGATGTGTTGGATGAGCATGGCGGTGATGGCCTGTATCAGCCAATTGATTTGCAAATTGCAAAATGTAAAATGATGGTCGCAGTACGTGAGGATTTTGATTACTTTGCATCGATTCGTAGTGGCGCACGTTTAAAAGTGGTGACTAAATATGTAAAAACGGCACGCGAACATTTTGCTGCCAAGGGCATGCACGTAGATTTAATCAAATTATACGGTTCTATGGAGTTAGGCCCGTTAGTTGGTTTGGCTGATGTGATTGTCGATTTAGTCAGTACCGGCGGTACTTTACGTGCGAATAAGCTCAAGGCGGTAGAAGAGGTAGGTGATATTAGCTCGCGCTTAGTAGTGAACCAGGCTTCACTTAAATTGAATCGAGAAAAAATTCAGCCGATTATGGATGCTTTTTTAAGTGCAATTGCGTCCAAGTAAATAATTTCAAAATAAGTAATTTAAGATAATTAGGTTTAAGGCGATGAGTATAAATATTAGACGTTTTTCTACTACGGATATAGATTTTGATGCGAATTTGAAAGCTTTGCTTGCTTTTGAAACTGCGCAAGACGATAGCATAGATGAAGTTGTAGCCAGTATTCTGAAGGATGTAAAAAAACGTGGCGACGCTGCTGTATTGGAATATACCAACCGTTTTGATAAAACTAGCGCAGCCAGTTTAACTGAACTTGAAATTACCAAACAAGAGTTAAGCATTGCCTTGAATGATTTGCCGTTAAATCAGCGTGAGGCGTTGCAAGTGGCAGCAGATCGCGTGCGAATTTACCATGAGAAGCAGTTGATGAGTTCTTGGAGCTATACCGAAGCAGATGGCACGCTGCTTGGTCAGCAAGTGACTTCGCTTGACCGCGTGGGATTATACGTCCCGGGTGGCAAAGCGGCTTATCCCTCTTCAGTATTGATGAATGCGATTCCCGCTAAAGTAGCGGGGGTTAAAGAACTTATTATGGTAGTGCCTACGCCAAATGGTGAAAGAAATCAGTTGGTATTGGCTGCAGCAGCAATTTCTGGCGTTGACCGCGTATTTTGCATCGGCGGTGCACAAGGGGTTGGTGCATTGGCTTATGGTACTGAAACTGTTCCGCAGGTAGATAAAGTGGTGGGACCAGGTAATGCTTATGTAGCCGCTGCAAAACGACGTGTATTTGGTGTGGTTGGTATTGATATGGTGGCAGGCCCATCTGAGATTTTAGTTATATGCGATGGCAAAACCAATCCGGATTGGGTGGCGATGGATTTGTTTAGTCAAGCTGAGCATGATGAATTAGCGCAAGCCATTTTATTAAGCCCGGACGCTGATTTTTTAGACAAAGTAAGTGCTAGTATCCAAAAATTAGTAGAAGAAATGCCACGCAAAGATATCATTAGACAGTCTTTGACTGATCGTGGGGCACTGATTCACGTGTGTAATCTGGCAGAGGCTGCTGAAATTTGCAATTACATTGCACCTGAACACTTGGAGTTATCTATGGATGACCCCCTAGCGTTTAGTAAAACAATTAAACATGCAGGTGCCATTTTTATGGGACGCAATACTTGTGAAGCCCTTGGTGATTATTGCGCAGGGCCTAACCATGTTTTACCAACGTCGCGTACAGCACGTTTTTCATCACCGCTAGGCGTTTATGATTTTCAAAAACGATCAAGTTTGATTATGGTGTCAGAAGAGGGCGCACAAACATTAGGGAAGGTAGCTGCGACTTTGGCCTATGGTGAAGGCTTGCAGGCGCACGCTAGGTCTGCCGAATTTAGGTTAAAAGCTAATAAAGCATGAGTAAATTTTGGAGTGATGTAGTACATAAGCTTACGCCTTACATCCCAGGCGAACAGCCAAAATTAGATAATTTACTTAAGCTAAATACCAATGAAAATCCTTATGGCCCTAGTCCTAAGGTGATTGAAGCTCTTAAGCTTGAAGTGGGTGAATCTCTACGTTTATATCCAGACCCAAACTCGGATGTACTTAAAGCGACTATTGCTCATACGCACGGACTAAAAGCTAACCAAGTATTTGTGGGTAATGGCTCAGATGAAGTGTTGGCACATGTATTTCATGCACTTTTAAAACATAGCAGGCCGCTGTTGTTCCCCGACATTACTTATAGTTTTTATCCAGTATATTGCGGTTTATATGACATTGAGTACCAAGCAATTCCATTGGCAGAAGATTTCACAATCAATATTGATGATTATGATCTACCTAATGGGGGCATCATATTCCCCAATCCTAATGCACCAACAGGTATACCGCTAGCATTGGCTAACATTGAAAAACTATTAAAAATCAATACTCAGTCAGTAGTGGTGGTAGATGAAGCTTATGTTGATTTCGGTACAGAGTCTGCAGTTAATTTAATTAACACTTACCCAAACTTGTTAGTGATACATACCTTGTCCAAAGCACGTTCTTTAGCAGGCTTGCGGCTTGGTTATGCTTTAGGTTCATCGGATTTAATAGAGGCATTGACACGGGTGAAAGATAGTTTTAATTCGTATCCGATTGATAGGCTGGCATCTGCTGGAGCCATCGCGGCGATGCAAGATGACGCATATTTTCAGTCTACATGTAGCAAGGTTGTGGCTACACGCAATACGCTAGTGAATAATTTAACAAGCCTGGGTTTTACAGTACTGCCTTCAGGCGCAAACTTTATTTTTGCCAAGCATCAAGTTAAAGATGGTGCAGAATTAACCACGCTACTTCGGCAGAAAAATATTATCGTGCGCCATTTTAAGTCGCCAAGTCGTATTTCTCCTTATATAAGAATCACGATTGGGACGGACGCGCAATCAATAATACTTATTAGTGCACTTTCAGAGCTATTGATTGAAGCGTAGCAAATCTTTCATAAAGCCTAACTTAACGACTTAAATCTGTAATACGTTTATATAATTACTGTAAATGTAGTGAAAATTTTCAAATTAACAAAAAAAATATTAAATTCACATTAAGTGCGTGTTATTATCGCGCAATGTGTGTTTTGCGCACAAAAAACTATTCAATTCGTATTTTTAATCTTAAGTAAATCTAATTCAGATTTACTTTTTAGTTGGAGGATGTAGCATGGCACAAACCCAAATGGCATTAGACTCATTAGATTTTGACGGTACCGTCGCTTTAGCAACTAAAGTTGCTCCACATGTAGATATCTTGGAAATTGGTACACCTTGCATTAAGCATAACGGTATCAAATTGCTTGAAGTTTTACGTGCTAAATTCCCAAACAACAAAATTTTAGTTGATTTAAAAACAATGGACGCCGGTTTCTACGAAGCTGAGCCATTCTACAAAGCTGGTGCAGATATCTGTACAGTTTTAGGTACTGCCGACATTGGTACTATCAAAGGCGTAATTGATGTTGCAAACAAATACGGTAAAAAAGCACAAGTTGATTTAATCAACGTTGCTGACAAAAAAACCCGCACTATTGAAGTGGCTAAATTAGGCGCGCACATCATTGGCGTTCACACAGGTTTAGATCAACAAGCTGCAGGTCAAACACCATTTAATGATTTGGCGATGGTAGCTGGTTTAGGTCTAGGCGTTGATATTTCTGTTGCTGGTGGCGTTAAAGCTGCTACAACACAACAAGTTAAAGATGCTGGTGCAACAATTATTGTTGCTGGTGCTGCTATCTACGGCGCTACTGATCCTGCTGCTGCTGCTGCTGAAATTACAGCAATTGCACATGGTGGTTCTGCAAGTGCTGGTGGCGTTAAAAAATTCCTTCCATGGATTATCGCTGCAGTAGTATTGTTTGCATTGTTCACTATGTTTAATAAAGCACCAGCACCTGCTGAAGCTCCAGCTGAGGTTGCTCCTGCTGCCGAAGTTGCTGCACCTGCAGATGCGGCACCTGCTGCCGACGCGGCTGCACCAGCTGCTGAAGCTGCACCTGCTGAAGCTGCTAAATAATTAATCTTTTATAGCACATCACTTTGCGGCATGTTTGCTAAGATGATGAGTACGAAGAGTAATTAGCGTAAGCTGACGAATAAAAAGCCTAGTAAAGATATATATCTTGCTAGGCTTTTTTATTTATTAGGTGTTGTTATTTAGATTAATTTGGAAAAGTTGTTTAGATAACTCACGCAAAGGCCCAAGTGCAACTGGTTTAGGTTAAAATGCAATATATCAATTTATATACACTTTTTATCAAGTGATTCAATATGCGATCAGCTGAAGTTGTAAGAGATACTTTAGAAACAAAAATTACTGTTGCCATTAATTTAGATGGTACGGGTGTTTCTCAATTCAATACGGGCTTGGGATTTTTAGATCACATGCTTGATCAGATAGCTCGCCACGGCATGATGGACATTGCCGTTAATGCTAAGGGCGATTTACACATCGATGCACATCATACTGTTGAAGATATTGGCATTACTATCGGCATAGCTTTTGCAAAGGCTATAGGGGATAAAAAAGGCATACGCCGTTACGGACACGCTTATGTACCACTCGATGAGGCGTTGTCACGTGTAGTCTTAGATGTTTCTGGCCGACCAGGCTTAGAGTTTGATTGTGTATTCACCCGTGCCGCTGTAGGTGAATTTGATGTGGATTTGATTCATGAATTTTTTCAAGGATTTGTCAATCATGCCAATGTCACATTGCATATCGATAATCTAAAAGGTCACAATGCCCATCATCAGGCTGAAACGATTTTCAAAGCATTTGGCCGTGCACTGCGTATGGCTGTCGAAATGGACCCGCGTATGGAAGGCATCATGCCATCTACCAAAGGAAGCTTATAAAGTTGACGCTTAAAGTTTGTGTGGCAACCTAATTAAGATCGACGAATGAAAAAAATTGATATCGCAGTAGTTGATTATGGCATGGGCAATTTGCGCTCAGTGTCTAAAGCACTAGAGCATGTTGCACCTCAAAAAACCATATTGGTTACCAATAACCCCGCTGAAATAGCTAACGCAGAAAGAATTGTTTTTCCTGGGCAAGGTGCAATGCCAGATTGTATTCGTGAGTTGGATGCGCGTGGATTGAGGCAAGTGGTGTTATCTGCAGCGAAAAATAAGCCATTTTTAGGTATTTGTATCGGGCTGCAAATGTTATTTGAGCACTCTGAGGAGGGTGACTCCGCAGGGTTAGGTTTATTTAAGGGTAATGTAAAGCGTTTTACTGCAGTTGATATGAAGAGTAGCAGTGGTGAAAAACTTAAAGTTCCACATATGGGCTGGAATCAAGTGTATCAAATCCATCATCATGAAACTAGCGCTACTAAGCCGCACGCTTTATGGCAAGGCATTGAAGATGGGGCACGTTTTTATTATGTACATAGCTATTATGTAAAGCCGGATGATGAGCAGATGACGGCAGGGTTTAGTGAGTATCCAAATCGCTTTACCAGTGCAATTGCAAAAGATAATCTATTTGCAGTGCAATTTCATCCTGAAAAAAGTGCAAGTGCCGGTTTGCAAATGTTAAGCAATTTTGTAAACTGGACGCCTTAAGAATTAAGTGTAACCCCTCGTTATTAATCTATAAATTGATCCAACAAATTTTAATTATAATCTAATACTACTATGTTAATTATCCCAGCAATTGATCTCAAAGATGGCCAATGTGTCAGACTAAAACAAGGTTTAATGGAAGAATCCACGGTGTTTTCCGAAGATCCAGGTGCAATGGCCCGCCATTGGGTCGACCGTGGTGGTAAGCGTTTGCATTTAGTGGATTTAAATGGAGCTTTTGCCGGAAAGCCTGTGAATGAATCCGCCATTAAATCTATCGTTAAGGCGGTTGGGGGTGATATTCCCATTCAGTTGGGCGGCGGTATTCGCGATTTAGAAACTATAGAGCGTTATTTAGATAACGGCATTGATTATGTAATCATTGGTACTGCAGCTGTTAAAAGCCCTGGTTTTTTACATGAAGCTTGTGATGCATTTCCTGGTCAAATTATCGTGGGGCTAGATGCTAAAGATGGCAAGGTTGCGGTAGATGGATGGTCTAAACTTACTGGACATGATGTCATTGATTTAGCAAAAAAATTCGAAGATTATGGGGTCAGTTCAATCGTTTATACCGATATAGGTCGCGATGGCATGCTAACTGGCGTGAATATTGAGGCGACAGTTGCGTTAGCACAAGCATTAACAATTCCAGTGATTGCTTCTGGCGGGGTAACAAATTTAGATGATGTTCGCAAACTTTGCGCGGTTGCTTCTGAGGGTATTATTGGCACCATTACAGGCCGTGCAATTTACGAAGGCACTTTAGATTTTACAGCTGCACAAAAGCTTGCGGACGAATTAAGTGCTCGCTAAACGCATCATTCCTTGCTTAGATGTGACCGATGGACGGGTAGTTAAAGGCATTAATTTTCTCGAACTTAGAGATGCTGGCGACCCAGTAGAGATTGCTAAACGATATGACGACCAAGGTGCAGATGAGCTCACTTTCTTAGATATTACTGCAAGCTCAGATAACAGAGGCTTAATTCTTCATATTATTGAACAAGTAGCTTCGCAAGTATTTATCCCCCTGACGGTTGGTGGCGG
>Ga0268283_1000701_pt1 | contig 19519 bp, 21 predicted proteins | sample saktaG_13_FD_190140 | JGI IMG/M metagenome (GOLD analysis project Ga0268283, IMG submission 190140) | Saline water microbial communities from Sakinaw Lake, British Columbia, Canada - sak_2013_06_06_36m | ecosystem: Environmental > Aquatic > Non-marine Saline and Alkaline > Saline ... | reverse complement strand
TTGTCCGTTATGAACAATAAACTCAGGCATATCATTATTATTGATTGCTTCAAAAACTGTTTTAATACCTATTGGCGTAAACGCCTCAACTGCAAAACACAGATTTTCTTTAAACGTTTTTAGATAATCCTGTTTTCGTTTTAAATTAAAACAGCATCCTGGCAAGACATTGATAAATTCAGGCTTTAGTATTTTGGCATATTCAAGAGCTTGACCGACTGCATTGTGAAATTGGTCCTGTTTTTCAGGCACAGAGGCAAGCCCTTCACCTCCCAACAAAAGATCATCGGCAGCAATATTAAACAGTACTAATTTTAACTGTTGTTCGTTTAGGGTTTCTCTCAGCACTTCTGCGGGCAGTGCATAAGGAAACTGGATCTCAACCGCCTCGAACCCCTCTTTTTTCGCGGCTTTAAAGCGGTTAATCAGCTCTAACTCCGTGAATAAAAAACTTAAATTAGCTGAAAATTTAAGCATTATTTTTATTAAAAAATTTAATTAAAGTAGCCGGATCTTCTTCTAAATAACCATGACTAGCGTGCAATTGTAAAAGCTGAGCAGCCAAACCCGACATGGGTATGGCACTGCCCTGTTTGATAGATAGATCAACAGCCATACTCAGATCTTTTAATAAGGTTTTTACACGCCATTTTACGGGCTCAAAGGTCGCGGTGGCCATTGCCGGACCAATAATTTGCAAAGGCTTGGAGTCAGCGAAGCCACCAGAGAGTGCTTCCGGTATTTTTTCAGCATTTACGCCTGTTTTTTTTGCTAGTGCAATCATTTCAGCAATAACCAATACATTGCAACTAACGATCATTTGATTGCATATTTTGGTGACTTGACCGCTACCAACATCACCCATATGAGTGAGTTGTTTATAAATTGGAGCAAGTACGGTACGTGCAATATTGATATTACTTATACTACCGCCAGCCATAATAGCCAAACTACCCTGCTCAGCTCCTGAGACACCTCCCGAAACAGGCGCATCAACCCAAGACATACCGCATTTGTCATATAAAAGTGCCGCCAACTGACGAGTGTTTTCAGGGTGGATACTGGACAAGTCGATTAGCAATTGGTTAGCAGAGCCATTTATCATGATATCAGTGCATATTACCGACTCTACAGCCGTCGTATCGGTTAAGCACAGTAAAATAATATCTGATGCCTTGACTAAATCGGCAATGGATGGAAATGCTTTAGCTCCCGCATCCATTACTTTTGCAAGCTTTTCAGGACTGCGATTCCATACATTAACTTTATAGCCGGCTCTTAGTAAGCGCAAAGTCATTGGTTCGCCCATTAAACCGATGCCGATGAAGCCAAGAATGTACATTTTATCTTTCATACTATTTCATCAATCGGGTTATTAAAACAGTCAACATTTTAAATCATTACCAATAAATACAAAGTTGAACCTGATAATACTTTAATTATAGGCTCACATCAGGCCTATAATAGCGATGAACTTATTATGTCCAAGGAATAAGTAAAATACTTCGAAGTTGCTGGTTCTACTATTACTACCAAGGAACACCAATAAGAAAATCTTGTACTATCTTACACATAAATCTATTTAGAGTTTGACGCGTTTATTTTTTATCTATATTATTTGTCAGTTATGTTAGATAGATTACCCGAATACATAGAACCGTTGCACCTTGCTGATAAGCGAGGCGCATTAAAAGGTAAAATACCATTAAGAAGCTTGGATCGTTTAGCAAAAATATTAGCTAACGACTCCGGAACAATTTCTATCGATCTTTTTTTTGGTCGTGAAGGAAGACTGGCAAAGGTTGAGGGGCATATAGAAACTGTTTTGGAACTGGAGTGCCAAAATTGCTTGGAAGCCGTTAAATGGCCCATTGATTGTAATATCAAACTAGGTATTGTCACCACAATTGATCAAGCTAATAGATTGCCAGAAGAATTTGAACCTTTAATGGTTCAGGAAGAAAAAATCCTTCTTAAAAATATTATTGAAGACGAAATATTGCTTAATTTGCCGGCATTTCCAAAGCACCAGCATACTTGTTACGTCTCGAAGACTGAAAATAACAACTTAAATACATTTGTGAGCGACGAACTGTCATCCACTAAAAACCCTTTTTCCATATTAGCCAAACTTAAAAACACTGGAGATTTATAATGGCCGTACAAAAAAGTAAAGTATCGCGTTCAAGACGCGGCCAGCGTCGTTCTCACGATGCTTTAACTGCTAAAGCATTGTCTCAAGATCCTATAACAGGTGAAATGCATTTACGTCATCATGTAACGCCAGGCGGTTATTTTAAAGGTCGCCAAATTGTAACCACAAGCGACGAAGATTAATAATTCTTCCGCATCCGGAATGATGCTGTGCCGAACCATAAATGGTTCGGCTTCTTTCAATAACTGCGGAGTTGCTCTTCAGCGTGAGTTTAACAATTTCAATTGATGCAATGGGCGGGGATTTTGGTCCCGAAGTCACCATTCCGGCATCATTGGATTGCTTAAAAAACAATCCAGACTTAAAGCTAATTTTAGTAGGTGATCAATCTGTTATTAAACAATTGTTGCCAAACCAATTGGATTATTATCAAAATAGACTCGCAATCCATCACGCATCACAATGCGTTGAAATGGATGAGTCCCCCTCTAAAGCACTAAAAAACAAAAAAGACTCATCCATGCGCGTTGCCATCAACTTGGTTCGTGATGGACATGCAGATGCATGTGTTAGCGCCGGGAATACCGGGGCATTAATGGCAACTGCTCGCTTTGTTTTGAAAATGATACCGGGGATTGATCGACCCGCCATTATCTCAACTCTCCCGTCAATACACGGACATACACATGTGCTCGATTTGGGAGCTAATGTCGACTGTACTGCTGAACACCTATTTCAATTTGCCATAATGGGCAATGAATTAGTTAAAGCGGTTGAAGCGATTGATAACCCAAAAGTTGGCTTATTAAATATTGGCGAAGAGGACACAAAAGGCAACGAACAGGTTAAAGCTGCCGCAAAATTATTAGAAAACTCATCATTAAATTACATTGGCTACGTAGAAGGTAATTCTTTAAATGCTGGACATATTAAAGTTGATTTGATTGTTACCGATGGATTTGTCGGCAATGTTGCACTTAAGTCCATTGAAGGAGCAGCCAAAATGATTGGCACAGCTTTAAAAGAAGCTTTTGAGAAAAACATCTTTACCAAGATAGCAGGCTTGATTGCCTACCCGGCTCTTAAATTGGTCAAACAACGCATTGACCCGCGTCTATATAATGGAGCAAGTTTTTTAGGTCTTCGTGGACTCGTTATTAAAAGTCATGGTGGGGCGGACGTTTTAGCCTTTAAAACAGCGATTCAGCTTGCCGTTTGCGAAGTCGAACAAGATATTATCAGAAAGATAAGCGAACAAGTTGAGAAAATCTTGGCTCTTAGAGAAACCGCATGATTCGTTATTCAAGAGTTATAGGCACTGGCGGTTATTTACCGGAAGAAATTAGAACCAATGAAGAAATTTCAAAGACCGTTGATACTTCAGATAGCTGGATTTATGAGCGCACCGGCATTAAAAGTCGTCGAATTGCTGGGCCTAATGAATCTGCAGCCAGCATGGCAGAAATTGCTGCGAGACAAGCAATAGAGGCTGCGGATTGTGATCCGGAAACCATTGACTTAATTATTGTTGCAACAGGAACGCCAGATCATGTTTATCCAAGTACAGGATGCTTATTACAGCAAAGACTAGGCATTAAAAATGCTGCAGCGTTTGATGTTCAAGCCGCTTGTTCCGGGTCAATATTTGCCTTAAATATTGCCGATCAATACATCAAATCAGGCGCGGCAAAAAAAGTACTTATAGTTGGCACTGAAGTTTGCTCACGCATTGTCGACTGGACCGATCGTGGCACCTGCATTTTATTCGGCGATGGAGCTGGAGCAATATTATTGGGCGCATCTGAGCAAGCCGGGGTTTTATCTACGCACATACATTCAGACGGCGAATTTAAAGACCTACTATATTGTCCAAACCCCCAAGCGGCTACCGATACTAATAAAAGTGAGCTCGGTTTCATCAGCATGCGTGGTAACGAGGTCTTTAAGGTGGCCGTCAATACTCTGGGTCGAATTGTCGATGAAACCTTAGAAGCCAATAAAATGAACAAATCTGATATTGACTGGCTGGTTCCTCATCAGGCCAACATAAGAATCATTATGGCGACCGCTAAAAAATTAAAAATGTCCATGAATCAGGTTGTCGTGACCCTTGAAAATCAAGGCAATACTTCATCTGCTTCTGTTCTTCTTGCCTTTAACGAGGCAATTCGCGATGGCCGCATTAAACGCGGACAAGTAGTCCTGCTTGAAGCCTTTGGAGCCGGATTCACTTGGGGATCGGCATTAATTAAATATTAAAAAAGCTGTTATTGAAATGAGCAAACAAATATACAACTTAGCCTTTGTGTTTCCGGGGCAGGGCTCCCAATCGTTGGGGATGCTTTCAGACCTTGCAACCAACCATAATGAAGTCAAACAAACCTTTGAGCGTGCATCTGATGTACTGGACAAAGATTTGTGGTCCATTGTTACACAAGGCCCTGAAGAAGATCTCAATCAAACACAAAACACACAACCGGCCATGTTGGCTGCTGGCGTAGCGGTTTGGGAAGTTTGGCGTAAGCAGAGTGTTATTAGGCCAGCTTGGATGGCAGGCCATAGCCTTGGCGAATATACAGCACTGGTCTGTTCTGGCGCCTTATCTTTTGAGGATGGTATAAAACTGGTTGCCATCAGAGGCCAATTGATGCAAGAAGCAGTTCCAACGGGCGTTGGTGCTATGGCGGCTATTTTAGGGCTTGAAGATCACCAAGTAGTTAATATTTGTTCACAAGTAGCCGAGAATGAAATAGTTTCAGCCGTTAATTTTAATGCCCCTGGACAAGTAGTTATAGCGGGTAATATTGCGGCCGTTGAAAGGGCAATGTTAGCTGCAAAAGATGCAGGGGCGAAGCGAGCCATATTATTACCGGTTAGCGTACCTTCACATTGCGCCCTGATGCAATCAGCAGCCGAAAAATTGGACCCCTATTTACTGAATACAGCTATTGATACACCAAAAATGAATCTGATCCATAACGTAGATGTAACCTCACATAATGCACCAGATGTAATTCGTAATACTTTAAAAGAACAGCTCTATAAGCCTGTTCGTTGGGTCGACACTATTAAGTTTATGAGTGATCAGGGAGTTACCCGCTTTATCGAGTGCGGACCCGGCAAGGTTTTAATTGGCTTAAACAAACGAATTGCAAAAGAGGCCGAGCATTTTTCAATCTATAATTCTGAAACATTAAACGCAGCATTGGATGGAGCAATTGAATGACTAAGCAAATAGCTTTAGTAACAGGTGCAAGCCGCGGCATTGGCAGGGCAATTGCCGAAAAACTGACCCAAGATGGCTTTTTTGTTATTGGGACTGCGACTTCTGATTCTGGTGCTGAATCAATTTCGACTTATTTAGGGGGAAATGGCAAAGGCCTGAAACTTGATGTATCTAATGCCGAGTCCATTGCAGAAACGATTAAAGTAGTTACCGATGACTACGGCACACCCACTGTATTGGTCAATAACGCCGGCATTACCAGAGATAACTTGTTAATGCGGATGAAAGATGATGAATGGGATGACATCATCAACACAAATCTAACGTCTGTTTTCAGAATGAGTAAAGCAGTTCTACGCGGGATGATGAAAGTTAAAACAGGTCGCATTATTAATATTTCGTCTGTGGTTGGCTTTACCGGCAATGCTGGGCAAGCAAATTACGCAGCCGCAAAAGCAGGTATGATTGGTTTTGCCAAATCAATGGCTAAAGAAGTAGGTTCACGCAACATTACTATTAATACCGTTGCACCTGGGTTTATTGATACTGATATGACCAGGGAATTAAATGATGATATTAAAAATGCCTTATTATCGTCGATTCCCTTGAATCGTCTTGGCGAGGCAGAAGAAATTGCCCATGCCGTTGCATTTCTTGCTTCAGCTGGTGCTAGTTATATTACAGGCGAAACACTTCACGTCAATGGTGGGATGTTTATGCCTTAATATGGTGACATTGTTGTAATATTAAGTATAATTGCCACGCCGTCTGGATTTGCCAGAGACGAGGTTTCAGTAAAACTAATAACAATACCAATTTAAGTTTCAAAAAATTGAAGAGCTTACATTGTTTGAGGAATAAAATTATGAGTAACATTGAAGAACGAGTAAAAAAAATTGTTGCAGAGCAATTGGGTGTTAAAGAAGATATAGCTAACGACGCTTCATTCGTAGATGACCTTGGCGCTGATTCTTTGGACACAGTAGAACTCGTTATGGCTCTTGAAGAAGAATTCGAATGCGAAATTCCGGATGATGAAGCTGAAAAAATCACAACAGTTCAACAAGCTATCGATTACGTGAGTAAAAACGCGTAAAACTGATTTAAGTGGATGAACTTATAGTTCATCCACTAAGCGGCTGCTTATAAAATAGCTGTACACCGTACAACATTTATCAAATGAATTATCGGGTAAACTTATACGTCTATACAACATATTTATGAAGCCACTAGATCTCACCTCGTTGACCTCCTCTTCACCTTTCTTAAGGTACGGTAAATCACATTGAGCAAACGTCGAGTTGTAATAACTGGATTGGGTGCGGTTACTTGCTTAGCCAACACCGTCGCAGAAACATGGAACGGCATTCTTAATGCTAAAAGCGGCATAAGTCCAATCGATTCTTTTGATATTTCTCCATTTGCCAGCACGTTTGGCGGAGTAATAAGAAATTTTGATATCTCCCAATACATATCTGATAAAGATGCAAAACGGATGGATGGTTTTGTTCATTACGGTATCGCGGCAGGTTGTCAAGCTATTGAAGATTCTGGAATTGAAGTTACCGAAGCCAATGCTGAACGCATTGGTGTAGCAATAGGCGCGGGAATTGGTGGCATTACAGGCATCGAAGAGTGCTATGCAACCTACGAAAAAGGCGGGCCACGTAGAATTTCGCCATTTTTTGTGCCTGGCAATATCATAAATATGATATCAGGAAATCTTTCGATCAAATATGGCCTTAAAGGCCCCAACTTTGCTATTGTCACTGCCTGTGCAACAGGCACCCATAATATTGGCGATGCTGCTCGTATAATTGCTTATGGTGATGCCGACGTTATGGTTGCCGGAGGGGCAGAGCGATGCACATCCTCACCCACAGCAATGGGTGGTTTTGCATCTGCCAAAGCGTTGTCACGCCGTAATGAAGATCCACAGAGAGCAAGTCGTCCTTGGGATAAAGACCGTGATGGTTTTGTATTAAGTGATGGTGCCGGTGTTGTTGTTCTGGAAGAATTGGAACATGCTAAAGCACGTGGCGCAAAAATTTATGCTGAACTAATCGGCTATGGCATGAGCGGTGACGCTTATCATATAACAACTCCTTCAGCAGGAGGCGAAGGCGCTGCTCGTTGCATGAAAAATGCTCTACGTGACGCAGGTTTAAATGTAGATGATGTTGATTACATCAATGCCCATGGAACTTCTACACCTGCTGGCGATGTAGGTGAAACTCAAGCGATGAAAGCTGCATTGGGAGGCCACGCATTTAAGGTTGCAATAAGCTCAACTAAATCAATGCTTGGACACATGCTAGGAGCTGCTGGTGGTATTGAGGCAGTTATTACTGCTTTAAGTATCAAAGACCAAATTGCACCTCCAACCATTAACCTAGAAAATCAAGACCCGGAATGTGACCTTGATTTTGTGCCAAATACCGCAAGAAACATGAAGATAGAAGTAGCCATGTCCAACTCATTTGGTTTTGGCGGCACTAATGGTACTTTGATTTTTAAACGATACGAGTAATACCGAATAATTAGCACTATTTTAAACTTAAATATAGTGTCATTATAAATTGAAAACTCGACCAGCTTTTTATCTAAGTCCTCCGTACCAACAGGCACGCATCGTAAGTTACGTACCTGTTGATAGCTATTGAACCAAATAAAAAATTAATTCAAATATCCACCTTAATTTATTACCATTCCTTATGATTCTGATTAATGGTGAATTCAAGACGCATATTGAAGTATCTGATCGAGGATTTCAATATGGCGATGGATTATTTGAAACAATAGCAATAACCAACGGCCAACCAGCTTTTCTTGATCGGCATTTAAATCGATTACAAGCAGGCTGCAATAGACTTCACATTCCTTTCCCCAATACAAAACTTCTTACCTTTGAAGCAAAAAATATTTGCCAAAAAGCAGATAAAGGGGTTCTCAAAATCATAGTCACTCGCGGATCAGGTGGCAGAGGTTATCGTCAACCCGATAACATTAAGACCAATCGCGTATTAAGCATACATCCCTTTCCGGATTATCCAAACGCCTATAAAGATCAAGGCATAGTTGCGCGTTTTTGCGATACTCGCTTAGGTTTAAACCCTGGACTAGCAGGCCTTAAGCACCTAAATCGACTTGAGCAAGTTATAGCAAGAGCAGAATGGAACACTACTGATATTCAGGAAGGGATTATGCTGGATATAAATGGACATGTTATTGAAGGAACAATGAGCAATATTTTTTATGTTAAAAATGATATTCTTTATACATCTTCGCTATCATTTTCCGGTGTTGCGGGCATTATGCGCGGACTTATAATAGCAATATCATCCAAACTGGGCTTTTCTACGACAGAGCATACTTTTACCCAAGATGATCTATTATTGGCCGATGAAATATTTGTATGTAATTCAATAATTGGAATCTGGCCCATCAAACAAATAGAAAAAACTCATTTGTCTATTGGTGAAAGAACACAACAATTACAAAACACGTTAATTAATTTCCAAAACGAGGCATACAAGGGTGATCTTTAAAATCATCACACTTACCTTAATCCTTTTAATTACAGCAAGCAACTGGGCTTGGCGAGATTATCAAAACACCCTCAAAATACCTGCAGTGACAGGCAAATCGGTAATAATTGAAATAGATAAAGGAGACTCCTTTAATCAAATTACCGATAAGCTAATTAAGCAAAACGTAAACGTTAAACCTTTCTGGTTTAAATTTATTGCCGTTCGAACAAAGGCTTTTAAAAAAATCAAAACAGGTGAATACGAGCTATCGCCAAGCTTAACCATGCCAGAAATATTAGCACTGTTTGTACAAGGAAAAACCAAGCAGCATGCCATTACTTTTCCGGAAGGATGGAATTTTAAAGAAATCCTTAAGGAAATTGTAAATAATCCAAATCTTGATCATGATATCAACAACATTAGCTTTGAAAAGCTGATGAATCAGCTTGCATCCGACACAACACAAACTCCAACAACATCACCGGAAGGCATCTTTTTTCCTGATACTTATTATTTTGAAAAACATACCTCTGATATTGCGTTATTAAAAAGGGCTTACGATAAAATGCAGCTTGTTGTAAAAGAGGAATGGCAGCATAAAATCGAAAAGCTGCCCTTCAAAACGCCTTACGAAGCATTGATTCTTGCTTCTATTATAGAAAAAGAAACCGCACAAATTTCAGAGAGGTCTCAAATAGCCGGTGTATTCATAAGAAGACTCCAAGCCGGCATTTTGCTTCAAACCGACCCTACCGTTATTTATGGCATGGGTGAAACCTATCAGGGAAATATCAGTTATAAAGATTTAAAAACAGCGACCGCTTATAATACCTATGTAATTAAAGGCTTACCGCCTACACCAATTGCGATGCCAGGACGTGACGCTATTAATGCTGCTCTTCATCCAGATACTAGCAATAATATATATTTTGTAGCTCGTGGGGACGGCACCCATCAATTCTCTGCTACTTTAAAAGATCATAATTTGGCCGTCGATAACTTCCAAAGGAATAAAAATGACCCGAGGTAAATTTATTACGCTGGAAGGTGGAGAAGGCGTTGGCAAATCCACTAATATGGCTTTTATAAAGAACTACTTATTTCAGCACAAGATTTCTGTTGTTGTGACCCGCGAACCTGGTGGTACTGTACTGGCTGAAAAACTTCGACAATTATTGTTAGATAAAAACAGTGAAGTCATTTCAGATCAGGCAGAATTATTGATGGTTTTTGCTGCCCGTGCCCAACATATCAAACATGTCATTGAGCCTGCCTTGGCAAAGGGCGAATGGGTGCTATGTGATCGGTTTACAGATGCCACATACGCTTACCAAGGCGGCGGAAGAAATATGCGCATCAGCGCAATAGAGTGGCTTGAAAACATGGTACAAGGCGCTCTAAGGCCAGACCTGACCCTGTTACTTGATGCGCCTGTAGAAATTGGTATAGAACGCGCCCGGTCAAGAGCCGAGTTCGATCGCTTTGAATCAGAAAAAATTAGCTTTTTTGAGCAGGTTAGACGAGCTTATTTATTGCAAGCCGAGCTACATCCTGATCGTATTAAGCTGATTAAAGCCAACCAACCATTAGTTGACGTACAAAGAGCACTAATTGAAATTATTGGTACCTTTTTACGATGAGCCTTTTGCCTTGGCAACTGAAAAACTGGTCGCATCTATGTGACTACAAGAACCAAAACAGGGTTCCTCAAGCTCTACTTATATACGGAAACCAGGGCATCGGGAAGGCACACTTAGCAAATCAATTTGCAAACTCACTACTTTGCGCTAAACCTCAAATTAACGGTTTAAGTTGCGGTCATTGTAACCATTGCATATTACTTAAGGCCGAAACACATCCTGATTTAATTAAGTTATGCCCTGATGAACCAGGAAAGTCTATTACCATTGGACAAGTTCGCAATCTGATAACCCGTTTAACCCTAAAGCCTCAATTTGACTCCTACCGCATAGTCATTATTTATCCTGCGGACCTGATGAATAACTCAGCAGCCAATGCATTTCTAAAATGCCTAGAAGAGCCAACAGAGCGCACAGTCCTCCTTTTAATTACCGACAAGCCCTCGCAATTAACAGCGACAATTACAAGCCGCTGTCAAAAACTAGCTGTTACACATCCAGACAAAGAAATATTACTTGCCTGGGTAATGCAACAAAACACAGCATTATTAGAAAACGACACTGACGCCTTATACAATTTAACCCAAGGCTCACCTTTTCTAGCCCTTGATTATGTCAATAATTGTACATTGACACTGCGCAATGATTGTTTCAAAGCCTTTCTAAATATAGCAAAAAAACAACAGCACCCCGTCATTGTTGCCGAAGAATGGCAAAAACTACCTGAAGCGCTTATGCTATTTTGGATAACATCCTGGATTATCGACATAATTAAATGTTTTTACCAAATAAAACCTGACTGGTTATATAATCCGGACTTAACAGATTCACTACAATTTCTATCGACTAAAATGGACTTAAGCAATCTATATCAATTGTATGATTTAGTCCTAATAAGTCGGAAACGACTTAATACCCAAATAAACAAACACAACATGTTCGAAGATATTTTAATAAAGTGGTCAGAACTAAATTCGAGTAATATCTGATGGCGGAATCAGCCCCCAGACAAGGTATATTAACCATTTCAATTAAAGACAAAAGCGCCTTGTATGCTGCTTATATGCCTTTTGTTATCAATGGTGGATTATTTATTCCTACCAACCGCGACTATGAAATGGGACAGGAAATTTTTTTATTGCTGAATTTAATGGATGAGGCAGAACGACTGCCTATTGTCGGAAAAATTATATGGAAAACCCCACCTCGTTCAGGCAGCTACAAGTCGAGCGGCATTGGTGTTCAATTTACTGACCAAGACGGCATCATTGCTCGAAATAAAATAGAAACCTATTTAGCGGGCGGCTTATCGTCTGACCGATCAACTTACACTATGTAAACTTCTTCCATGCTGATTGACTCACATTGCCATCTTGATCGTATTGATCTAAAACCCTATGAAAATGATTTTTCCTGCTTTATGGATGAAGCAAATAACAATCAAATTGAACACCTTTTGTGTATAGCTATAGATTTAGAATCCTATCCTGCAATGCTCGAGTTGGTAACCGGATTCAAACAAATATCAGTAACTGTTGGCGTGCATCCCAATGTACAAGATTGCAAAGACCCAAGCATTGATGAACTCATTATTTTAGGACAGCCTGATAATGTTATTGGCATAGGCGAAACAGGCCTGGATTATTTTCGTAGCGAAGGTGATTTGGCTTGGCAGCATCAGCGCTTTAGAAACCATATCAGTGCTGCAAAAAAATTAAAAAAACCTTTGATTATTCATACGCGTGAAGCAAAAGAAGACACGCTTCGAATCCTTAAAGAAGAAAATGCAGATGAAATAGGTGGTGTTATACATTGCTTCACTGAGGACTGGGAGTTCGCTAAAAAAGCAATGGACCTGAATTTTTATATTTCTTTTTCCGGCATTATCACTTTCAATAATGCTGTTGCAATTAAAGAAGTTGCAAAAAAGATTCCTTCCGATAAGTTTCTTATTGAAACAGATTCACCCTATTTAGCACCTACACCCTTTCGTGGCAGACCAAATTATCCGACTTATGTGCGCTATGTTGCAGACCAGATAGCAGAATTACGAGGCACATCAACAACCAAGATAGCCGATCTTTCAGCTAGTAACTTTTATCAATTGTTTAGTCTATAATAGCAAGTGGCATAAATGAAAAATAATACAATAATGTTAATTTATTGGGCCTGTAACTCTAAGTGCTATAAAAAGAGGCATTAAGATAGTCAGCTAGAAATAGAACTAAACAACAAACAACGTCTTGTTTTTATATGACCTAAAGACCATCTTCTCGCTATTAAAAATAGCCGGATATTGTTCTTTAATGATTTAGCATTGACATGCTTGCCCTTTCTAATTTACAGTTATGTCCGCAAAACAAGTATGTAACCAACTATAACTATTAATATAACCCTTCGGAGCACATATCATGGCAAAACCATTAATACAAATGGCATTAGATTCACTGGATTTCGACGCAACAGTAGGTCTTGCTACTTTAGTAGCACCTTATGTTGACATTTTTGAAATTGGAACTCCATGCATCAAACACAATGGTATCAACTTAGTAAAAGAACTGAGAGCAAGATTCCCAGAAAAATTGTTATTAGTTGATCTTAAAACAATGGATGCTGGCGAGTATGAAGCAACTCCTTTCTACGCAGCAGGCGCTGACATTGTTACTGTTCTTGGTGTATCTGGTTTAGCAACTTGCCAAGGCGTAATCAAAGCAGCAAACGCTCATGGCGCAGAAGCTCAAATTGATTTAATCAATGTTGACGATAAAGCAGCTTGCGCAAGAGCAACTTGTGAAGCCGGCGCACAAGTCATGGGTATTCATACAGGTCTTGATGCACAAGCAGCTGGTCACACACCATTTGCTGATTTAAACCTTATTGCTGGTTTAGGCTTGCCCGTTAGAATTTCAGTTGCTGGCGGCATCAAAGCATCAACAGTTCAAGACGTAGTCAAAGCCGGTGCAAACATTATCGTAGTTGGCGCTGCAATTTACGGAGCAGCTTCTCCTGCTGACGCAGCTCGTGAAATTCGCGAATTGGTTGACGCGGTTTAATTATGCATCAGCAACTTATCATAGAAAAGATTTCAGGTGTTCTTGAAGCTACAGATGATACGTATGATGCAAAGCTGACCCAGCTGCTTGATAACGCCAAGCGTATTTTTATTGCAGGCGCTGGGCGTTCAAAGTTGGTTGGCAATTTCTTCGCAATGAGACTTGTCCACGGTGGTTACGATGTAAGTGTCGTTGGTGAAATTGTAACGCCAAGCATTAAAAACGGTGACTTATTGATCATAATTTCCGGATCTGGAGAGACTGAACAATTAATAGCATTCACTAAAAATGCAAAAAAAGTAGGTGCAAAAATAGTATTGATTTCTGCAAAAGCGGAATCAACAATTGGTGATTTAGCTGATGGCGTATTTCAAGTTGGCAAGCAAGAGCAATATGGTAAAGTTCTTGGTATGCCCATGGGTACTGTATTTGAACTATCTACTTTGATATTTTTGGAAGCAACTGTTTCTCATATTATTCATGAAAAAGGAATTCCTGAAGAAATAATGAGAGAAAGGCACGCTAATTTAGAATAGCGGCAGAGGAACGAGTGGCTATTCTCACTCGTTCTAACTTTGTCTTATGACTTAAATTAAAAGAATTTATCGTGACCAGATCGCATCACTGATAGAAGTCACTACACATAATTTATAAAAATAATAAAAGGAGAATAATATGACTTCGCGCCGAGAATTAGCGAACGCCATACGCGCTTTGAGCATGGATGCCGTTCAAAAAGCAAATTCTGGACATCCAGGAGCACCAATGGGAATGGCGGATATCGCCGAAGTTTTGTGGAATGATTTCATGACCCACAATCCGACTAATCCACAATGGTCAAATCGCGATCGCTTCGTGTTATCGAATGGTCATGGCTCGATGTTGATTTATTCCCTGTTACACCTGACTGGTTACGATCTACCCATTGAAGAATTGATGAATTTTCGTCAGCTTCATTCTAAAACCCCAGGTCACCCAGAATACGGTTATGCCCCAGGCGTTGAGACAACAACCGGCCCCTTAGGCCAAGGCATCACCAATGCTGTTGGTATGGCAATAGCTGAAAAAGCGCTTGCTGCTCAATTCAACAGAGACGGACATAAAATTGTTGACCATCACACCTATACCTTCTTAGGTGATGGCTGTCTGATGGAAGGTATTTCTCACGAAGCGTGCTCGTTGGCTGGAACATTGGGATTAGGTAATTTAATCGCCTTCTGGGACGACAATGGCATTTCGATTGACGGACATGTTGATGGCTGGTTTACCGACAATACACCAATGCGTTTTGAAGCTTATGGTTGGCATGTAATCGCTGATGTTGATGGACACGACCATGTTGCCTTAACTAAAGCAATCCAAATGGCTAAAGCCATGACAGATAAGCCAACCATGATTTGCTGCAAGACAACTATTGGCTTTGGTTCACCTAACAAAGCAGGCAGTCATGCTTGTCATGGCGCAGCACTCGGTCAAGACGAAATTAATCTGACTAAAGCAGCTTTGGGTTGGGATCATGAAGCATTTGTCATTCCTGCTGATGTTTATGCTGGATGGGATGCTAAAGCCAAAGGCTCTAAAGCTGAAAAAGAATGGAATGATAAATTTGCACATTACCAAGCAGCTCATCCTGAATTAGCGGCTGAATATCAACGTCGTATGGCGGGTGATTTGCCTAATAACTGGAAAACTGATGCGGAAGCATTTGTAAGTGCGGTTAATGCTGAAGCCAAGACAACAGCAACTCGTCTATCTTCATTGGCTGCCATCGAAGGTTTTGCAAAGATTTTACCTGAAATATTTGGTGGTTCAGCTGATTTAGGCTGTTCAAATATGACCGAATGGACCGGTTATAAACCTATGCGCGCTGACAAACCTGATGCTAATTACATCAATTACGGCGTACGTGAATTTGGCATGTCTGCAATCATGAATGGTATTGCTTTGCATGGCGGCTTAATTCCATTTGGTGCAACATTCCTAATGTTCTCGGAATATGCTCGCAATGCCTTGCGCATGGCGTCTTTGATGAAAATTCGTTCAATCTTCGTTTACACTCATGACTCTATTGGTCTAGGTGAAGATGGTCCGACCCATCAACCCGTTGAACAAATTGCAACACTACGATTGATTCCAAGCATTCAAGTTTGGCGTCCTTGTGATGCTGTTGAAACAACCGTTTCATGGAAAGCGGCTTTTGAAAGACAAGACGGCCCTTCCATTCTGGTTTTTTCTCGTCAGAATTTACCTCATGTTCCCCGCACTCAAGCACAAATTGAGGCCATTTCACGTGGTGGATATGTTTTAAGTGACAGCGATGGCCAACCAGAAGCCATCATCATTGCTACTGGCTCTGAAGTTGAACTTGCAATAAAAGCAGCTGAAGTTCTTAAAGCCGCTGGTAAAAAAATTCGCGTTGTGTCTATGCCGTCAACTAACATTTTTGATGCGCAAGATGCCGCATATCGTGAATCAGTATTACCTTCTGCCGTAACCAAACGTGTTGCAGTTGAAGCAGGCGTGACTGACGGTTGGTGGAAATATGTAGGTACAAACGGTAAAATTGTAGGTCTCGACCGATTTGGCGAGTCTGCTCCAGCAGGTCAGCTTTTCAAAGAGTTTGGCTTCACCGTTGAGAACGTAGTCAAGAACGTAGAAGCAGTACTTTAATTTTAAAGAAAAATTATAGAGTAGTAATACACATTAAATTTGGAGAGAGAGCCCGTCAGTTTTATGCTACCAGAAATCTGGCATGTCGGTCTCTCAAACCACTTCTTCCGACTTTTAGGTGAACAACGTGAAAAAGAACAATTTAACCAGAGCAGCGTTTGCAGTACTACTATTATCAAGTGCTGTTGCAGGCGCAGATCAACAGTATCCAGCTGCAGACTTCCAACCAGAAGTGCTATACCAAAACAGTGACTATATCGCCAAGAGTAGCCCACAAACAACTACGACTAAAGCAGCCTCTAGCGAATCAGCTACAACTGCTCATGATGAAAAATATCCTGCTGCTGACTTCAAGCCAGAAGTTTTGTACCATGATCCCAATTACAAACATATCGAATCTGTTAAAGCTAATGCATCAAAAACAGCTGCCTCAAGTACAACAGAAGATCAAAGTGTAAGCACTACAGAAGCAACTGAAGAAACATCTTCTATGTCCATTTACTTGGTTGGCTTGTTACTTCTTGCTGGAGCTGGGTTTTATTTTTTCAAAATTACAGCTCGTACTTCTGTACAAAAAAATGCTCCTGCACCAGCCAGAAAGTCTTATGCCGTTAATACTGGTGTTGCGAAGTATTTGAACAAAATATCAGGCACAGGTGTTTCCAGATATTTAGATTCACATGTGAAGTCGGTATCTGCAGCAACTGGTGTAGCAAAATACATGGCAAAACAATCAGTATCTTCAAAAGAAACTGCAGGTAAAGCTGCGACTGGTGTTGACAAATACATGCGTGACCGAGGCTAATAATGAACAAGAAAAACTCGAATGGCTTTTTACCTGCAGTTGCGGGTTTGTTCTTTTTCATGAATAAGCCTAATACTGAAAACATTTACAGAGATGAGCCCGTATATCCAGTCTATATCAAAGATGAGTCCGGCTTTACAGGCGTATCAAAGTATCTGAAACATCAGGAAGCACTATTGGAAAATAGCTTAGCAATTGAGCCCGCTCAATTGCTAAGTGGTGTTGCCAAATACTTGGACGGTCTCGATCAGTATCCAGCCAGTGGCGTTTCCAAATATGTTTTAAGACAGTCTATAGCAGAAAAGCAAAAAAGACAGTTAAGTGGCGAACCCGAAGTAACTGGCGTTGCCAAATACCTGAAAAATAAAAAACCGGCACCAGAATTGACTGGCGTTGCAAAATATATGAAGCACCAGGCCACCTTGCCACAACCCAGTAATGTTGCCAAGTATCTGTCAAAACAAGCTGCTTTAAATGCCTTGCAAGTTAAGCACTCAAAAGTTGAAGTTTCTGGCGTTGCCAAATATTTGCAAAATCAGGAAAATCTTCCACAACCTAGCAGAGTTGCAAAATACATGGCAAAACAAGCCGCTATTGATGCTTTAACTGCCAAAAAAATAAAGCAACCTTCACCATTAACAGGTGTAGCCAAGTACCTTGATGATCAGGCAAGCCTGCCACAGATCAGCAGAGTCGCTAAATACATGGTTAGGCAAGCTTTAGTTGAAAAACAAAAAACCACAGCGATTGAAACTGGCGTTGAAAAATACATGCGTCACCAGGCTTAACCAATCCCTGTGTAACAAACCACAGTTTAATTGTTAATCAATAAAAACTTAAACTGTGGTTTGTTTCTCCCGATTTTCAGTAGACTTAAATAAAATTAATCGTTTTATTTAACTTCCTTACTAAACTTAAACTCAGAAAATCGCTTAAGACGATTAAACCAATTTCTCAATTACAAAATATATAGGCACCTCTCATGGCAAAAAACTTATTGGAACAACTAAAAGAAGTCACTGTTGTTGTGGCCGATACTGGCGACATTCAAGCAATTGAAACTTTTAAACCACGTGACGCGACGACTAACCCTTCTTTAATTACAGCCGCTGCACAAATGCCACAATACCAAGGCATTGTTGATGATACATTAAAAGCAGCTCGCGCCAGTTTAGGTCAAGCGGCTTCTGCTGCAGAGGTAGTTTCACTGGCATTTGATCGTCTTGCCGTATCTTTTGGCCTTAAAATTCTAGAAATCATACCTGGCCGTGTATCAACTGAAGTTGATGCTCGTCTATCTTTCGATACTGATGCAACAATAGCAAAAGGTCGTGACTTAATCGCACAATACAGAGCGGCAGGCGTTGACAGCGACCGTATCTTAATCAAAATTGCTGCTACTTGGGAAGGTATCCAAGCTGCTGCAGTTCTTGAAAAAGAAGGCATTCATTGTAACCTGACACTATTGTTTGGCATTCACCAAGCAATAGCTTGTGCTGAAAATGGTATCACTCTGATTTCCCCATTTGTTGGTCGTATCCTTGATTGGTACAAAAAAGATACCGGTCGTGATTCTTATGCTCCTGCTGAAGATCCAGGTGTAGTTTCTGTTACAGAAATTTATAACTACTACAAAAAGTTTGGTTACAAAACAGAAGTTATGGGCGCCAGCTTCCGTAACGTAGGTGAAATTACTGAATTGGCTGGTAGTGATTTATTAACGATTGCTCCTTCTTTATTGGCTGAATTACAAGCAACAGAAGTTGAACTACCACGTAAACTTGACCCAGAAAATGCATCTAAACTGTCAATTGAAAAAATCTCAATCGACAAAGCTACTTTTGAAGCCATGCATGCTGAAAACCGTATGGCTACAGACAAACTGGCTGAAGGCATTAGCGGCTTCGCAACTGCGTTGGAAGCACTGGAACAATTACTTGCTGCTCGCTTGGCCAGCCTTGAAGGTTAATTAAAGCGCACTCCATTTGATGGTGGTTGATTTTATAACCACCATCAGTAAGTTATGACTTTAATCTTCAACGAAACAGACTGATATAGGACCCTTTAAATGTCACAAAAAATTTTAGATGTAATTAAGCCCGGTGTAGTAACCGGTGAAGATGTACAAAAAATCTTTGCTATTTGCAAAGAAAACAAATTTGCAATGCCTGCTGTTAACGTAATCAATACAGATTCAATCAATGCAGTATTAGAAGCCGCAGCTAAAGTTAAATCACCTGTCGTTATCCAATTTTCTAACGGTGGCGCTCAATTTGTTGCCGGCAAGGGCCTTAAGTTACAAGGACAAGAAACAGCTGTTTTAGGTGCTATTTCAGGCGCACAACATGTACACTTAATGGCAGAAGCTTACGGCGTTCCTGTTATTCTTCATACAGACCATGCCGCCAAGAAATTATTGCCTTGGATTGATGGCTTGTTG
>Ga0268283_1000700_pt1 | contig 19533 bp, 18 predicted proteins | sample saktaG_13_FD_190140 | JGI IMG/M metagenome (GOLD analysis project Ga0268283, IMG submission 190140) | Saline water microbial communities from Sakinaw Lake, British Columbia, Canada - sak_2013_06_06_36m | ecosystem: Environmental > Aquatic > Non-marine Saline and Alkaline > Saline ... | reverse complement strand
AAGTCAGCTCGTTGTTTCAGACCCGCTTCAATAACCGACCATTCTTCACTACTGATTAACAGAGGAACGGGATCAAGCCGCCAGGGTCTGGTAAGATTTTGTGAATCACCGTAAACATTGTAAGTAACACCATTTTCGCGCAATAACCGCTGTGCTTCCCTCCGTCGTAGTTCAAGCTTCTCGATGCCCATACTGTCAAGCGCAGCCATAAAGCGCTCCCAATAAGGCAACGCTTTATTTTTAGTAGCATACATTTCATCGTATATGCCAAGTTGTGTCGCGTAATATTGCGCTCCAATATCTTCGGCAGAACTATTATTATTACGCACGTATTTTTCCTTATACCTTATTCATTATCGAGTGTCTTGCCCTTTACCTAGGGCTTCCTTCACGATTACCGACTTGATACCATCAATTTAAAAAAGGCTACCTCGGTCTTTTAGGATAGGTTTTAAATTAAAGCAGGTTATTTTTTAATCCAACATTTCTTTCATCTTTCATCAAGTTTAACCTAATAAGTTCTTTGACTAATTTCTTGATAGTGTCGCATTTTCTCACCTGTATAAATTTGGCGTGGCCTATAAATAGTAACTTGTTCGCCATGAATCATTTCGCGCCAATGAGCCAGCCATCCAGGCATACGACCAATTGCAAACAAAACAGTAAACATGTTGGTGGGAATACCGGCTGCACGTAAAATCAATCCAGAGTAAAAATCAACATTAGGATATAATTTTCTGGATATAAAATAATCATCTTTCAGCGCTATTTCTTCAATTCGTCTCGCAATATCCAACAAGGGGTCATTGATGCCGGGTTTATTAAGTAGCTTGTCACAATGCTGCTTTAATACTTGAGCTCGTGGATCAAAGTTTTTATAAACACGATGACCAAAGCCCATTAACCGACACCCCGAATTCTTATCTTTAGCCTGATTAATAAATTCTGTTCCATCCCCCCCTTCAGCATGAATCTGTTCGAGCATTTTGATCACCTCTTGGTTGGCTCCACCATGACGAGGCCCCCAAAGAGCAGCAATTCCTGCAGTAATAACCGCATAAACATTTGCCATACTTGAACCGGCAGTTCGCACAGAAGAAGTACTGCAGTTCTGCTCATGATCCGCATGCAGTATCAACAGCATATCAATTGCACGCACGATATCAGTATCCAGTTGATAATCACGTACAGGCGATGAAAACATCATATTCATAAAGTTACTGGTATATTTGTACTTGATAGAAGGATATACCAATGGTTCACCAATTGATTTTTTATACGAAAATGCAGCGATAGTCCGTACTTGAGAAACCAAATTAGCCACAATTTGTATTTCAGTCGTTTCATCCAATCGATCAGGTACTGGATAAAAAGTCGACAATGAAGCAACCATGGTGGTAAGTATCCCCATAGGATGTGAACCACGAGGAAAGCCATTAAAAAAATGATGCATATCTTCATGAATAATTGAAGACTCATTAAGACGTGTCGAAAAACTTAACAATTGATCAGAGGTCGGCAATTCACCATAAAGCAGCAAATAAGAAACTTCTACAAATCGGGAATGTTCAGCCAATTCTTCTATCGGATAACCACGATACCGCAATATACCTTTTTCACCATCTATATAAGTGATCGCGCTTTCACAGGCACCGGTATTACCATAACCATCATCCAAGGTTACATAGCCGGTTTGGGTACGTAATTTGGTAATATCAATAGCTTTTTCACCTTCAACACCCATATATGTTGGCAATGAATAGCTCTTATCGTCTAGTATTAAGGTAGCTGGATTTAACAGTTTTAATTTATCGCTCATTTAAATAGATCTCCTGGCAAAGTATTGTTAATACTCTATGATTGACTTATTGGACACCGGGTTAGGCAAAAAACATAACCCGGCTGATAGCTTTAGTTGATTAGCGATTCCGATGACGTAAATCCAAGGTAAATGGATATTCTGTACTCAATTCTTCCACAGGAGGCGCCATAGCTCTGGGAGCTTCATCACTGATACTGAACTTTGCCAGCAACGGTTTATCAGATGCCGCAACCCGAGATGTCGCTAATGGTGGCCTAATTATAACCCCTGGCGTATGTCCATAATCCCAAAACCGTGTCATGCGTCGAGTTTCCGCTGCATAATCATTGACAGGAAAATCATCGTAACTACGACCACCAGGATGAGCAACATAATAGGTGCACCCACCCACAGAACGGCCATTCCAAGTATCAATTACATCAAATACCAAAGGCACATGTGGAGCGATAGTTGGATGCAATGCTGAAGGTGGTTGCCATGCCCGGTAACGCACGCCGGCAACAAATTCTCCTTTGCGTCCCGTATTACGCATCGGTAAACGCCTGCCATTACAGGTTATGACATAACGTCCCTCAGTATATCCCGTTACCAGTACTTGTACACGCTCGACGGATGAATCCACATATCGCGCAGTGCCAGTACTGCTAACTTCTTCGCCCAGAACATGCCAAGGCTCAATCGCGAAACGCAATTCCAAATCAATACCGTCAATCAAGGCATTGCCATAGCGGGGAAAACGAAACTCGAAAAACGGTGCCAGCCATTCCAGATCAAAACCAAAACCTGCACGCTGAAGGTCTTTAGTCACTTGTTTCATGTCTTCATGAACATAATGTGGCAACATAAATTGGTCATGCAATTCAGTTCCCCAACGGACTAAATCGTGCTTATAAGGTTCACGCCAAAACCAGGCAATTAAAGAACGCAGCAACACAATTTGTACCAACGACATCTGAGCATGTGGTGGCATTTCAAAAGAACGCAATTCCAGAATGCCAAGCCTTCCTGTTGAACTATCTGGTGAATATAACTTATCAACACAAAATTCGGAGCGATGAGTATTCCCGGTTATATCTGTCAGCAAATGACGTAGCAATCGGTCAACCAGCCAAGGCTCTGGAACTTCACCTTCAGGCATTTGTTGAAAGGCAATTTCCAGCTCATATAGTTTTTCATCACGACCTTCATCTACTCGGGGTGCTTGACTGGTAGGCCCTATAAACATACCCGAAAACAAATAAGACAAACCCGGGTGATGCTGCCAATAAGTAATCAAACTACGTAATAAATCGGGGCGACGTAAAAGCGGACTGTCAACCGGCATTTCCGCACCCATGGTAATATGATTACCTCCGCCAGTGCCAGTGTGGCGACCATCCTGCATAAACTTTTCAGTACCCAGTCTGGTAAGATGCGCTTGTTCGTAAATGATGGTATTTTTTTCAACCAACTCTTCCCACGTTTTAGATGGGTGAATATTGACTTCAATTACGCCAGGATCAGGCGTAACCATTAAGCGTTCAATCCGATAATCCCGAGGCGGTTCATAACCTTCAAGCACGACCGGTAAAGCAAGACTTTCTGCGGTAGCTTCAATAGCAGCGACCAGTTCAAGATAATGCTCGAGTGTAGCCAACGGCGGCATAAAAACATACAAACGACCTTCTCGAGCTTCTATACACATAGCAGTGTGCGGAACCTCTACCTCTTCAGGTAAATCGTCACCAATTTCCTGTCCAATAATTTCAGGGTGTTCATTAATTTTAGGCTCAATATGGCTGTATCTACGTGTGACTTCACCATAATAATCGCCCAATTCCGGTAATTCGCCAAAGAGACTTTGAGGCTCTTGAGAGTCACGTTTGTCAGGTGCAACCCACGGCAGGCTCTCTAAAGGTAAACGCATGCCCATCGGGGAATTCCCGGGGATCAGAAACATTGCGTCTCGTCTAAAATCCCAAGGACCACTTTTCCAAACTTGTTCAGACCAATTCCACTTAATCGGCAAAGTAAAGCCTACCGGTTGATCTAACCCAACATCCAATAACTTGGTTAAGGTTTTACGTTCAATAGAATCTTTTAAATTACTTTTTAAAGGATCAATGTTTGTCGGTAAGGTGCCTTCTTGCCATAAATAATAAAAAGTATCTTCAAAAGCAGTCACTATGTACTTAGATTTAACACCCAAACGCTGGCTAATTTGATAGATAAATTTTTGCGCCTGTTTTATCGTATGACCATAATCTTTATTAATGTCGGCCAGTAACGCCGGGTTCCGCCAAATAGACGTACCGTCTTTTCTCCAAAAAATACCATATTGCCAGCGTGGCAAAGGCTCTCCCGGATACCATTTACCTTGGCCATAATGGAGCATGGCTCCTTTTGCAAACACATCTCTCAGACGAATGGTCAATTGTTGTGCACGCTCACGCTTATTTGCACCATCAGCGTGCGTATTCCATTCGTCGCCCTCCATGTCATCAACCGAAACAAAGGTGGGCTCTCCTCCCATCGTCAGGCGAACATCATCCTCCAACAAACGTTTATCAACCGCTTTTCCAAGTGCATCAATGTGGAACCACTGTTCATCAGTATAAGGCTTGGTTACTCTAGGATCTTCGTGCAAACGATCTACTGCGTTGCTAAATTCAAATTCTACTTCACATTTATCTGTGCCTCCGGTTACTGGTGCGGCACTAATTGGATCAGGCGTACAAGCCAGAGGAATATGACCCTCACCAGCCAATAAACCAGAGGTTGGATCTAGCCCAATCCAACCAGCACCAGGCACATAAACTTCTGTCCACGCATGTAAATCAGTAAAGTCCTGTTCCGGACCGGACGGTCCATCCAGTGACTTTATATCTGCCGTCAACTGAACCAGATACCCGGATACAAAACGTGCAGCCAAACCAAGATGTCTCAGTGCCTGCACCAAAAGCCATGCTGAATCACGACATGAACCACTGCGTATTTTAAGTGTTTCTTCAGCACTTTGGACACCCACTTCCATACGGATGTTATAGCTTATTGCTTCAAAAACAATGCGATTAATATAAACCAAAAAATCGTTTATAGAACGCTTACTGGTATCTAATTCTTTTACCCATTCTGTTAATAAAGGGCCTTTTTCAGATAACTCAAGATAGGGTTGTAGCTCTTTTAGAGTCAGTGAATCGTAAGTAAATGGATAGTTCTCAGCATATTCCTCAACAAAAAAATCAAACGGATTTATCACTGTCATATCAGCAATGACTTCTACTTCAACGCTAAGTTTTTGGCATTTATCAGGAAAAACAACCCGCGCAACAATATTACCAAAAGGATCTTGTTGCCAATTAATAAAATGATTTTTTGGTTCAATACGCAACGCATAGGCCTTAATAGGCGTACGACTATGAACTGCCGGACGAAGTCTAAAGACATGAGGGGACAAAGACACAGGTCTATCAAAGTTGTATATCGTTTTGTGACGAATGGCGACACGTATGGTCATAATCAGTTTTCCTATTGCCCGATGGTTAGTTTGGCTTTTCTCAACAACTGCGTTGAATTAATAAGCTACATGTAATAGTGTTAGCATGAATTGTTCCAAAATATAATTTTATCAAAACAAAAAAATAAACCTATTAATAGCCTTGTTAGCTGACTAAACCTAAACGACTTTGGCTCGTTGTGTTATTCACAACAATCAAACTCAAACTTTTTAATGCCCTACTTAAACGTAATATAAGTATTTCAGTTTCATTTATTCCAATTGGAACTTGTCGTTAGCGATCAAAAGGCCATTCACTTCTAGTGTGATTTAAGTTTATCTAGACCAATCTTACTTTTTATTTTGAAAAGGCAATAAAGCGACGATAAGGTGACTCACCCTTCCAAGTTATAGACTCAGTGTAATAGTGCATTAAAGCCAGATAACCCAATAAGCCTAGCGTTATCGCTTTGCGAATATCGATGCCAAACAAGTATTCTGTTAATGCGCTAACCAGATTATCGCCATAAGCCTGTAAAACAAAGGCCAAAACAAATGAACACAATGGCAGCACAATAAACACGCTGATATTTAATCGTGCAGCATAACGATAAAGAAAATTTTGAGGATGTTTATGATGCTTGTTGTAATCATGGGTTATATAAAATGAATAGGCCGTTGCATCATGCACCAATCTCGGCACAAGAATGGCCAAAAAATAATAGTGCTGTACAAAAAAATAAAAACTGCTTATAACCAGCAAAATATTGGACCATAGAAACCATTTACCGAAGTTATTGTTTACATAACGCTGACAATAAAATGCACTTAATATCAGACTTAAACATAATAAAGTTGCACTTTGTTTAATCCATTCTGCTTGCTGGGGCTCAAGACTGTTTTTTAGAAAAATACCAATATAAACACATAAACCTGCAGCCACGCTTAACACTAATAAAAGATAAAATGCCCAGTTTGGCAGGCGACAAATACCTCTAACAACTCCATGCTGCTGTTTAAGCACATGATATACTGTCCAAGCCGCAACAAAAATATAAAAGATTTGATAAGGAATAAATAAACTCCCAAGGCCAAATACAATAGCTATAGCAATAGTCATTGCCATAAGATTACGCTGATAGTATTTCAAATAGTCTATGCTGCCTATCAATACAAATGTGCTGGCGAGAATATGTGGCGTTCCAAACAAAATCTGAAATAATAAAAAATGGGTAGGTTTAGTGGGTAAATTTTCTCTTAAAAAACCATGCCAAAACAAAACATCAGCTATTTGTAAAAGAAAGCATAATGGAATAATGGCATACAAGCTCAATAAGACCCTAAATGAGACCGTCAACTTATTTTCAATGGGTACTTCTTGATTTATAAGGATGTGTGCTGACATGAAGGTATCCTCTCGTTTATAGTTGTTATATTTTAAAACAGAAGATAAATTACTCTGAACTATTTTATTAAAAAAATATGAAGACATTATTTCAATTACATGCCAAGTTAAATCAAGATTGCATAAGCCTTGGTCGCTTCGATTTGTGCCAATTATTAATAATGAATGATAGCCAATATCCGTGGTTTATCCTTGTTCCTCAAATTGACAATATCAAAGAAATATATCAGCTAACCAATACTGATCGCCTAACCCTATGCGAAGAATCAAATTATCTTGCAGAAAATCTGGCAACACTTTATAACGCAGATAAAATGAATATTGCTGCAATAGGTAACTTGGTTCCACAACTTCACATCCATCATGTCGTTCGCTACCAAAACGACATAGCCTGGCCTGCGCCAATCTGGGGGAAATTTACCGCCATTCCTTATGCCCCTGAACAAATCACAGATACTATCAATCGCGTTAAAAAACAATTAATGACCTTAAAGAATTAAATCATGAATAAAACACTAAAAAATGCTATCTGGATTCTAATTGCTATCATTGGTGCTTCTTCAATCGGTGGCATTGCAATCACTCGTGGAGAAAATATTAACGCGCTTTGGTTCATAGCCGCAGCTCTTTGTGTTTATGCAATTGCATACCGCTTTTACGCAAGCTGGATTGCTACTACCGTTCTAATGATTGATGATACAAGATCTACGCCAGCAGAGCGCCTTGATAACGGTCATGATTTTGTGCCCACCCACAAATGGATAGTATTTGGCCACCATTTCGCAGCCATCGCAGGCCCCGGTCCTTTAGTAGGACCGACACTGGCTGCACAGTTTGGTTATCTGCCCGGAACACTTTGGATATTATTTGGCGCAGTACTAGGCGGCTGTGTTCAAGATATGGTGACGTTATTTTTATCTACCCGACGTGACGCCAAAAGCTTGGGACAAATGGCACGCGAAGAATTGGGACCGCTCGGCGGAACGGCAGCCTTAATAGGCACGTTTGCCATTATGATTATCCTCATTGCCGTACTCGGACTAGTGGTAGTAAATGCAATGAAACATAGCCCATGGGCCACGTTTACCGTATCTGCAACCATTCCAATTGCCATGATTGTGGGCGTTTACATGCGTTTTATTCGTCCAGGCCAAGTCCTTGAAGCATCAGCTTTAGGGGTTATATTATTATTGTTATCTGTAGTGGGCGGTCGATTTATCGATCAACATGAAACCTTACGTTTACTTTTCAATCACGAGGGTTTGACATTGGCTTGGTGGGTAATGGCATACGGTTTTGCCGCAGCAATTTTACCCGTCTGGTTGTTATTAGCCCCTCGTGATTACTTATCGACTTACATGAAACTAGGCACCATTTCCCTCTTGGCTGTGGCTATTATCATGCTACAACCCAACATAAAAATGCCGGCAATCACTCAGTTTGTAGACGGCACAGGGCCTATTTTTGGGGGTAAATTATTTCCATTTGTCTTTATAACCATCGCGTGCGGCGCTATTTCAGGCTTTCACGCACTGATTGCTTCAGGAACCACACCCAAACTACTGAGTAATGAACGCGATATACGTATGATTGGCTATGGTGGTATGTTATTGGAGTCATTTGTTGCCATGATGGCAATGATTGCTGCTACCGTGCTGGATCCCGGTGTGTTTTTTGCCATTAACAGTTCTGCAGGTGTCGTTGGTTCCGATGCTATTAATGCAGTCGCCAAAATATCTTCTTGGGGCTATCCGGTGACTGTAGAGCAAATGCAAAACCTTGCTCATCAAATGGGCGAAGCCACTTTGTTTGCTCGTACAGGAGGCGCACCCTCATTGGCAGTTGGAATGGCAAGTATTTTCGGCAGCGCATTTGGAGAGAGTCTACTGGCTTTGTGGTATCACTTTGCCATAATGTTTGAAGCTATCTTTATCTTAACAACTTTAGATGCAGGAACACGTGTTGGCCGTTTCATGTTACAGGATATGCTAGGTAATATCTGGCCCAAAATGGGAGAAACCTCCTGGAGGCCTTCTGTTATATTTACCAGTGCTATTGTAGTATCAGGTTGGGGTTATTTTCTTTATATCGGTGTGATAGATCCAAATGGTGGCGTCAATATCTTATGGCCATTATTTGGAATTGCAAATCAAATGCTGGCAGCAATAGCACTTTCTGTAGCAACAGGCATTTTAGTAAAATCCGGTAAATTAAAATATGCTTGGGTTACTGGTTTACCGCTTATCTGGCTAATTACCATTACCAGTTCAGCTGCATGGCAAAAAATTACCAGTGACGATATCCGTATCGGTTTTTTTTCCGCCGCCAATGATTTAACTCATAAACTGGCGAGTGGTCTTTTACCACCAGAAAAAGCATCTATTGCTCCTCAATTGATATTCAATCTACATTTAGATGCATGGCTAACGTTGTTTTTTGTTAGCTTACTATGGTTGATTATTTTTGATATGCTGCGTGTTTGTTCTCGGCACCTATCTGGTAAACCCGTATTACCCTTAACGGAATCGGCGCATATTCCAAGCCGTTCAGTCGAAGATTGGGTTAGGGATTAATGTCAACCAAACTTAAAGCATTCTGGCGATTTATAAGGTGTCTGTCTGGTGATGATGCTTACGAACGATACCTGAAAAACCATGCCAGATATCACAAAACTAATACAGACCATAACTGTCATGGCCCTTTAAGTAAAGCCGATTTTTTTAAACAATGGCAAGATGAAAAATGGAACGGCATTAAGCGCTGTTGTTAGCTCTAATTAGCCCCCCCGTCATTACATGAACTTATAAGCAGTAGACAACAGATATAATAAATTCCTTCTGAAAAAACTGTCGCAGATTCATACAATACATATCAATTATTTTTTTAAATCTGTGGCGATTTATTTATTATAATTTAACCCCATTAAATTCAGTTAATGACTATCGATTACTTAATTATTGGTCAGGGACTTGCCGGCAGCTTATTGGCATGGGAGCTTATGCAACGAAATTGCAATGTCATGATAATAGACAATGGCAAAGAAAGTGCCTCTCAGATCGCCGCCGGTTTAATTAATCCGGTGACCGGTATGCGTTTCGTAAAATCTAAAGATATAGACATATTATTGCCTACGGCCAAACAGTTTTATTCAAAATTAGACAATCGTTTACAGAATAGTTTTTATATAGAAAAACCAATGTTGCGACTGCTTCGCAATAAACCAGAATTAAACCACTGCCTTAAACGGCTTGAACAACCTGATTATCAAGCCTATTTAGGTGCAATAGTACAGCCAGATAAAGACGTGCATAATCTTGTAACGCCATTCGGTTTTCTGGAGCAAAAGCAAACCGGATACTTGTTAACCCGATTATTATTAAGCTGTTTAAAAGATTTCTTTATCACCAAAGACAGTTATCGAAAAGCCGCAATTAATTATCAAGACATTCAATTACAACCTTCTTTACGCTGGCAAGATATTACTCCAAAACAGATTATTTTCTGCGAAGGCCATCATGCCATTCATAATCCCTGGTTTTCTTGGTTACCTTTTCAATTAGTAAAAGGTGAAATTTTAACGCTAAAACATCGCAACCAACTACCTGATAAAATCCTTAACTTCCAAAACTGGTTAATTCCCTTAAATAATGAACAAATCCGTATTGGAGCAACATTTGATCGAGACAACCTCAATACACTCGCTACCGAGACTGGAAAAAACGAACTATTAATGGCTCTATACTCAATTTCACCGCGCTTGGCAGAGGTTACGTTATTAAGTCATCAGGCTAACATTCGACCTTGCACCTTGGACAAACAACCGTTTATCGGTCATCATCCTCAACATGCACAACTGTCAATTTTTAACGGCTTTGGGGCTAAAGGCAGCTTACAAATACCGTGGTATAGCCAACAATTCGCTGAGTCGCTACTACATAACTCGCCCCTACCCTCTCCAATTCAACGCTATTATGCAACGCATTTCACTCGTTAACATAGCCCATAATTTACTTAAAAACAAACTTCTTCCTGGCGATATTGCTATTGATGCTACCTTAGGCAATGGTTACGACAGCTTGTTTCTTGTCGAACAGGTCAGCCCATGTGGCCTGGTTTTTGGTTTTGATATTCAGGAGACAGCTATCGAATCAACCAAAAATAAAATCCTGCAAACCCGTTACCCGGAATGCTTAAAATTAATACACGGAAGCCATGCAGACATGATTGTAAACATTCCCTTAAAATACCATGGGGACATTAGCGTGATCATGTTTAACTTGGGCTATTTACCAGGCGGTGACAAAAGTGTCATAACTAATACAAATTCAACTTTAATAGCTTTAAACAATGCCCGACAATTACTCGCAGTTGATGGAATAATCACTGTTATGGCTTACCCCGGCCATTCAGGTGGAGACTTGGAAGCCGAGCAGGTTAAAAACTGGTGCAATCAATTAGATAAGGTTCAATTTAAGGTCGATTTTATTTCCAGCTCAGTAAATAACAATTCAGCCCCTTTACTTTTTGTGATTCAAAAACTGACTAATCCAAACTTATAGCAAAACAATCTGCTATTATCACGCCCCTGCTAACTTCATTTACATCCAAAAAGGAATCACATGTCAGAATTTAATAATGTATCCATCGTCAAAAAAGCTAACGTCTATTTCGATGGCAAGGTCAGTAGTCGTAATATCCGTTTTGCAGATGGTTCTTCAAAAACGCTGGGCTTTATGTTACCAGGCGAATATACCTTTAATACGGCCGATAAAGAACTAATGGAAATCATTGATGGTGATCTTGAAGTTTTATTGCCCGGAACAGAGCAATGGCAAAAAGTAACAGGGGGAGAATCTTTTGATGTACCTGCCAATGCCGCTTTTACAGTAAGAATAAAAACAGGTACCGATTACTGCTGTTCTTTTATTAAATAATCGCATGGAAAAAGTCGCCATCTTTGTCGATGTGCAAAATATTTATTACACGACCAAACATAGCTATCAAAGACATTTCAACTATAGCGTCTTTTGGGCTCAAGCGACTGCCAACAGAATCGTTGTGGGAGCTTTTGCTTATGCCATCGACAAAGGTGACAGCAAGCAATTGGGATTCCAGCAAATACTTAGAAACATAGGATTTGAAGTCAAACTTAAACCCTACATTCAACGTAGTGACGGTTCTACGAAAGGTGACTGGGACGTAGGCATCACTCTTGATGTAATTGAATATGCAGACAAAGCTGATGTTATTATTTTATTATCAGGAGATGGTGACTTTGATTTGCTTCTCAACAAAGTACGAAATACTAACTTGGTTACTACCGAGGTTTATGGTGTACCCGAATTAACAGCACCATCACTTATCAACTCGGCTAATCGATTTATACCGATTCATAACAACTTGCTACTTTAAGAAAGTTGCAACAATTTATAAAACCAAGCATAAAAAAACCGGATTCCAATAGCCTGAAATCCGGTTTTTTTTATTAGGTCAAACTAAACATTACTTCTTGATAATGCTGATACCTTTTAATAAATTAAGCGCTTCATGTAAGGAATAATCCTCCTGATCTTGCTTGTTGTCTTTTTCCTTTTGTTTATCAACCACTTCTTTTTTATCCTTGCTGGCACCATTGCCATTTTGCAAATGACCCGATAAATCAGATTCTTTGATACCTATAAAATCTGCCTTATCCAAGGCTTCCAATTTAACGCGTTCCAATAAAATATCAGGTTCAATACCCTCAGCCTGAATTGAACGGCCGGAAGGCGTATAGTAACGTGCGGTTGTCAATTTAACTGCAGCTCCATTACTGGTTGGCAAAATAGTTTGGACTGACCCTTTACCGAAGGACTTTTCACCCATAATGACAGCACGCTTTTGATCTTGCAAAGCACCTGCAACAATCTCGGAAGCAGAAGCAGACCCCCCGTTAATCAATACAACAATCGGTGCCCCGTCAATCAGATCATCTGGAGCCGCATTAAAACGCATTTCCGAGTTTTCAATCCGTCCTTCCGTGTAAACAATTAGCCCGCTTTTTATGAAAGCATCACTCACTTCAACCGCTGCATTTAAAACACCACCGGGGTTATTTCTTAAATCCAACACTAGTCCTTTAAGTGGACCGCCATTTTCTTTTTTCAACGCAGCAAGCGCTTCTTTTAATGAATCGCCTGTACCTGATTGAAAACTACTAATACGCACATAGCCATAGCCTTTTTCCAATATCCGGCTCTTGACACTTTTAACTTTTATAATGTCACGCGCCAAAGTCATTTTTAAAGGGGCTTCCGCGCCCTCACGAACAATAGTAAGAACAATTTTACTACCTGGCTCACCTCGCATCAGCTTTACTGCATCGGTTAAAGTCATACCTTTTACCGGTTTATCATCAAGCTTGATAATAAGATCCCCCGTTTTTATTCCAGCTTTTTGTGCAGGTGTATCATCTATTGGTGAAACAACTTTAATAAAGCCGTTTTCCATAGTGACCTCTATGCCTAATCCACCAAATTGGCCGGTAGTACCTTCTTTCAGCTCTTGATATTCTTCGGCAACCAAATAGGCAGAATGTGGATCAAGTCCGCTTAACATGCCACGAATAGCATCTTCCAATAATTTCTTATCGGTTACAGGCTCTACATAATCCCTTTTTATCCGACCAAAAATTTCTGTAAATGTCCGTAAATCCTCATAGGGTAGTGTTTCGGTATCTGTTGCTACTTCTCCATTATTCCTCTCGGCAAACACACTACCGCAAATACCTATAAAAACACCCAACATAATTCCCAGGGATAAAATAAAAATAGCTTTCTTTTTTAGCATGTTATTAAAAACTCCATATCCTCGATTTCGACCTATATTATCATCTAACAAACAACAACTTAAAACCAATCATTTGCGGCACCATTCAATCGGGTCAATTGGCACGCCTTTGCTTCGTATTCCAAAATACAACCCTGCCTTATTACGCCCACCACTTTGGCCAACAGATGCAATAACGTCTCCAGCTTCTACCATATCACCTAGTTGCTTATAAAGACTTTGATTAAAGGCATAAAGTGTCATATAACCTTGACCATGATCAATAATGATCAACAAGCCATAACCACGTAACCACTCAGCGAAAACTACTTTACCCCGTGTAACCGCTTTAATATCGATACCTTCACTCGCATCAATCAACACGCCATCCCAAGTACCTTCTGTACGAGCACTTCCAAACTTATGCGCCAACTTTCCAGCCACAGGCCAAGGCAATTTACCTTTAAGACTCAAAAAATCAGCATTAGCATCATTAGTATTTGGTGTCGATGTTGACAACTGTTTTGGCTGTTCTGCATCGACTGACAGTGTTTTTTCTGAAGCAGACAATGAGCTAATCAAGCTTCTCATCCTGTTCTCACTTTCATGTAACTGACTTAATTGCTGCTCAGTTGAAGAAGAATCAGTACCAATTTGAGCCAGCAAATCATTTCTTTGATTTCTGGCTTCAGAAAGTGCTGCCTGTTCTGATTTTTTACTTTCCAGATCTTGCTCTAAAACAATGGTTTCAGCTTGTTTCTGCTTATCCAACTCATCCAGTTCCTTAACAGCTGCTTCCAGATCAATGAGTTTTTTTAAGCGGTCTTTATTAAAATAATTAAAATAAACCATCATTCGACCCGATAAGGCATGGTTATCCTGATTAAACAGTAACTTTAGCTTTTCTTTTTGACCCATGGCATAGGCGAGCCTCATCTGCTCGCCCAATTCCTTACTTATTTTCTGAACATCGCTCTGGCCATCATCGATATCTTGACGAATTTTATCCAGACTTTCGCGTTTTTGTTCAATTCTAACTTGCAATTTTTTTAGATCAGCTGCCGTTTCACCATAATGTTTATCAATATCTGACAATAAACTCTGCAGCCTGTCTTTCTGTTCTGAAAGTAGCTGCCTCGACTGGGGATTATTATCAATACCGGATTCGGCGTCAGTGAGTTCATTAACGCTTTGCAAATCCTCCGCATAACAATAATCGAACCCGATGCCCAGCAAAAAAACAAATAGCAGCTTTTTTCTCATCCACGGCTCATGCAACGGCAATAAGCGATCTACCCGTCATTTCCTCGGGCTGTGCAACACCTAATATTGCCAACATGGTTGGCGCTAAATCAGATAACCCGCCACCGGAAGCTAAAGGCTTATCACCACAAACATAAACCAAAGGAACCTTGTTTGTGGTATGCGCGGTATGTGGCTGACCCGTAGTTTTATCAACCATTTGTTCAATATTACCATGATCAGCTGTCAACAATAATTGTCCACCGACAGACTTAAGAGCATCAACAACATGTTGTAGTGATGCATCCACAGCCTCCACAGCAAGAACGGCTGCAGGAATAATACCTGTATGCCCAACCATATCGCAATTAGCATAGTTGCAAATAATCACATCGTATAGACCACCCGTAATCGCATCGACCAAATGATCTGTAACTTCTCCAGCATTCATTTCCGGCTGTAAATCATAGGTTCTAACTTTAGGTGATGGCACCAAAATTCTGTCTTCTCCTGGAAAAGGCGTATCGACTCCACCGTTAAGAAAGAAAGTAACATGAGCATATTTCTCGGTTTCTGCCAGTCGGAGTTGTTTCATGCCTAAAATAGACAAATACTCTCCGAGACAGTTTTTAATATCCACCGAAGGAAAAGCGATATCGTAACCAAAATTTTGGTGATATTCCGTCAACGTGCAAAAATATCCTTGATGTGGCGCACGCCCTCTTTCAAAGGAGTCAAATGTGGGCAAGGTCAAAGCTTGAGAAATTTCACGGGCACGATCCGCTCTAAAATTCATGAAAACAACCGAATCTTCAGGGTCAAGAGCCACTGCAAGACCTTCAGAATCAGTTATAGTCGTCGGTAAAACAAACTCATCTGTTTCACCTCTTTCATAAGCAGCTTCCAAAGCCTTTGAAGCTGAATCTGCATAGAAACTGGCAGTGCCGTTAGCGATCATGTCATAGGCAGATTTTACACGATCCCAACGATTATCTCTATCCATCGCATAAAAGCGACCCACTATTGAAACGATACGACCGGTTCCAACAGCCGCAAATTTTGCATCCAATAATTCAAGGGAAGCCATTGCGCTTTTAGGGGGTACATCTCGTCCATCCAAAAACGCATGCAAATAGATTTTACGTAAACCGCGTTTGGACGCCAACTCCACCATTGCAGCAATCTGCTCTTCGTGACTATGCACGCCACCCGGAGACAACAAACCCATAATATGCAATGCCTTGCATTTTTCTATGGCAAGATCAACTGCACGGCACAATACCGGATTAGTAAAAAAACTACCATCTTCAATTGCATCATTAACTTTAGAGAAATCTTGCGGCACATAACGCCCGGTTCCAATGTGGATATGTCCCACTTCAGAATTACCCATTTGATCATCAGGCAACCCAACAGAGCGACCGGAACAATCTAATAAAGTCATCGGGTAATCTTTCTGCAACTTATCCCAACAAGGCGTATTAGCCATTGCAATGGCATTATTTTCTTTTTCCAATGAGTAACCAAACCCATCAATTATCAATAAAACTAGTGGTTTAGGTCGAGTTAACATCTTCTTATTTATCTCCAAATACTAACAATAAAATGGGTGAAACCGATGCTTGCAAATTTAATTATAAAATACTGTAATATTATCCATTACCCAAAATGATTGAAAATAGAGTATCATTTTGTTAAATTTGCTGCTTTAAAAATAGGCAACGTTGCCATTATATTAATACACGTTGATAGCAGTTGTGTATAAATAATTCGTCTTGGGTCCTTATTCAATCTATAGACACCTTAAAATAAATATTTAGTTAAGTAGCCCTATGCAGATTAAAGACAAAGATATTGCTTATGATGACACAGACATCGTTAGAGCAGCTGAATGCTTAAAAGCCATGTCAAATCCATTACGATTAAAAATATTATGTGTACTTGGCAGTAACTCAATCAGTGTACAACACATTGTAGAACAGGTTGGTACCAGTCAAAGCAATATTTCCCAACACTTGATAATTCTTAAAAATAAAAAAATTCTTGGCTCTAAAAAAGACGCTAATAAAGTTTATTACTTTATAGAAGATATTCGTATGTTAAAGCTGATTAAAATGATGCGCGATGTTTTTTGTTCCAATCACTAATACAATTTACTATTCCACTTAACCAAATAATCATATTCCATGGACCGTTACCTAGATTTCATTTTAAACCACTATATTTTATCACTTGCGCTGGCAGTAGTTACCTACCTGCTAATTCAGGAGTTATTAGACGCAGCCTTAAAAAAATTCGACGCTGTATCACCTTTGCTGGCTGTCGCTAAAATGAATGATAGCGAAACCCTTGTTATTGATGTCAGAGAGCTAAATGAATACATTCTTGGCCATATTGACCCCTCCCTAAATATGCCCTTGGGTAAATTAACTGAAGAACTTCCCAAAATAGCTGATCACAAAAACAAGCCCGTTCTTATTTCCTGCCAAACAGGTACACGTTCTGCATCAGCAGCAAAATTATTAATCAAGGCTGGATTTGAGCAAGTGTTTGTAATTACAGGTGGCATGCAAGCATGGGAAAACGACTATAAATTACCCGTAAAAATAACCAATAAACAAAAAACAAAAGTTACGCCTAAGGCCTAACTTTTTAGCATAGATAATTTCTATATCTTATTAAATTTATCCCTTAACCACCCACACACCTTTATTATGGCTGAAGAACAAACTACGACAGAAAAACAATTTTCCATCCAAAAGATTTATACAAAAGACATGTCTTTTGAAACACCTAATTCACCTAAAATCTTCACCGAAAAATGGGAACCATCCGTTGATTTTAATCTGGGGTCTCACGTCGAACCCTTAGAAAACTCATTATATGAAGTAGCCCTTACCGTCACTATTACTGTTAAAAGTGAAGACAAAACTGCCTATCTGGTTGAAGTCAATCAAGCCGGTATTTTTGCTTTAAGCGGCTTTTCAGAACAAGAAATGGGCCCAATGGTTGGCAGCTTTTGCCCTAACATCCTCTTTCCTTATGCCAGAGAAGCTGTTTCTGATTTGGTAGCAAAAGGTGGTTTCCCACAATTGCTTTTAGCCCCTGTCAATTTTGATGCGTTGTATTCACAACATATTCAAGCGCAACAACAAGTGCCAAGCTCTGAAACCATCAATTAATTGATGTGAAAAATAAAAAAATAGCTATCCTTGGCGCTGGCTCTTGGGGCACAGCGCTTGCTATTTTGGCAGCTAGAAATGGCTGCCAAACTTTATTATGGGGACACAACCCCGAACACATGCAGGCTCTTGCTACAGAGCGTCAAAATATACGGTATTTACCTAATCTTCCTTTTCCTGATAATCTGCAGGTCACCTCAGCGTTATCTGACGTTGCCACCTTTAGCAACTTAATACTGATATGTGTTCCCAGTCACGCCTTTAAAAAAACGCTAATCAATCTTAAACCCTATTCATCCAGTAACATACAAATAGCATGGGCCAGTAAAGGCTTTAACCCTGATGATGGCTGCCTGCTTCATGAAATAGTCGCCGAAATATTTACCGAACAAACACCCGCCGCTATCCTGTCTGGTCCTACCTTTGCACGCGAAGTAGCTGCCAACTTACCCACCGCTCTTACCATAGCCTCCGCGCAACCCGATTTTGCCAAACAACTCAGCGCTATCTTACATGGCGGGCTTTTTAGAATTTATACCAGCTCTGATGTTATTGGTGTTGAAGTGGGTGGTGCGGTAAAGAATGTTTTGGCTATAGCTGCAGGCATTGCCGATGGCTTGGGCTTTGGTGCCAACACACGAGCCGCCCTAATTACCCGAGGGCTTAATGAGATTATTCGCTTAGGCGTTGTACTGGGTGGAAAACAGGAAACCTTTATGGGCTTGGCAGGCTTGGGGGATCTTATTTTAACCTGCACAGACAATCAATCCAGAAACCGTCGCTTTGGTTTGGCACTTGGCTTAGGTAAAAATAGAAACGACGCCATACAAGAAATTGGTCAAGAAATTGAAGGCATATCAGCCGCAAGAGAAACTTTTTTATTGGCCAAAAAGTATGGAATAGAAATGCCTATTACTGAACAAACCTATAAAGTGCTCTACGAAGACTTGGCGCCTTTAACTGCCGTACAAAATCTATTGTCGCGTGAACAAAAAGCAGAATCTTAATACCCACTAACTAGGTTACGGTACTGATTGATTAGGTGTCGTTATTCTGGAAAAATCATTCGATCCACGGAAATTTTCAAAAAGTGACAATAAATTGCCTGTCGCCTTAAGGATGAGAGAAGGTGATCTTGGCATTGTTGATTAATAAAAGAGTTATGATTACTACAAAAAAACCCATCAAAACTTTCGTACACCTTATATCTCAGAAATTTATCTGGATAATCATAGCCTCTTATATTATTGCGACCATGATGCCAGAATTTGGTCTTAAGATTCGTCATTTTAACTTTGGCAATGTGCATGTGTTTCAAAGTAATTTGGTGATATCTTTGCCCCTAATAATGCTGGCATCTTTACTATACAATGCCGGACTTGGCGTAAAAGCCATAGAATTGAAGCATCTATTGCATAAACCTTTTTTGTTACTCAGTGGCGTATTAGGAAATATAGTAGTCCCACTAACCTTTATCATCGTCATAAATTTTATTGCAATTTTGGCATGACCAAGATGAGTTACAACAGATTCTTGTTGGTCTTGCTTTAGTTGCTTCCATGCCTATCGCTGGAGGCTCAACTGCGTTGGTACAAAACGC
>Ga0268283_1000699_pt1 | contig 19546 bp, 17 predicted proteins | sample saktaG_13_FD_190140 | JGI IMG/M metagenome (GOLD analysis project Ga0268283, IMG submission 190140) | Saline water microbial communities from Sakinaw Lake, British Columbia, Canada - sak_2013_06_06_36m | ecosystem: Environmental > Aquatic > Non-marine Saline and Alkaline > Saline ... | reverse complement strand
CCGGCTGTCATACAAACGATTTCAACCAGACAACGAGTCCGAACCATACGACGTCGCAATTTCCTAAAACCTGTGAGACCTGTCATACCCCAAGTGCATGGGCTCCATCAACCTTCAATCATACTTCAGTATACCCGCTCACGGGCGCACACAATACAGTTGCCTGTACCCAGTGTCATGCAAGTGGATATCCAAATACTCCAACTACATGTATTGGTTGTCATCAGAATGATTTTAATCAATCGGCTAACCCAAGTCACTCGAAAATCGGGATTTCTACTGATTGTAAAACATGTCATACAACAAATCCCGGATGGGCTCCTGCTACTTTCGCGACACATAATAGCTACTATGTTCTTGCTGGAGCTCACGTTGCAGTTGCTTGTGCTACCTGCCATAAAGGTAATTATAACACCACCCCTAACACATGTGCAGGTTGTCATCAAACTAATTACAACCAGACAAAAAGTCCAAATCATACTGCCGCCCAATTTTCAAATGCATGTGCTACTTGTCACTCACAAAGTGCGTGGGTTCCTTCAACATGGAGTCACACAACATATTTCCCCATTTCAAGTGGTAACCATAAACTGAGTTGTGTAACCTGCCATACAAACGCTGCAAATTATGCAGTGTTTACCTGTGTTACATCTGCATGTCATGCCACAGCTCATAACAGGAACCAGGGTAGTGCCGGATGTTATTCCTGCCATCCTACCGGACGAGGTGGTTGATCATAACTAATTTTTTAGCGCATAGAACCATGAAGTATATACTTTCAGTATTTCTTTTATTTATTTTAATACTTAACCTTAAAGGACAAACCCTTGGCGAGTCAAAGGAGGGTACGATATCTTTTATGACCACCCAGAATATTTATGTAAAGTTTCAATCCACGTCAGAGATATCGGCAGGTGATACACTTTTTGTACTTCAGGATGCGAAAATGTTACCAGTACTTATTGTTAAAGATCTTTCATCGATTTCCTGCGTTTGTACTCCAATATCTGTAAAACACCTTACTGTAGCAGACAAGATCTTGACCCGGCCTAAAATTATACAGACTAAAAAGCCAGTAGAAGCAGTTGCAATTCCAATTTTACAGCCTGTACAGACAGCAGTTGATACAGGAGCCATTAAAAAAGAACTTCCAAAAGAGTTGAAACAAAATATCAACGGCCGTATTTCTGTTTCTTCGTATACTAATTTTTCGAATGTTTCTGCCACTACTGAACGCCTGCGTTATACATTTTCGCTTGATGCCAGGAATATTGGCGGTTCAAGGTTATCAGCCGAAACCTATATTTCATTCTCACACAAAATCAACAATTGGAATGAGATAAAAAATGATATTTATAATGGATTGAAGATTTATAGTTTATCGGTTAATTATGCTTTTAATACGAAAAATAATATCTGGATCGGGCGAAAGGTAAACCCGATGCTGGCGAATGCCGGTGCTGTCGACGGAGTACAGTACGAAACGAAATTCAGATCATTTACCGCCGGTGCTTTTGCAGGTACACGGCCTGATTATATGAATTACAGTTTCAATGCCAACTTGCTGCAATACGGTGGTTATTTCGGGCATGATTATGCAAATAAAAAAGGCGGCAGTGTGCAGACGTCGGTAGCTTTCGTTGAGCAAACGAACAATGGCAACATTGATCGCCGGTTTGCCTACCTGCAGCATTCCAACTCACTGCTGACAAATCTTTATTTATTTGGATCTGTCGAATTTGACCTTTTCAATAAAGTCAGGAATATTACCACCCAGGATACTACTTACACGCCGAATAACACGCCTACTATGTCGAACTTATATGTTTCGCTGCGATACAGAGTGATTAAGCAGTTGTCGCTTTCGCTGTCGTACAGTAACCGGCAAAATATTATCTACTACGAAACATATAAAAGCATTATTGATCAGCTTCTCTACCAGTCGACGATGCAGGGCTATACGTTTCAGCTAAATTTTCGTCCTGGTAAAAAAATATCAATCGGAGCAAATGCAGGGTATCGTTTCAGCAAAACTGATCCCAAGCCATCTAAAAATTTATACTCCTATGTTACTTATAGCAATGTTCCCTGGCTAAACGCTTCAGCAACCTTTTCGGCCACGTTTATGCAGACAAGTTATATCAATGGCAGTATTTATAGCCTGGGATTATCGCGCGATATTATTCCGGGGAAATTATATGGCGGCGTTAGTTACCGGTATGTTGATTATAAGTTTGTAAATAGCGAAACACCATTAAAGCAGAATATGGCCGAAATGGATATTAACTGGAGCATAATGAAAAGGCTTTCGCTTTCGGTGAACTATGAAGGAACATTTGAAAAGAGTAGAAACTATGAAATGATTTATGTAAATCTGACACAACGCTTTTAGATTTATGCCGTTTTCCCAGAGCCATTGGTTCAACAACAGGATCTAATTTAAATAATAACTTCAGTATTTTTACCTTTAAGCTCCGGAAAATAAATAGCGTTAACTAAAACTTCGACTAACTTTCCCCGTTATCTATACTGTGCAAAACAAATGGCAGACTTCTGCCAGGTATTCTTACGATGAATTATAACAATGGTTTGATGAAATTCAAATAAAATGTTAAAATGAAGGGAAACGACAGTCATATCTACGTTATTTTTGGAGCATCCGGCGACCTGACCAAACGGAAACTGGTTCCGGCTTTATATTCACTATTTGTCCAGGGTTTGTTACCCGATAAATTTGCACTCCTGGGCGTTTCCCGATCCGAGTTCACCGATGATGAATTCAGGTTTGCAATGAAAACGGCAGTCAATGAATTTAAGGAGATCGATGATACAGCGAAGATCGATGATTTCGCAACTAAAATATATTACGAGCCGATAAAGTTTAGTGAGGCTGCAACATATATCTCGCTTAAGAAGCGTATCGAACAGTTGAGGAAAGATGGAGATATCTGTGGGAATTCAATATTTTATTTGTCAACTCCGCCAAGTTTATATGGCGTTATTCCATCACACCTAGCTTCAGTTGGTTTAAATAAGCAAGATGATGGCTGGAAGCGTGTTATTATTGAGAAACCTTTCGGTTATGACCTCGAATCGGCAACAAAACTCAAAGATCAGTTGTTGGAGCACTGGGCAGAAGAACAATTGTTCAGGATTGATCATTACCTTGGCAAGGAAACTGTTCAGAATCTTTTAGTTACCCGTTTTTCGAACGGTATTTTCGAACCCTTATGGAATCGTAACTACGTTCATCATGTAGAAATTACTTCTGCCGAAAGTTTAGGTGTTGAGAAACGCGGCGGTTATTACGAAACTTCCGGTGCCTTGCGCGATATGATTCAAAATCACCTGCTCCAGGTAGCCGCTTTTACAGCCATGGAATCACCTTCTTCGCTCGAACCCATGGCAATCAGAAATGAAATATTGAAAGTACTTCAATCCTTACGGCCGATTAAAAAAGAAGATGTTAAAACGCATGCAATACGTGGTCAGTATCTGGCGTCGCATATTAAAAATGAAGCAATCCCAGGGTATCGCGAGGAAGCAGGCGTTGATCCTAATTCAATGACTGAAACTTTTGCCGCGTTAAAGTTCTATATCGATAACTGGCGATGGGGAGGTGTGCCATTTTATATCCGCACTGGTAAAAGGCTTCCGACCAGGGTTACTGAAGTAGTAATACATTTTAAGTCAACACCGCATTTTCTGTTTTCACAGGGAACAGGGCATAGTACCTCTAATCAATTAGTGATCCGTATTCAGCCTGACGAAGGTATTTTATTGAAATTTGGAATGAAAATACCAGGTGCAGGATTTGAAGTTCAGAATGTGAATATGGATTTTCATTATTCCGATCTGTCACATCAGCGTATTCCGTCGGCTTACGAACGACTCCTTTTTGATTCCATAAAAGGCGATTCTACGTTGTTTGCGCGCACTGAAGAAGTTATCGAAGCCTGGAAATTCCTGACTCCGGTTCTTGACGCCTGGAAAAATGACAAGGAAATACCTCTTTATGGATATCCTGCTGGCAGTTGGGGTCCTGAAAAAGCGGATGATCTTATTGAAGACAAGGAAATTACCTGGCGATATCCTTGTAAAAACTTGTCGGATGATGGTATTTATTGCGAACTGTAGAAATGGGAAATTCAATCAAAATATTTAAAACTGGTGATCAACTTTCGTATTTCTTCGCCGAAAAGATTGTGATTGGTATACAGCAGACTCCTCAAGGGAATCATTATTCGATAGCACTCTCAGGTGGATCAACCCCTCGAAAAGTATTTGAATATATTGCTGTGCATTTCAAAACAAAGATCGACTGGTCGAAAGTTTTTGTTTTTTGGAGTGATGAGCGCTGTGTTGATCCCGGAAGTGATGAAAGCAATTTTAGGATGGCAAAGGAAAGTTTGCTGGACATGGTTTCTATCCCACCAGATAATATCTTTCGAATATATGGAGAAAATGATCCGGATGTTGAAGCTGATCGGTACTCAGAAACTGTCAGATGTCATGTATCTTTGCAACGCGATGTCCCTCAGTTTGATTTGATGATGCTTGGGCTTGGGGATGATGGGCATACGGTTTCCATTTTTCCAGGGTATCTGCCTCTATTTAATAGTACTAAACTCTGTGAGGTTGCCGAAAACCCATATTCCAAACAAAAAAGAATTACCGTTACCGGCCAAATCATTAATCATGCAAAAACTGTTGTTTTCCTGGTTACAGGTGCATCGAAAGCCGAGATGGTTTACCGGATAATCGAAAAAAAAGATGGTTGGGAAAAACTCCCGGCTGCCTTGGTAAAACCCGAAGATGGTGAACTCCTTTGGTTGCTCGATGAACAGGCGGCGAATAAATTATCTCCTAATTCGAAATATAATGATGAATAAATTAATACTGGGTATACTGTTTTCGCTTGTTGCTTTAAACACTTTTGCTATTGGAAATGATACTGTTCAATATCCTGAGCTAAATAAAACCTATATAAAATCGTACTGGTACGATTCGAAGAATTTTGTTGTTTCGCCTGCAAAATGGCGGACGAAACAGTGGATTGAATTCGGGGTTGTAGCCGGAGCCGGTGTGCTGGCATATACTCAGGACGAAAAGATTCAAAAATACTTTGTTGCTCATCAGTCAGAAACTGCGGGAAACCTTTCGAAATATGTTTTTGAGCCTTTCGGGAGATTTTCACCTGTTATTATTGGCGGCTTATACCTGGGCGGCAGGCTGGCAAAGGATAACAGGCTTGCCGGAACATCACTTACAGCAGCAAAAGCCTTTATTGTATCATCAGTTTGTGCAGGTATAGTGAAACAAATTACGCACCGTCACCGGCCTTACCAGGATGATATTCCCGATCATGCAAATTGGGATGGGCCGTTCAGCAGCATTGAGTATACCAGTTTCCCTTCCGGGCACTCTACAGCTGCATTCAGCATGGCAACGGTATATGCAATGGAATACAGCAGTACGATATGGGTTCCGGTGCTTGCATACACTCTTGCTGCCGGCACTGCTGTTTCGAGGCTTTACGATAACGACCACTGGGCTTCGGATGTGGTTATAGGCTCGGCATTAGGATTTGTAACCGGCCGGTTCATGTGGAAACAAAGCCGTAAAGGCAATAATCGGGTGGTAATACTTCCATCAGCGGGAACGCACACTGCTTCAGTGACATTTATTCTCAATCTGGCTGAACCTAAGAAGCCAAAGGTTTGTTTCTAATAATAGTACAGTTTAGTTACCAGGTGTTCAGGATATACATTTCGTGCTATTCTGAAACCCCAAATTCTGTTTCATGCGCATTTTCTTTATCATTCTAGGCATTGTATGTGTTATTCTGGCAGTTTTGGGTATTCTGTTGCCCGGGCTACCGGCAACTCCATTTCTGCTGTTGGCATCATATGCTTTTGCGCGAAGTTCCAAAAGAATGCACGACTGGCTGATCAATCATAAAATGTTTGGACCCATTTTAAGTGATTTCATTGACCGGAAAGGCATACGGCTTCACATTAAAATTATTTCACTTTTAATGATGTGGGGAATGATGTTCTTTTCTGTGGTTTATCTTATTGATAACGATATAGTTAAATACATTGCAGCGGGTGGTGCTGTAGTTGGTACTATTGCCATCATGCGTTTCAAAACAATCAGGGATTAGTCGGAGTAGAAGATTGTTATTGGGAAATTGCTAATCGAAAATAAGAGACATAAAAAGTTAAAAGGAATTAAATCAGCCTCTTAACTATTCTCAATTAACCATTAACTATTTCCCTGAAAATTAATGCGCATCCAGGTTATGAAGCATATAAATACTGTGCCTGAGAGTAGGAGTGATCTCCGTCATATATTCTTCTACGGCTTTTACGCTTCCAGGTAAAGTATAAACCAGAGTGCTGCCCATAACTCCGGCAATTGCTCTTGACAAGAGTGCGTTTGGTTTCAGGCTGCCGTATTTGAACCGGATCAGTTCCATAATTCCGGGAATTTCCTTGTCCAGGAATGGTTTAACAACATCGGGTGTAATATCGCGGGGACCGATTCCTGTTCCGCCGGTTGTAATTACGATGTCAACCAGATCTTTACGGGCTTGTTCAAGTAATTCTTTTAGGATTTCTGCATTATCCGGAATAAGTTTTCGGGCGATGGCAAATTTCCATCCTTCTGTTTCAAAAAATACACTTAACAATTGTTCGATTTTTGGACCCGACCGATCGCTGTATTCGCCGCGGCTGGCACGGTCGCTTAACGTAATTATCAATACGTTGTAAGTGCGAGGAGAATATATTACTTCATCGCCTGCTTTTACAATTCCGTTTTTCAGAACCCTGGCAAAAATACCTTCTTTGGGCATTACGCAATTTCCGACTTCTTTAAAAATAGCGCAGGAAGTTCCATGACATTCTTTACCGATCTGGGTAATTTCTAGTTCTACTTCTCCTATCGTAAGCCTGTCGAGCGGATGCGTATTTACCAGTTCAAGACCTTTGGTCGTAATATTTTCGGCAAATTCGCCATAATTTATTTTACGGCCCGCTGCATGCGTAAACCTTTGTACACTTTCATCAGCAAGCAGGCTAACCTGGCGGTGCCAATCGCCGGCATGAGCATCCCTGGCAACACCTAGTTCGTTTAGTTCAATTTCTGGTACAGGAACTTTTATAGTGCCTTTTTTCTCACTTATATTTACAGATACTACTGTTATAGGGGTCGACATGCGTTTAGGGGATTTGGGTTTAGGTAATTCAATTGTTGAGGGAAGAGCTGTTTTGAAGGTTTGAGTAAAATGAATTGTCTTTGGATGGTCATTCGATTGTCATTCAATTGTGGAGGGTTGAATTAAGTTGAGGAATGGTGAGAAAATACTTGTTATTCGATATTAATTCAATTGTTGCCTGGGTTTTGAGACTTAGGTTTTGGGACTTGGAATTTAAGACTTTGATTTTTAGTCATTACTTTCTTTTCCTTTCTGGTTTTGAAGTACAAACTGCACGCCTTCAATAATATAGAAAACAGATGATGCCAGCAAAGATAGCCCGAGAGATATAAAGAACGTCCCTTTGTAAAGCTCCGGGATAACTTTCCAATGGCTGATCATGATTCCCATGGTTATCATAAACGACATTAAGATGTAGCCGCGCAAATCGAAAAAAGCGAACAAACATGGTCTGCGCTGGGGTAGTTTTATGATACGGGTGATATACCTCAAACTCACTTTCCGGAATACAAGCATGAAAAAAGGAACAAAACCTGCAATTCCGATAAGGTAATTTACAAAATGATGAAGAGCATGCCTTTCGATAAAGATAAAACCCATTTTCAGAATTCGGTATGCAGCAAATCCCCAAAGAGCAGCCCCCAGTGCTATAAGCACAGGTTTGGGAGCACTGGGTTTCAACATCTGAAGGATTTTAGTCGGCATGGGTTCAGGAATTATTTGGTTCTTTTTTACGATTCTTCCTGTTTATATTGATTTTCCTGCTGATTCATAAAATTGATGTTAGCAGGGTTAAAGATGGATTGTTCATTAAATTCTCTCATTCGGTTCAATCCAGAACGGTACATGAAAATAAGGAATGGAATAAATGTCAGCAACAGCAATGGATGTCCGGACATAAGCATGAAGTCGTAAATGCCGTGGAGTAGCCATGGAACCGTAAATGCCCTTAGTAGCCATTTCCCTTTTCCCTGCACACTGAAACGGGCAAGACCAAGATAAAACCCCATAACGATGCCGAAAATGGCATGCCCCGGAACAGCGGTAAAAGCTCTTAACAAACCAACCTGCATGGGGTTTCCTGAAAAAACATAAAAAATATTTTCGATAGCTGCGAATCCCAGAGCTACTGAAACAGCATAAACAATTCCGTCAAATTTCTCGTTGAAGTTAGGATTTCGCCAGATAAGGATAAAAACAGCAAAATATTTGAACGCTTCTTCGGTGGCTCCAGCAACTATAAAACCATCGAAAGCAGCTTTTGGTAATTTGGCCAGGCCACTTCCAAATCCCATAATATAAGTTTCCACTAAGCCAGCCGGGAAAATTATAATCGCGCCAAGCAGAATTCCTTTCAATATCAGTTTAACAGGTTCTTTTTCATACTTGTCGCGGAAATACACATACATCATTATAATGATTGCGGGTGCCAGGGCCAGAAGGAGCAGATACATGCTAATTGTTTTATAATGTCAAAGATATTTGGGCGTGACCGTCTTTAGATATCTGTTTTAGTTTTACTTATAAGTTTAATATTGCTGATCTCCATTACTTTGTCAACAGCCTTGCACATATCATACACGGTAAGCAGCGATGCCGAAACTGCTGTAAGTGCTTCCATTTCAACACCTGTCTGTCCAATGCAGTGTACTTCGCTTATGGCAGTTACGCCAAGAGTTTCGATATATAGTTTTACATCAACTTTGGTGATCATAAGGGTATGGCACAAAGGAATAATAGACGATGTTAGTTTTGCTGCCTGTATCCCCGCCAATTGGGAAACGGTAAGCACATCTCCTTTTTTCATATTGTTTTCCTGCACCAGCTTCACGGTTTCGGGCTGTAAGCTGATAAATCCCTGTGCCTTAGCGATCCGCAACTGGTTTGGTTTATGACCCACATCCACCATGTTGGCTTTACCTGCTTCGTCGGTATGACTTAATTTATTCATTTGGTATTGGGGTTTTAAGTTCCAGGTTTAAATGCAGTGCGTTCAAATGTTATATTGTTCAAATATTTGGTCATGCTGAGCAGAGTCGAAGCATCAAATTTCATGTTTCAAGATTTAGGTTCTGACCTCGCAAATCAAAATTCACAAATCCCCCAAAATCTCTCCGTCTCTCCGCCTCTCCGTCCCTCCGCCTCTCCGTCTCTCCGTCTCCCAGTCACCCCTCACCTAATCCCTAAAAACCCAATCCCCAGCCACTAACCCCCGATATTATAAAACTCTCCATGCCTGTTTACAGTTCCGCATGAAGGTTTGTTGCCCAGTGCCATTTTTAATGCTTCTGCAGCACCATGCTCCCTCACGTTGTATTCCATGTCATTAAAAAGGCAAGGTTTAATCATCCCATTGGCTGTGAGACGCAAACGGTTACACGTTGAGCAATCACCGCCACTGCCACCATCCACAATATAAAATTCGCCTTTTTCGAGGTCCATCTGCCTGATAAAACGGACTTGCAATCCGTTCTTTTTTCCATATTCAGCTACTTCAACAGCATCGGGTTCGGAAGCGGATTTTACAATTACGCAGTTTATTTTCACAGGTGAAAGACCTGCTTTTACAGATGCTTCAATTCCTTTTATGACATTACCGATTTCACCGCCACGGGTGATCTGCCTGTATTTTTCAGGATTCAGGGTATCGAGACTCACGTTGATACGATGCAATCCGGCATCCTTAAGTGGTTGAGCGAACTTTTCTAAAAGCTGCCCGTTGGTAGTCATCCCCAAATCCTGAATACCAGGTTTTGAAGCAATCATTTCAATCAGGTTTACAATTCCTTTACGCACCAGAGGTTCGCCTCCGGTAATCCGCACTTTGTCAACTCCAAGAATAAGAGCGGCATCAACCACTTCCATTATTTCTTCGAACGAAAGTATATCGCCATGCTGCATCAAAGGAATTCCTTCGGCAGGCATACAATATGTGCATCGCAGGTTACAGCGGTCGGTAACCGAAATGCGGAGGTAATTTATACGCCGGTTATACGAGTCGAACATCTACCAAAGTGCCTTTACTGATTTCATTTTCTCCAATTTCGATTGTTACAATTCCATGAGCATTTATATAGGAATGTATATGTGCTGATCCATGATATTCTACCGGCATGGCGGTTCCTTCTGATGAAAGATAAACCGGGAAGAAAGCCTTGCGTGTCGTCCTTTTCCTTGTATAGTCAATACCCATAGGCACTTTTAGCTGCATTTCGGGAACATTGTTGCCTGTGATCAACTTGATAAGGTGTTTCACCAGCAGCTCAAACTGAACAAAGGAAGAAACAGGATTTCCAGGCAATGCAACCAGGTATTGATTTCCGCGGGTAGCAAAAATAACAGGTTTACCCGGTTGAACTTGCATACTGCGAAATTTGATATCAAAACCAGCCTGTTGAATCACAGCAGGAACAAAATCAAAATCGCCTGCTGAAATTCCTCCGGTTAAAATTACGATGTCACTTTCGGCAGCGGTTTGCTGAATGATTTCAAGGGTAGCTTCTTCGGTGTCGTGAGCAATTCCGAAATAGGTGGCTGTGCATTCGGCACGCTTAGCCTGCGCAAGCAACTGGTAAGCATTGCTGTTACGTATCTGTGACATGGCGGGAGTTTCGGATGGTTCCACCAGTTCATCTCCGGTCGAAATAATTCCGATTCGCGGTTGCTTGTAAACTTCCGGATTGGCGCATCCGACCGAAGCAAGTATTGCAATTTCCTGGGGCCTGATCAAAGTGCCTTTATCCAGCACTTTTTCTCCTTTTGTAATATCTTCTGCTCGTGTGCAATAATTGGGCGCTGTTCGTGAAGCTACAAATCGTATGGTATCCGTTCCGGTTACTTCTACATCTTCAACCATTATCACCGTGTCAGCTCCTTTCGGAAGCATGCCTCCGGTCATCAGTTTTGAACATTCCCCGGCATTGATAATTTTTGCAGGTACTTTGCCGGCGGGTATAGTTTCTAGTACTTTCAGTTCATTCTCCAGGTCAGCACGACGGCAGGCATAGCCATCCACAGCCGATTTATCGAACGGAGGCATGTCCATATCCGAAAATACATCCACACTCAAAACGCGTCCTAAGCTGTCTTCTAGCCTTATTTTTTCCGATGAAAGCGGAACAGTATATTTACTTATTATATCAAGCGCTTCTTCAAATAGTATCATTCTTTGTGATTCACATTATGCTGCAAATGTAATTATCATTTCGATGCGATTGGATGTCAGATTCAATTCGGTGGAGGTTATTTGCTGGCTCAGATTTATGAAACCTGGCTGTTCTGATTTTAGAATATATTATTATCTTTGTAAAAAAGAAACATTATGGCAGCGGATAAACAAATGAACAATAAAGCAGATCAGGATAAAAAACCAATGAGCGTGTTTAAAAAGAAGGTTAGAAAATATCTATATATAGCGCTGACATTTTTTTTCCTGATTGTTGCAGCTTATGTATACTGGAGTTTTTTCTTCACGTATAGTGATGGGACTAGAACAGGTGTCTTACAGAAATTTTCACGAAAAGGAACTATCTTCAAAACTTATGAAGGAGAATTAATATTAAGCAGTGTTAAAAGTACGAGTGGTGTAGCTCTTGCTTCAGATAGATTCATATTTTCAGTGAGCGATAAGGATGTCGCTAAACAGATTGAACAATTGCAAGGTGAAAATGTCGACCTGCATTATAGAGAAAAAAAGAATACTTTACCTTGGCGTGGTGAGACCGTATTTATAGTAATTAGTGGAAGTTTACATAAGTCAAAATAATATACTACTCTAGCGTGGTGAAACAACTTTTATTGCAAGCAGCGTGAAGCTGAGTGATTAGAAGAATTTACAATTTACGATTTTCGAATTACGATTAATGAAACAATCGCAAACCGCACTTTTCAAGTCGTAAATCAGTTTACAAAACTTTATCCTTAAAAAACTTGTATGTTTCAACCTGAGAATTGAGTTTCAGGTTTTGATTTCCTTTAACGTACTGGTTTGATTTGGTAGGGGTAATTATCCTGGCCTTGGTATTGTCGTGCAGTTGGATCTGAAGCAGAGTCATCAATTCGCGTTGCAGATCCCGGTCAAATATCGGGCAGGCTACCTCAATACGATTGTCGAAATTACGTTCCATCCAGTCGGCTGAGGATAAGTAATAAAGTTCCTTTCCCGCATTGGCAAATACCATAATACGGCTATGCTCGAGGAAACGGCCAACAATGGTCACGGCTTCGATATTTTCACTCACTTTAGGAATACCTGGCTGCAGCACGCAAATTCCTCTCACTATCAGTTTTATCTTTACACCGGCGGCACTGGCTTCATATAGTTTTTTAACAATTTTAATATCGGTTAGATTGTTAATTTTCAATATAATCCATGCATCGAGTCCTGCCTTTGCATTACGGATTTCGTTGTTCAGCAGTTTAAGGAACTGTAGCCGCATATGAAATGGTGCAACAATCAGTTTGGAGAATTTGGGCGCATTGTAAATAGATTCAAACAGGTGAAAAACGCTGTTAACATCTGCAACTATCTCTTTATCAGCAGTAAAAACAGAAACATCCGTGTAGACTTTAGCTGTTGTTTCGTTAAAATTGCCGGTTCCAACTCCTGCATAATATACATTTCGCACGCCTTCCCTCCGGCGAATGAGAAGTAATTTGGCGTGGACCTTATACCCCGGAATGGATTGAATAACCCGCACTCCTTCTTCCTGCATTTTTCCTGCCCAGAATATATTGGCTACTTCGTCGAAGCGAGCCTGTACTTCAAGGAAAACAGTGACTTCTTTGCCGTTTCGTGCTGCGTTGATAAGTGCATTTACTACGTTTGAATCACTTGCAACACGGTAAAGCGTCATTTTTATGGCACGCACCTGTGGATCAAGAGAGGCTTCGCGAAGTAGATCAATAAGGTACTGAAACGATTGATAGGGATAATGAAGCAGGTAATCTCTTTCTTTGATTCCTGCAAGTATGCTTTTAGTTACTCTCAGTCCCTGGTGTTCGAGTGGTGGCATGGGGCTGAATTCCATCCCGGGTGTCCCTGTATTTGGGAAACTCACAAAATCCTTGAAATTGTGATACCGGCCACCGGCAGATATTGTATCACTCTGGCTGATATTGAGTTTGGCAAGTAATTGTTTTAAAAGCCTTTCCGGCATGTGCCTGTCGTATACAAACCTCACCGGAGGAGCAACTTCACGCTGTTTCAGCCCTTCGGTCATCAGTTCCAGGAAACTTTTCGAAACATCGTTGTCAATATCCATTTCGGCATCGCGTGTAAATTTAACGGCATACGCTTTGTAGGTATTGAAACCGAACACCGAAAAAATTTCACTAAGGCAGTGCCGGATTACATCATCGATGAGGATAATATAGCGTTTTTCGTTTTCGGAAGGAAGGATCAGAAATCGGGAAAGCGTGTTAACAGGCACTTCGACAAGGGCATATTTTTCCAGGGCAGGATTTCCTTTAACCTGTAAAACAACTGCCAGGTACAAGGAATGATCGTTCAGCGAAGCCGCTTTCAGGTTGCTCAGTATGATAGGGAAAAGAATGGGGCGGACACTATCCCTGAAATACTTATCGACGAATTTGCCTTGTTCGGGACTAAGTTCCTTGTCATTGATGACAAAAATATTATTCTCTGCAAGTTCATGGATAATAGAAGTGTAAATCCGCTGAAATTCTTTTTGCTGATCTTTAGTCGTGTGGTTTATATCGCGCAACGTCTTGCGCGGATTACTATATTTATCGTTGAAAGCAGTTTTCTCCATGCTTATCATACGGTTCACAGTGGCTACCCTGACACGGAAAAACTCATCCAGGTTATTGGAATAAATACCAAGGAATTTCATGCGGTTCACCAATGGCGTAGTGGGATCGGCGGCTTCCTGCAATACCCTTTCGTTGAAATGCAGCCAGCTAATCTCCCGGTTGATGATGTTATTCTTATTTCCAGCCATAGATTAGTGCAGTTGATTTTCCTGATTCAATTTGATTATATATAGTTAACAACGTGATGGTAGTTTTTGTTACAATAAAACTACGAAATATGTTCAAGCTTTTGATAAAGGATTTTGAAAAACGATAAAATCAACGGCAATCGATTCAAAGATATCGATTTTTGAAACTCAGTGAATGTTAATTAATTGTTAAATTCCCCGAAATCATCCTGTTTGATGATTAAATTAATGTTAAGAAATCAGTTTGTTGATATTCTGAATCAAATAGTAAAAAAGGAAAATACTTGCTCTTCTTTAAAGCAATAAATAGCTGACAGGCTTTCAGGTGATACCTTTGGAGTCTGTTGGCATTGATTTTTCCAAACACAAAGGTCCATGAATAAAACGATACTTTTCTTTTCGACAGAAAGAAAAGTATCGTAGATTTTTCTCATACGAATATAATTATCTCACCCGCGTCAGTAGACACGCGCAAACAGGATTTTCAGCCGTAATTTCAGGTTTCCTGGCAAAAGAAAAATGAGCCCGGAAAGATTTTTACAACATCCCCGGCCAAACGGTAAAGTTCTGGATGACTTTCGCCTTTTTCAGATCCACCCATTTTTCTGTTTCCAGGTGCACTGAAACAACACCTGTTGTAGGCAGTGATTCGAGTGTTGGACTTGCAAAACGGTTTGCTACCATCGTAATTACAGGGTTATGCCCTACAATGAGAACACTGTTTATTGAATCGTCGAGATTTTCGATAATTTCAAGGACATCATTTTCGTCGCCGGTGAAAAGTGTGTTGTTTGAAACAACTTTATTGGCTTTAATCCCAAGTTTATCAGCAATGATAAGAGCAGTGGCGAAAGCTCTTTCAGCCGGACTTGCAATAATCTGATCGATAACGGGTTTGCTTTCAGTCATATATTCGGCAATTTTGCAGGTGCGTGCAACGCCGGTATCAGTAAGCAATCGGTCAGCATCAGCGATGTTAGCATGTGCCGGAACGGCTTTACCATGTCGCACAATATATACAGTCTTCATAAAGTTGGGGTTTAAATTTTGGTAAACATACAAAATATCTTAAAACGCAAAAGCGATCTACGAAAATTTACGTAAATCGCCTTTAAAAAAGTATTTTTAGAGCATTTCTACTCCATTTTTAACGTATTTCTATGTTGTTTTTAATGTTTTCTGATAAAGAAACCTGATTGCTTATCCTTTTTTAATAAGCAAACAATGGGAATTCACTCATCATTTCATTTACCTGTGTGCGAACTTTAGTAATCACTTCTTCATTTTCATGGTTTGCAATCACTTCATCGATTAAATCAACGATTACCGGCATGTGCTGCTCTTTGAGCCCGCGGGTCGTAATGGCAGGAGTACCAACACGAATTCCTGAAGTAGTAAACGGAGTACGGCTATCGAAAGGAACCATGTTTTTATTTATGGTGATGTCAGCTTTTACAAGCAAGTTTTCAACCATCTTTCCGGTAATGTCAGGGTATTTCGTGCGCAGGTCGATAAGCATAAGGTGATTATCGGTGCCTCCGGAGATAACTTTGAATCCTTTATCCATAAATGCTTTCGACATTACCTGTGCATTCTTTTTAACCTGCAATGCATAATCCATAAATTCATCAGAAAGAGCTTCACCAAAAGCAACAGCTTTACTTGCAATAACGTGTTCCAACGGTCCGCCCTGTATGCCAGGGAATACAGCGCTGTCAATCATTGCCGACATCATTTTTGTTTCACCCTTAGGTGTTTTAACTCCCCATGGGTTTTCAAAATCTTTACCAATCAGTATAAGTCCGCCGCGTGGGCCGCGAAGTGTTTTATGTGTGGTAGTTGTAATAATATGGCAATATGGAACCGGATCATTCAGCAATCCACGGGCTATAAGTCCGGCAGGATGAGCTATGTCGGCCAAAAGGAATGCGCCAATTTTGTCGGCGATCTTGCGCATACGTTTGTAGTCCCAATCGCGGCTGTATGCAGAAGCGCCTGCAATAATCAGTTTTGGCTTTTCGGCAAGAGCAGTGGCTTCCATTTTGTCGTAATCAATGGTGCCGGTTTCTTCTTCAACACTGTATGCAATCGGATTGTAAAGAATTCCTGAAGAATTTACTGGTGACCCGTGCGACAAGTGACCTCCATGCGAAAGGTTAAGACCCATAAAAGTATCACCGGGTTTCAGAACAGTCATCAGCACTGCCATATTGGCCTGTGCGCCCGAGTGTGGCTGAACATTGGCCCATTCGGCACCAAATAGAGCTTTGGCGCGGTCGATGGCTATTTGTTCGGTCTGGTCCACAATCTGGCAACCGCCATAATATCTGCGTCCGGGATAGCCTTCGGCATATTTGTTGGTTAACACCGATCCCATTGCCTTCAATACCTGGTCGCTAACGAAATTTTCGGAAGCAATCAGTTCGATGCCATGCATCTGCCTGTTTTTTTCATCATCGATGAGGTCAAAGATAACTTTGTCTTTTTTCATGGTCAAATTTATGTTTTCAAAGAAAGTATTGTGACGCGTTTAATTTTTGGAAAGTGCTGCAAAGGTATAAATTACCCAGTTACTGGCAAGTTAAATGAAGATTAAGTAACGGAATGAAATGATAATTCTGATCAGCGCTTTTGTTATCCAATCGTAAAGGTTTAAAGATGATGTTTCAATCTTTAATGCGGGATAATTCCTGGAATTTCTTCTGAAATGATCAGAATGCAATGGTTTTTAACATCGGTATTTTCAGTATTGGCATAAAAAAACCCCGATTTCCGGGGCTTTTTAAAAGTACAAATACTATGTTCAATTAGCCATTACATAGGCTTCTGTCCACCAGGTTTTAATACTTGCATAGCTGATCCATCCAAAACCAGCTGAACCCCATGATGTACCCCAGCTATTCTGGAACTTGAACGCGCCTTTTGCATCGTCATAACCAACTAAACAATAGCAGTGTCCGCCAAGCGATGGCTTTTTAAATGCACCTAAAACAACATTATTGGTAAGATACATAAAAGCTTTATTTACAGGGCCTCCCACAACGACCGGATTGCCAGCTGAAAGTTGAGCTTTTAGAGCATCTGTAGTAATTGCAACTGTTGAATAACCTGATATTTTGTACTTTAAAGCCTCTGTATTTTGAGCAGCTGTAGGCAGTAAAGTGCAGGATACGTCTGTATAAGGCATGGAAGTCCACGTGCATGCTCCTTTTGATTTAAGCAGATTTAACCCTGTAGTAACATAAGCTCCTGACCCGCAACTTGTTGATGCTTTAATCTGGTTGTAAACGTATTCCGGACTAAAGATATTTGTGTTTTGCGACCAGGATCCTGTAACCCCTTTCATCCACAAAGTGCTCCGCCCTGCATAGGTTGTTCCAAATGCAACACAGGAGCCTTCGCCTCCCTGATTGCCAACCGGTGGTGAATTCAAACTTACTGATACGGGTAAAGCTTTCAGGTTGATACCTTCAGGTATTTTAGCTGCCTGTATTGCTTCGTAATCTATCCTTGGCAAAAAGTTTAGTCCCAGTTCATGCGTAATCTGTGTATTCAGTTGTGCGTCCTGCTGTGGTTCTACGGCAGCTTCTTTTTTACACGCAACTAAAACGGTGCTCAATGCAACCAGTAAGAATAGAGATTTGAATGTGTTTTTCATACGCTTTTTCTTTAGTTAATGAGGGTTTAAATTAAAATTTAATATTTGGCCGTGATAGGTTAACACTGTTTTCAAGAAATTTCGGATGCAGGAGACGGTACTGTTGAGTACTACAAGTAAGTGAAATATAGTTGGCTTTGCAAAAGCTTTCCAAATAGATTCCAAATATAATCATTTTTCATGAATATTAACATATGGATCCGAATTAGTTATTAATCATTTTCCTGTAACTTTGCATAAACTCATAACAAAAACTGGTGCAGTACGTTATTTACTTCATGATTTAACAGATTTTTCTGAGAAGAAAATCCCGCTACACTGATTTGTTGATTGACTCAAAAAAGCTTTATGACTGAATTTGACCGTTTTACATTGGATAATGGTTTACGGGTGATCGTTCACCACGATTCAAGTACTCCAATTGTCGCAATGAATATACTTTATAATGTGGGTTCGCGTGACGAGCATCCTGATCGCACTGGTTTTGCTCATCTGTTTGAGCATCTGATGTTTGGAGGTTCAGTAAATATCCCGCGTTACGACGAACCGCTCGAAAGGGTAGGAGGCGAGAATAATGCTTTTACCAATAACGATTTCACCAATTACTATCTGACAGTGCCGGGACATAACCTTGAAACAGCTTTTTGGCTCGAATCGGACAGGATGCTTAACCTGGCATTTTCAACTAAAAGTTTCGATGTGCAGCGCAATGTGGTTGTAGAAGAATTCAGGCAGAATTATCTCAATCAACCTTATGGCGATGCATGGCTGTTACTGCGTCCGCTGGCATATAAAGTTCATCCTTATCAATGGGCTACTATCGGTATTGATCCGTCGCATATCGAAAATGCAAGCATGGATGAAGTGCGCGATTTTTATGAACGGTTTTATAATCCTTGTAATGCCATTATGGTGATTGCCGGGAATGTGGAAACGAATGAAATCAAGGCACTTTCAGAAAAATGGTTCGGCGTTATCGAAAAGGGCAATGTTAATCACCGGAATTTACTGGTTGAGCCTCTGCAGACTGAAGCTAGGATGCTTACGGTACATCGCGATGTCCCTTTTGATGCAATTTATAAAGCCTGGCATATGTGCAGCCGTGCCGATGAAGGATTTTTTGCAACCGATCTTATCTCGGATATACTTTCTGCCGGTCAATCCGGGAGACTGAACCAGCAATTAGTTAAAAATCTGCGCCTTTTCAGCGATATCAGCGCTTTTATCTCAGGCGATATTGAGGAAGGATTGTTTGTTATCACAGGGAAACTTATGAAAGGAGTTTCAATGGCTGATGCTGAAGCCGCATTGCAATTGGAAATTGATGAAATCTGTAAAAACGAAATTGCTGAAAATGAGTTGCAGAAAGTTAAAAACAGGGTTGAAGCAATGATGGCTTTCAGTGAAATGCGTGTACTCGATAAAGCCATGAACCTTGCCTATTATGAGCTGCTTGGCGATGCAAGTAATGTTAACGACCTGGTTCACAAGTATGCATCGGTAACAGCAAATGAAATATCGCTGGAAGCAAATAAGATTTTTAAAACTGAAAACTGTTCGACACTCTATTATTTCGCTAAGAATTAGAAACAGGAATTTTCAATTTGTTAAAATCGCTTCATATCAACCTTTATCAAAAATAAACTCTTACTCCCTTTCTCGCTCTCTCGCTCCCTCACTCCCTCCCTCCCTCCCTCCCTCTCT
>Ga0268283_1000698_pt1 | contig 19576 bp, 15 predicted proteins | sample saktaG_13_FD_190140 | JGI IMG/M metagenome (GOLD analysis project Ga0268283, IMG submission 190140) | Saline water microbial communities from Sakinaw Lake, British Columbia, Canada - sak_2013_06_06_36m | ecosystem: Environmental > Aquatic > Non-marine Saline and Alkaline > Saline ... | reverse complement strand
TTATCGAGCGGCATTAGGTCCCTTGTTGGCAACTTCAGGGCGTGCCAAATTATTTTTACTCATTGTGTTAATAGCTTTTATAGGTTCAACGATGCTGGCGATTACTCGCGCCGTTCCGCTTAAATTATTGCCGTTTGATAATAAAAACGAATTGCAAATCATGATTGATATGCCACGCGATGCAACGCTTGAGCAAACTGATGAGGTCGCGCGTGCTTTGGGTAGTTATTTGGCTACGGTCAATGAAGTCACTGATTATCAGACTTATACCGGGTTGGCTGCGCCGATGGATTTTAATGGCATGGTTCGTCACTATTACTTACGCAGTGGTGGTAATGTGGGCGAAGTCAGAATTAACTTATTACCTAAAGATAAGCGTGAGCAGCAATCGCACGAAATTGCCTTACGTATTCGACCTGATATAGAAAAAATTGGTAAGAAGTATCATGCTAACCTTAAAATTGTTGAAATTCCACCAGGCCCCCCCGTGCTTTCAGACTTAGTGGCTGAAGTTTATGGCCCGGCTGAAGCCAGTATAGACAATCTAATAGCGGTGTCTAAACGTGTTAGAGCGGATATGGAAAAAACAGAAGGCGTAGTTGATGTTGATGACTTTTCTGAGGTTCAGCATGACAAAGTGCATTTTGAGTTAAATCGTGAAAAAGCAGCGCTATCGGGCGTCAGTGTCGCGCAAGTCTCAGAAACATTACAAATTGCCACGGGTGGTAAGTCAGTAGGCATCGTTCATTTGGACAATGAACGTCAGCCACTGGAAATTAATCTGCAATTACCACGTGCGCTTCGTTCCACCGTGCCTGATTTATTGGCATTACGGGTAAGAACCGGACAAGGTGATTTGATACCGTTAAGTGAAATTGGCACTGCTACCTTGGAAACTGAAGACCAGCCTATTTTCCATAAAAACTTGCAGCGGGTGAATTATGTTGTAGGGAGTATGGCCGGTCGTAGTCCGGTAGAAGCGGTTTTTGATTTGAAGGATGTCTTAGCTGAGCGTCCTTTACCGCAAGGGTATTCTGCAGAACTCGCCGGTGAGGGGGAATGGAAAATTACCGTCGATGTTTTTCGTGATCTTGGGCTCGCATTTGCGGCGGCATTGGTGATGATTTATGTGTTATTGGTCGGGCAAACCGGATCATTGACTGTGCCACTGGTTATGATGATTGCCATTCCGCTAACTGTAATCGGTATTATGCCTGGCTTTTGGCTGCTTAATTTATTTGCTACGCCGATTGCAGGTTACCCCAACCCCATATATTTTACAGCGACCGCCATGATAGGCATGATTGCGCTGGCAGGAATTGTTGTGCGTAATTCTATTATCCTGATCGATTTTATTGAACGTATTCGTGCTCGTGCCGATGTGTCGCTTGCCGATGCCTTGATTGAAGCAGGTGCGATTCGCTTGCGCCCCATATTTCTGACGGCTGGAGCTGCTATGTTCGGTGCGTTTGTGATTATTCTTGATCCGATATTTTCAGGGTTGGCTTGGAGTTTTATTTTTGGGATTTTTGCTTCGACATTATTTTCATTATTGGTGATTCCTACGGTTTATTTTTTGATTAATAAAGATAAATTAGTTGACTAAGAGGGTGTTAAAAAAATGTGCTGCCAATATTAGATATGAATCGTACTATTGCTAACATTATCATCGACATAATTGCCGCATTTCTTCTTCTAGGGATGATTGCGACGGGCTATTTACTGCGTTATCCATTACCACCCGGCAGTAATAAAAGTTTAAGTTTGTGGGGTTTCACCCGTCACCAGTGGGGTGATGTCCATTTTTGGATTAGTCTGGGGCTTTTGTTGATACTAGTTATTCATTTAGTATTACATTGGAATTGGATAGTAACGGTCATAGGTAAGCGTTGTCACTTGATAAAAACCGAACACCCTTCACTAATTCGCACGGGTATTTTATCAGGTGGAATAGTCATCTTTATGCTGACGCTGTTTACATGGGCGGCTCAAACAAGTGTTATAGAAATAGCCAGGCCAATGCGAGGCAATCATTTTGGACAGACCCATCAGGCTAACGAATCTTCAGAAATAACACAGGCCCCAATCAGTATTAATCAAACAAATGTCGAATTTTGGAAAGATATCTATCCCATATTTGAACACAATTGCTTGTCATGTCATGGTCCACAAAAACAGTTCGCCAATTTTCGTATAGATCGTCGTGAAGATTTTTTCGGAAGTAATGGAAGGACGTTGCTAATTTTACCGAAACAAAGTGCAATTAGCCCTTTAATCGCAATTGTTTCCGGAACAAGAAAGGATATGTCTATGGCTGAGATACACAAACTTTCTGATCAAGATATCCTTAAACTAAGAAAATGGATAGATTTAGGTGCCGAGTGGCCTGTAAAAATGGATGCAGAGAAATAGCTATAATAAACGGTATCCGTAAAACTTAATTTTTAGACACCTTTTTCTTGAGGACTAGATTATGCCCACTAACCAATTTGTTATCAGCAATCCTAAAGCATCAATTACCAAGCTTCCGGAACAGGGAATGAAAAAAAATGATTTTATTGATGATTTCAAACAATATTACGTGCATTTACTAGGTAGGGATGAAAACTGTCGCTCACCTTATTATGCTGGTGAAGCCTTGTCGCAAGCTATTCGTGATCGTTTAATGGAGCGTTGGAAAGCTACTCATCAAGTCTATAAAAGTCATAATTGCAGACGTGGCTATTATTTGTCGATGGAATTTCTGATGGGCAGAACTTTAAGTAATGCCATGCTTAATCTTGGTATCACTGATACGGTAACCCTTGCTATGTATGAGCTGGGTATTGATATTGAGGAGTTGATTAGTAGTGAGTTGGACGCAGGTTTAGGTAATGGTGGCTTGGGTCGCCTTGCTGCTTGTTTTATTGATAGTTGTGCCACACTTCAACTGCCTGTTATTGGCTATGGCTTGCGTTATGAATATGGCATGTTTACTCAGATCATTATTAACGGTGAACAGGTTGAAAAGCCTGACCATTGGTTACGTCATGGCAATGTCTGGGAAATTGAGAGATTAGAATATTCGCATTGCATTAAATTTGGCGGACATACTGAAATTAAAACTGATGAAAATGGCACGCAACGCTATTGTTGGCTATCTTCAAATAATGTATTGGCTGTTCCTTTTGATACGCCTATCCCCGGTTATCAGAATGGCACTGTAAATTCTCTAAGGCTTTGGAAGGCGGTAGCCACAGAAGAGTTTAATCTTGATGAGTTTAATGCTGGCGATTATGCCGAAGCCGTCGCAGCAAAAATTAAGGCAGAAAATATTACTATGGTGTTGTATCCCAATGATGTCAATGAGAATGGTAAAGAGCTCCGGTTACGGCAACAATACTTTTTGGCTTCCGCCAGTTTGCAGGACGTTATTGCTCATTGGATAGGTGTTCATGGGAGAAATTTTAGTGAGTTTGCCGAGAAAAGTTGTTTTCAATTAAACGATACCCATCCCAGTATTGCCATTGCAGAGCTTATGCGCTTGCTTATAGATATTAATGGCTTGACTTGGCATGAGGCATGGGCAATTACCAAAAGCACTATGGCTTATACCAATCACACTTTATTACCAGAAGCCTTGGAAAAATGGCCTGTTAAATTGATGCAACGGTTGCTCCCAAGATTGATGGATATTATTTTTGATATTAATGCCCATTTTATGGCTGAGGTTTCCGCACACTGGCCTGGAGATACTGAACGCTTACGCAGGATGTCAATTATAGAAGAAGGTGAGGAGCAATTGGTAAGGATGGCTTATCTGGCTATCGTCGGTAGTTTTTCTGTAAATGGGGTGGCTAAACTGCATTCAAAGCTGTTGCAGCAAGGGTTGTTTAGAGATTTTTATGCTTTATGGCCACAAAAATTTAATAATAAAACCAATGGGGTAACGCCAAGGCGCTGGTTGGCGGCCTGTAATCCCGAGTTGGCAGGCCTAATATCTGAAACAATAGGTGATCTCTGGGTCACTGACTTGTCACAATTAAAAAAGTTGGTGCCTTACGCAGACGATGCAGAGTTCAGGCAACATTGGCGAACAATTAAGCAAACAGCAAAACAGCGCTTGATAGATTATAAAAGGCACAAATTCGACATGGAGCTTCATTTAAATGTTGATGCTATATTCGACGTTCAGGTAAAGCGTATTCATGAATATAAACGTCAAGTGTTAAATGTTTTGCACGTTATCTATCTTTATAATGAAATTAAAAAAGGCAATGGAGATTCACGGGTGCCAAGGTGCGTATTAATTGGAGGTAAAGCAGCACCCGGGTATCATATGGCCAAGAAAATTATTAGGTTAATTAATAATGTTTCCCAAGTCATCAACACTGATCCTGATATGGTCAATAAATTAACTTTGTTGTTTTTGCCGGATTATCGTGTTTCAGCGATGGAGAAAATATGCCCTGGTGCTGATTTATCGGAGCAAATTTCCACAGCCGGTAAAGAGGCTTCGGGTACTGGCAACATGAAACTAATGATGAATGGAGCCATAACCATTGGAACGCTGGATGGGGCAAATATTGAAATTCGTGAAGAAGTGGGTGACGAAAATTTTTTTCTGTTTGGTTTGACAGAGCAGCAAGTTGAAGAGCGACGAGGTCACTATGATCCTCTGGGTATTATTTCTCAAGATAAGGAGTTACAGGAAGTTATGCATCTTTTGGAGGCTGGGTGCTTTAATCAATTTGAACCCGGGCTATTTGATGACTTGATTAATTCCATAAAAAGCGCTTATGACCCTTGGATGACTATTGCCGATTTTCGTAGTTATATTGACGCCCAAAAACGTGTAGAAGATGCCTATCGAGATCATGATCATTGGACAAAAATGAGTATCTTAAATTGTGCAAACAGTGGGAAATTTTCAACTGATAGAACGATTAGTGAATACAATCGGGATATTTGGAAATTAACACCGCAACCGATAATAGATAACTAAGCTTTCAATGAATATATTTCTGCGATATCAGTAAGATAGGCTGATATCGCAGAGTTTCACTATTGTCTTAAGTCTTTAATAACGCGCACAACTTCATTATCATTGGTTATTTTTTCTATACTAAAGCCCAATTTTTTTAGCAGTGATAACATGGGTTTGTTAACGATTAATACTTCACCTTCAAAAAATAACATACCTTTGGATTTGGCTGTTTGCATTAAGGTTGTCATGAGTTTTGAACCTATCCCCATGCAGTGGCTATCATCAGCGACCACAAGTGCAAACTCTACCGAATTGCCATCCGGATTCATCAGGTATCGACCAACTCCCAGTTCACGAATCATGTTGGCATCTTCAGTGACGGCAACAAAAGCCATCTCACGATCATAATCTATTTGTGTGAAACGAACTATCATTTCCGGAGTTAATTCCTGTAGCGATTGCATAAACCGGAAATACTTTGTGCGTTCTGATAACCGATTGTGAAAATCTTTTTCCAAGGTAGCATCTTCTGGACGGATTGGCCGAATTGTAATATTAGTACCGTTGGCTAATTGAAAGGATTGGCTTAATTGGTAAGGGTAGGGGTGAATTGCCATATGCGAGTATGGTGTCAACGGATTGGTAAGTTGTGCTTTGATGCGGGCATCAACTGCCATTGCCCCCCGTTCATCGACAATCAGTGGATTGATATCGAGTTCTAAGATTTCTGGCAGCTCACTGACCATGGTTGATATATTCAGTAAAACATCAATCAGGGATTGTTTATTGGCGGGTGGTAATTGACGGAATGCCTTTAAATATTTGGCCGCTTTGGTTTTTGCAATCATTTGCTCAACCATATAAGCGTTAAGTGGTGGCAGGGCTACAGCATTATCTTTTAAGATTTCCACCATAGTGCCACCCAAGCCAAAGCTAATGGCGGGGCCAAACACCGGATCTCTAACTACACCAATCATTAGTTCCCGACCATTAGGACTTTTGAACATGGGTTCAACGGTCATGCCAACTTCATTTATTTCCGGGTGATTACGTTTAATGGCGGCTTCCATTTCTAAATATTCCCGAGAAATATCCTGAACACTGTTAATGTTAAGTCTAACGCCACCTATATCAGATTTGTGACTAAATTCGGCCATGTTAACTTTTAAAACCACTGGAAATTTTAATGTTTCAGCGGCAATCATGGCATCTTTCACACTGGATACCTTGATGGTTTGAGTGACTGGAATATGGAAGGCAGTCAGAATAGCTTTAGATTCCTGAGCGGTTAAAACCTGACGGCCTTCTGAAAGTACGCGCTCAATAATTAAACGGGAGCCTTGAACATCTGGTTTTGCAAGTTCATCGCTAGGTGAGGGAATTTGTTTTAGAAGAATTTGATTTTGGGCATATTTGGCTAAAAATGAAAAGGCATCAACAGCCACTTCAGGCGTACTAAAGTGTGCAACTTTACTATTGGCAAACAACTCACGACCTTCCTGAACCTTTGCACCCCCAGTCCATGAAGCCAAGACTGGTTTTTTGCTGGCTTTAGCACCTTCAATAATACTTATTGCAACTTGCGTGGGGTTAGTCATTGCCTGAGGAGTCAAAATAACCAGTACACCATCTACATTTTTATCGTTAAGACAAATATCCAACGCTTTTTGGTAACGATCAGATGTAGCATCACCCAGAATATCAATGGGATTGGCATGAGACCAATGAACGGGGAGTGCTTTATTTAGTGCTTCAATACTGGATGGGCTTAGTTCCGCCATAGTTATACCTACATCTTCGGCACGGTCCGTGCTCATTACACCAGGGCCACCTGCATTGGTAATAATAGCGAGGTGATCTTTTTTGACGACATAATTGTTTGCTAAAACCCGGGCAGCGGAGAATAACTCGGTAATGCTATAAACTCTAACCACACCTGCTCGGGCTATGGCAGCATCAAAGACATTATCGCCACCGACCATGGCCCCCGTATGAGACATGGCGGCTTTGCAGCCAGCTTCATGTCGACCTGATTTGATTAGAATAACCGGTTTTAAACGTGCCGCCGCTTTAAGTCCACTTAAAAAACGACGCGCGTCTCTTATACCTTCTACATACATCAAGATGCCGGTTGTTTTGCTGTCTGTTGCCAGATAATCCAATACTTCTCCAAAATCAATGTCAGCTGCACCGCCCATCGATACGACAGTTGAAAAACCAATATCTTGCAATTTGGCCCAATCTAAAATAGCTGTACAAACGGCACCTGATTGGGATAAAAGAGCCAAACTACCATCTTTAACGGTACCATCACCAAAAGTAGCATTCAGTTGTCCGCTTGGACGAATAACACCCAAACAGTTTGGACCAATAATGCGAATACTATAATGGTGTGCGATATCAAGTACTTCTTGTTGCAGTCGTTTCCCTTCTGAGCCTAATTCACCAAAGCCGGCGGTAATGATAATGACCGAGGTAACGCCCTTTTCACCACATTGGCGAATAATATCGGGTACAGTAGGGGCTGGGGTAGCAACAACAACGAGATCCAAATCTTCAGGAACAGTATTTAAGTCGGGATAAGCTTTTAAACCCAATAATTGATCACGTTTGTTGTTGACTGGGTAAAGGCCGCCTTGAAATCCTGCTTCCTGCATATTGAGTAAAAGTCGATAGCCAACGCTATCTTCGCGCTCTGAAGCACCAACAATGGCAACTGATTTAGGTGTAAAAAAGCGGTTTAAGTAATGAGGTCCCATTGATGCTCCGTTGTGAGAAAAATAACGTTGTGTAAATTTAAATACGAAACTTGGTGGATGTTTTACATCCATCTTTTATCTTTTGCTCTGATTTGGAAACTCAGCAAATCCTAGGTTTTATTGTGTAGCTTATTTAATAATATAAATTTTAGCTCAAAGTTTACTTATGAAAATGCTCAACCGGACATTTGTTTTGTCTTAAGCTAATAATTGGCCAATTTGAAGCGATGGCAAATTCAGTAAGTTTTTCATCTGGGTCAACTGCAACAGGGTTGTCCACTAATTTAAGTAACGGTAGGTCGTTATGTGAGTCGCTATAAAACCAACTACCTTGCATGGTTTCATTAGAGCTTTTTAACCATTCTTCTAATAGTTTCACTTTACCTTCCTGAAAACAAGGAATGCCATTAAAGCCACCAGTATATTTGCCGTCTATGAATTCAGGCGTTGTTGCTAATAAATGTTCAATATCATACAAGTTAACGATAGGCTCGGTAACAAAGCGGTTGGTTGCCGTGATAACCAATAAAGTATCACCTCTGTCTTTGTGCTTGGTAATTAGGTCTTGAGCAGGTTTTAATAATATCGGAGTGATAATGTCGCTTACAAATTTTGCGCGCCACTGATAAAGCTGTTCTGGATCGTTATTGGCTAGCGGTCGTAGGGAAAAACTTAAAAATTCTATAATATCCAGTGTGCCTTGTTTGTAATCATTATAGAACTTGATATTAGCACTTTCGTAAATATCTTTATCAACTACCCCTTGGTCAACAAGAAATTGTCCCCACAAGTAATCGCTATCATCAGCTATCAGGGTATTATCTAAATCAAATATCGCTAAACTCACGTTAAACCTATATTAAGTAATTAAAAGGGTTGTACACTCTGGTGTCTGGGGTTTTTTTGTGGAACAATGGACTCATTATAAACAACTTGACCTACATTGTAATTTTACCAGTTAGCAAGATTAAGATATAGGTCGGTTAAAAGACACAGGTTTTAACATGATAGACTCTAAAGGATACCGACCAAATGTCGGGATCATCCTTTGCAATGACGAGGGTCGTGTGTTTTGGGCGAAACGAATGGGCGTTAATGCATGGCAATTTCCGCAAGGCGGAATTAATGACGACGAAGACCCTGAAGCAGCGATGTATCGAGAGTTGTGGGAAGAAACAGGATTGCAACAGCAGCATGTTGAGCTGCTGGGGCGAACACGGTATTGGTTAAGGTATCAATTACCTGAGAGATATATACGCAAAAGCTCAATGCCTTTATGTATAGGGCAAAAGCAAATCTGGTATATGTTACGTTTGATCACCCAAGATTCGATGGTGCGTTTTGATCATTGTCCTAAGCCAGAATTTGATAGCTGGCGTTGGGTTGATTATTGGGAGCCGCTTAATGACGTAGTTTATTTCAAACGCAAGGTTTATCAAAAAGCCATGACTGAGTTAGGTGCTATTCTGGCAATTGATTCTGTGCCTGTTAATGCGTCTGGTTTTCTGAAAAAAGAGATTAAGCCTCGTCACATAAAAGTTCCTCGTTCAAAATAATATCTTGTTTTTTAAAAAAAAGTCGATCAGCTATTAATAGCTTGTCGTTTTAAAGACGACGTTAAATTTGATTACATTGCGTGCGATCAAGTATGTGGAAAATGGAAATGTAATAGCCATTCATAATTTAAGGCGTTTAGCGCATTTTAAAATTCGTTAATGTGAATAAGTGCAATATTTATATAAATATAACTTAATACCTACAGCCATTTGTTTTTTTTAAAAAAACGAAGTAAAAATACGGACACGCTAATAAAAAAAATCCATATTGCAGGATAACCCCATCGCCATTTTAATTCCGGCATATATTCGAAGTTCATGCCGTAAACGCCAGCAACAAAAGTTAAGGGGATAAATATAGAGGCAAATACGGTAAGTACCTTCATTGTTTCATTCATTTTGTTGCTGACGCTGGATAAGTATATGTCTAGCATTCCGGCTATCAAATCTCTGTAAGACTCAATCGCTTCAATAATGCGAATGGCGTGATCATAGATATCGCTAAAATAACGTTTTGTCTTCTCTTTTAATAGAGGTGACTCGCTACGATGAATGGCGGCGAGTAATTCTCTTAAGGGTGAGACTGATCTACGAAAAAAAATTAACTCTCTCTTGATTTTCTGGATAATTGCCAGGGTTTCTGAGGAGGGCTCAGATAATAGTTTATCTTCAACGGATTCGATAAGTTCATCAAAGCTATCTTGTAGAGCAAAATACTCGTCAACAACGGTGTCCATGATTATATAGGCTAAATAATCACTTCCCAAGTTCCTTACTTGGCTCTTATCATTATCAAGACGATTTAAGACCGGATCAAACAATTTGTCAGGCTGTTCCATAAAGGTAAAAACAAAGTTATTTAGTACCAACAAACTTATTTGTTCATAGTCGACATTTAAGGTGTTGGGTTTCATGGAGATGGCTTTTATTACAATGTATAAGTAATCGTTAAATTCTTCAAATTTAGGTCGCTGATGGGTGTTAAGAATATCTTCTAGTACCAAAGGATGTATGTCAAAAAACTGACCTATTGCTTCAATAATAGATACATCTTTTAACCCGTCAATGATGACCCAAGTGATGGTGTCCGTCTGTTTGTAGGGAAGCAATTCTTCAATTGATTTGACAGTATGTTTGTTTAAGATGGATTTGTTGTAATTCACCACATAAATTTTGTGTTCATGTGGATGTGCTTCGCCAACATGTACAAGTGAACCAGGTGGTAAGCCAGATTTTTCAGAAGCAAAGCTTAACGATTCAGACATCAGTTATCCTTTAATGTAATGGTCTGTATAGGGAAATTGATGGGTTGTTTGGATAAGGCGCCTGCCTGTTCCATGACTAGTTTAGGTACAAGGTAGCCGGGCAGGATATTTTGCATTTGCTGGATTAGCGCTATTGCTGTTGTTTCCGGTACGTCAAAATGACCTGTCCCTGTCGCTTTATCCATCAGATGTAGATAATAAGGAATGATACCCAAGCTGAAAAGCTGCTCACTTAATTCGCAAAGCACAGTAGCATCATCATTGACGCCCTTTAATAATACTGATTGGTTGAATAAGGTAATGCCTTTATTTTGCAATAAGGTAAAGCCTGCAATAACGCGAGTATTAATTTCATTGGCATGGTTACAGTGTACGACCAGCACAATTTGTTTGGCACTTTTAGTTAATGAGTTGATGAATTCGTTGGTTATTCTGGCAGGTAAAACAATAGGTAAGCGCGAGTGAATTCTAATGCGCTTTAAATGTTTGATAGCGCTTAATTGCTGGATTAGTTTTTCCAATCTTTCGTCATTTAGTAACAAGGGATCGCCACCACTTAAAATAACTTCTGAGATATCATGGTTATCATTAATGTATTGGATGGCTGCATTTTCATGTTGTTTACCCAGTTGAAGATCTGAATAAGGAAAATTGCGGCGAAAGCAATATCGGCAATTAATTGCACAACTGCCTGTATTTATTAATAAAACACGACCTTGATATTTGTGTAAAACACCTATTTGAGTGGCAGAGGAAAGATCGCCTACTGGATCGTTACTAAATCCGGGGTATATATTCAGTTCATCTTTAATCGGCATTACTTGCCGTAATAAAGGGTCGTTTGGGTTATTTTTTTGCATGCTAGCGGCAAAGCTTAAAGGTACTCGTAAGGAGAAGTTTTTGGCAGCTGCTTCAGATACAGGTAAATCCTTAATAGATAAGTGCAGATAATGACATAAGTCTTCAATATTATTAAAAGCATCGGCAAGTTGTTGTTGCCAATTTTTAGTAAAGTGCAGAGTTTCGTTAAGTTGTTCGGGCATGAAAGTGGTTATTTAAAGTTTCTATCGATTGTTGCGTCCATTATAATGGTTAAGTTTTATATTGTTTGTCATCTTGAGGATAAAATGGCCATTTACAGTACCAATGAATTTAAATCAGGGTTAAAAGTCATGTTGGATAATGATCCCTGTGCAATTATCGAAAATGAATTTGTAAAGCCAGGTAAGGGCCAAGCCTTTAATCGGGTAAAAATCAGAAACCTTAAAACTGGCCGAGTGATAGAAAGAACTTTTAAATCAGGCGATTCTCTTGAAGGTGCTGATGTGGTGGATGTTGTCATGCAATATCTTTATAGTGATGGTGAATTTAGACATTTTATGGTGCCAGATACTTTTGAGCAGTATCAATGCGAAGAAAAAACGGTCGGTGATGCCAGTAAATGGTTGAAAGATCAGGATTCATGTACGGTTACTCTATGGAATGATGCGACTTTATCTGTAACACCTGCTAATTTTGTTGAGCTTGCAATAGTTGAAACTGATCCTGGTGTGCGAGGTGATACTTCAGGTGGAGGTGGTAAACCAGCCAGTTTAGAGACTGGTGCAGTAGTAAGGGTGCCCTTATTTGTACAGCAGGGGGAAATTATTAAAGTTGATACCCGTACTGGGGAATATATTTCGCGCGTTAAAGAATAGTGTCTAAAGAGTGGCAGCCAACGTGTACTTCAGATGTTTTGCGCTTAAGGGCTCAGCTATATAACAAGATAAGAGATTTTTTTTCAGAAAGAGCGGTGCTTGAAGTAGAAACGCCGCTACTGGGTTCTGGTTGCGGAACGGATCCACAGTTGGATTTTTTTAATACTTATTATTGTACGCCGCCATTACAGCACAAACTGTTTCTTCAAACATCACCCGAATTTGCCATGAAGCGATTACTGGCATCGGGTAGTGGCTCTATTTATCAGATATGTAAAGCTTTCAGAAATGGTGAGTCAGGGCGTTTTCACAATCCTGAGTTTACCCTCTTGGAATGGTATCGTGTTGGCTTTACACTGCCCGAATTAATGGATGAAATTGCTGAATTAATGTTTCTTTTGTTTAAGAATTATATTGCCTTAAATGATCCTCAGAGATTTAGCTATCAAGAGATATTTCAACACTATACCGGCTTAAATGCTTTGGAATTTTCTTATAAGAAATACAGTGATTACGCGCAATCAAACAATGTTGCTGATGCGGTAACTATTTGCGGATACGATCATGGTTTATGGCTGGATTTTATTTTCAGTCATAATATTCAACCCAATTTGGGACAAAATGCTGTTTCTATGATTTTTGGTTATCCAGCCTGCCAGTCGTCATTGGCTCGTATCAATAAAGATAATTCAAAAATTACAGACCGTGTTGAAGTTTTTATAAATGGAGTTGAATTAGGCAATGGTTATTATGAATTAACTGATGCAAAAGAGCAGAGCAAACGATTTGATGAGGAAATTGCTTTCAGGCGCCAAATAAAGCGCCCTGTTACTGTTAAAGACAAGCATCTTATTGCTGCTCTTGAACAAGGCTTACCAGAATGTTCAGGTATGGCTATTGGCTTGGATCGAATACTAATGCTTATGACAGGCAGTTCCATTATTGATGAAGTCCTTAACTTTCCGATACATAGGGCTTAATACAGTTTAATATTTACTGTGTTATAATTTGCCGGTTTTTAAATGACCAGACCATGATGTTTTATTTTTAGCCGCCTAAATGAAATCAAATATTTTTTCTTACTTTTTATTGCTGGGTCTGCTTGTATCTCATGGTGTCAAAAGTGACGAAGAATTCGTTGTTAGGGATATTCAAGTAAAAGGCTTGCAACGCATTTCTTTGGGAACGGTATATAACTATCTCCCTGTTAATGTAGGGGAAAAGTTTTCATTAGACAACGTTGCACCAGCCATTAAGGCTTTATTTAAAACAGGTTTTTTTAAAGATGTGTCGTTGGAAAGGGAAGGCTCAACACTGATTGTTAATGTAGTAGAGCGTCCATCCATTGCAAAAATTGTCTTTGAAGGTAATAAAGATCTCAGTAAGGATGATCTGACAAAAGCGTTGGATAAAATAGGTCTTGCTGAAGGAAAAATATTTGATCGGCAGATTTTGGATAAGGTTGAGCAAGAATTAACACGTCAATATCTAAGTCACGGAAAATATGGTTTAAAGATTAAAATAGATGTGTCTAATTTAACCCGTAATCGGGTAGGCATACATATTAAAATATCTGAGGGGAGAGTTACCAAGATCAAGCAAATTAATATTGTTGGAAACAATTCTTTTGATGATAAAGTTTTGTTGGGCAAGTTAGAGTTAAATACCTCTAATTTATTGTCCTTCTATACTAAAGATGATCAGTATTCCAAGCAAAAGTTATCGGCGGACTTGGAGACTTTACGATCTTACTATCTTGATCGTGGCTATATTAATTTTTCGGTTGAGTCCACTCAGGTAGCGATAACGCCTGATAAAAAAGATATTTATGTGACAGTTAATGTTAAAGAAGGTGATATTTACAAATTATCTAAAGTAAAGCTTGCAGGTAATTTGGTGGTAACGCCTGATGAATTGATTAAGTTGGTCAGCGTGGGGCCTGGTGAGATATTTTCCAGAAAAAGTGCGACTGAAACTTCAAAAGCCATTCAGGATCGCTTGGGAGACGAAGGCTACGCTTTTGCTAACGTTAATATGGTGCCTGAAATAAACGAGGCACTAAAAACGGTTGAAATGGCTTTTTTTGTTGATCCGGGTAAACGAGTTTATGTTCACCGTATTAACATGAGTGGTAACAGTAAAACCCGTGATGAAGTTCTGCGTCGAGAAATGCGTCAAATGGAAGCAAGTTGGGCTTCAAGTTCTAAAATTGAACGATCAAAAACCCGTCTCGAGCGATTGGGTTATTTTGAAACTGTTAATGTAGAAACGCCGCCTGTTGTAGGAACCGCAGATCAGATAGATGTTAATTACACTGTGGTAGAAAAAGCCTCGGGTAACTTGTCAGCTGGCGTTGGTTTCTCTCAGGTTCAAGGTATCGTTTTAAATGCCAACATTTCACAGGATAATGTTTTTGGCTCGGGTAAGCGAGTTAATCTTGCCTTTAATAACAGTACTTATATTACCAATTACCAATTTGGCTTTTATAACCCTTATTTTACTGTGGATGGTATTAGTCAGGGTTATAATATTGGTTATGCAAAGCGAAATGCTGGTTCGATAAATATTGCCAATTATTCGACTAATATTGCTAATGCGGGCATCAATTTTGGAATTCCCTTGAATGAATTTGATCAGATCCGTTTTGATACGGATGTAAAACACACAGAATTAAGTGTTGGATCTTATGCATCTCATCAAATTAAACAATTCCTTAGAGATCAAGGATCTACCTTTTTGACGTTTGGACAGGCCATAAGCTGGACTCACGACACACTCAATCGGGCGATATTCCCCAATAAAGGCGGCCAGCAGCGGTTATCCGGATTAGTGATGATTCCAGGAAGTGACCTTGAGTACTACAAAGTCGGTTACAAGCATCAGCATTACTTCCCTTTGGCTAAAGATTTAACCTTTAAGTTAAATGGTGAGGTTGCCTATGGGGGTAGTTACGGCAGTACGAGTGGTGGCTTGCCATTTTTTGAAAACTATTTTATGGGTGGAACCGGTTCTGTGCGTGGATTTAGAAATAATACCCTTGGTCCTAGGGATTCAAATGGATACCCGATTGGTGGTTCCAGTAAAATTGTGGGTAATGCCGAGTTGTTTTTTCCGGTACCCTTTTTCGCAGAAACAAAGTCACTAAGATTGGGAACATTTTTTGACGCAGGCGCCCTTAACGACAGCTTGTCAGTCAATGGTATGAAATATTCTGCAGGTGTTTCTGGCGAGTGGTTGTCACCCTTTGGTGCCTTGTCAGTCAGTGCTGCGTACCCATTGAATTCTGGAACATATACTTTTGATACATACAATCCTATTCTCTACCCAGCACATATTGACATCACTAAAAATGATCAAACACAGTTCTTTCAATTTAACTTCGGTCAGAATTTCTAACAGAACTTATTTTAGATTATAAGACTTATTTCATATAATCGAATAGAATATACAAAATTTTACTTACTTTTATTTAACTTTAACCCGAGATCGATTTTACAATGAAAAAGAAAATTGCATTATTTTTAGGACTATTGTTTGTTGCGAATATCAGTTACGCTGATTTAAAGCTTGGCTTTGTTAATATTCCAGCTGTACTTGAAAAAGCACCTCAAGCAGAACAAGCTAAAAAACGTTTGGAACAAAAGTTTTCTCCCAGAGACAAGCAATTAGTGGCTCAAGGTAAGGAAATCCAAGCTATGGAAGAAAAAATGACTAAAGATGCTTCCATTATGAGCGACTCTGAGAAAGCTAATCTTGAGAGAGATATTAACAATAAAAAAAGAGATGCCAAAAGATCACAACAAGAATTTAGTGAAGACTTTAATGCAAGTCGTAACGAAGAGTTAGGTAAATTGCAACGTCGCATTGTAGAAGCGGTTCGCGCAATAGCAAAAGATGATGGTTATGACTTATTACTAACTGATGGTGTTATTTATGCTAAAGACCAGTTTGATATAACTGCTCAAGTTCAAACCAAACTGTCTAAAATGCCCGACTAATTGATATATTATTAATTAAGCGTACCTATTACCCACTTCAAACATTAAGCACTCTAAAGTATGTCTATCACATTAGATATTTTACAAATACAAGCATTTTTGCCACATCGATACCCTTTTTTATTGGTTGACAAAGTGATTGAGTGCGAACCTGGAATTAGGTTGTTGGGAGTGAAAAATGTCACTTATAACGAACCTTTTTTTCAGGGGCATTTTCCACAAAAACCGATTATGCCTGGCGTACTCATTTTGGAGGCTTTGGCCCAAACAACGGGTCTATTGGCTTCTGAAACAGCCGGTGATGAATTGGCAGGGATGATTTATTATTTGGTCGGTATTGATAAGGCCAAATTTAAAAGACCCGTTGTGCCAGGTGATCAATTGATGTTAGAAGCAAGGTTTGTTAAAAGCAAACGTAATATTTGGGCGTTTGAATGTCGTGCAGAAGTTGACGGCGAGTTCGTCGCAAGTGCTGAGATTAGATGTGCAGCTGTGGTAGATTGATTTTGATTGATCAAACAGCCATTATTGATAAAAATGCTCAAGTAGCCAATGACGTTTCGATTGGTCCTTTCTCTGTGATCGGTCCGGATGTATCGATTGGTTCCGGTACTGTTATTGGTTCTCATGTTGTTATTAAGGGGCCGACTAGTATTGGTAAAGAAAATAGAATTTATCAATTCACCTCAATTGGTGAGGACCCCCAAGATAAAAAATATGCTTCAGAGATTACGCGACTTGAAATTGGTGATAGAAACACTATCCGGGAATTTACCTCTATGCATAGAGGTACACAGCAAGATAGTTGTCTTACCAAGATAGGTAACGATAATCTGTTTATGGCGTACACGCATGTAGCCCACGATTGTATTATTGGTGATAATGTTATTATGGCTAATGGAGCTTCGTTGGCTGGCCATGTTCATCTTAATAGTAATGCTATTCTCGGTGGTTTTACTTTGGTTCACCAGTTTACTCAGGTAGGTCAGTACAGTTTTGCTGCTATGGGTAGTGCTATAACCCAAGATATTCCTCCTTTTATTATGGTTGGTGGTAAACCAACCAGACCTCATGGTATAAACTCAGTGGGTATGGAACGCAACGGCATATCAGTAGAAGATATTCGCTTGATTAGAAATGCCTATAAAATAATTTACAAGATGAATTTACGATTGGAAGATGCCATAGAAAAAATGGAAGAGATGGCTAGTGATAGTAAGCAATTGTCTGACATGATCAGTTTTTTGCGTAATGTTAGTAGAGGAATATTGCGTTAAAATCGTCATAAATTCATTTTCACTTAAGATCTTCCTAGTTGAAGCAGTAAATAAGTCTATAAGACAGTGTAACTATGAATGATGCCTTTATCGTCAAAACAAATCCATTTTTTTTCTTTGCTGGTGTTGATGAGGCCGGCCGAGGTCCCCTCGCTGGTCCGGTAGTTGCGGCGGCTGTTATTCTTGATCCAAAACGTCATATTGAGGGTTTAGCCGACTCCAAAATACTGAGTGAATCTAAGCGTGTCAGTCTTGCCCTGACTATTAAAACAGACGCTTTATGTTGGTCAGTTGGGATCGCCAGTGTTGAAGAAATCGACGAACTCAATATTCTACAGGCTACTTTATTGGCCATGCAGCGTGCGATTAATAGTTTGGCAATTCAACCAGATGAAGCTTTGATAGACGGCAATTGTATTCCAAAATTGTTAATGCCTGCTAAAGCAATCGTGAAGGGTGACAGTAAAGTCAAAGTTATCAGTGCGGCTTCTATCGTCGCAAAAGTTGAGCGTGACAAAATCATGGTTGATTATCATAAACAGTATCCTGATTACTCTTTTCATTTACACAAAGGCTATGGAACTAAACAGCATTTAAACGAGATTGGAAAATTTGGTTTTTTAACAATACACAGGAAAACATTCAATCCCTTTAGAACCCTAATACTTCAGCAAAACGCTAGTTTTTAAAGTCTGAGTGGCTCTTCATCCATTAAAGCAACCTGTTCGCGCAATTCAATAATACGATCTTGCCAATAACGAACGGTATTGAACCAGGGGAATGCCATAGGAAATGCAGGATCATCCCAGCGTCTGGCAATCCAGGCGGAATAATGGATTAAACGTAAGGTACGCAGAGCTTCTAATAGGTACAGTTCGCCCGGATTAAAGTCGTAAAACGTTTGGTAACCAGTCAATAGATAGTTGAGTTGTAAAGTCATTTCATCACGGTCCCCTGAAAGTAACATCCAGAGGTCTTGTATTGCTGGTCCCATTCGGCTGTCATCAAAATCAACAAAATGTGGGCCGTCATCGGTCCATAAAATATTGCCCGGATAACAGTCACCGTGGAGTCGTAGGTTTTTTATGCTGCCTGCACGATCAAAACAGCGCCTTACTGAATCAAGTGCAAGATCAATAATGGCGCTATAGGCATTCAGAAGATCTAAAGGTATAAAGCCATTTTTCAACAAGTAACTGCTCGGTTCATTGCCAAAGTTAGTAATAGTAAGGGTAGGCCTCTCTTTAAAGTTTTTTAATGAACTTACGGCGTGGATTCGACCGATAAAACGTCCCATCCATTCAAGTTTTTCACGACCTTCAATCTCCGGTACCCGCCCACCTTGTTTCGGAAAGACGGAAAATCGAAAGCCGTCGAGTTCATTTAGGGTTTTGTTATCTTTAAATTGTAATGGGGGTACCACCGGTATTTCATTATCTGCAAGCTCTTTAATAAAAGAATGCTCTTCGAGGATGGCTTTCGTTGTCCAGCGGTTGGGCCTGTAGAATTTTGTTACAACGGGCGTTGAGTTCTCGATACCAATTTGGTAAACACGATTTTCATAACTGTTTAGCGCAAGTAGGCGCCCATCACCAGGCAATTCAACGCTATCCATAGCTTTCAAGATGATATCAGGTGTTAGTGCTGAAAAAGGCATTAGTTGAGTGTTCATGATGATATTGTAACCTCGAATACTCATTAAAGTTAGATTGAATAATTAATGCGTTACAAAGAAACATTTTATCTACGAAAAACACGAAAAAAATAATATCTGGGGTTGTTAGAAAAATTACTTATTGTTTGACTAAAGTCACCCGAAAAATAACGACTTAGTTCATATGGTTAAACGCTCTTAGTTAACCGTGGTTTTGATATGTCAGTTAATTTATCGATGTGTAGCGTAAAACCCCGCCGGCATTGATAGGGGCATAAAGCGTTTTGCTACCCTGAGCGATGGCACAGTCTATAACCCGCTCAATAGCTTCAAAGGCAAGGCGGAAAAGCTTGCCAAGTTTCAACGACAGTTGAAAAACAAAAAGAAATTCTCAAACAATTGGA
>Ga0268283_1000697_pt1 | contig 19635 bp, 15 predicted proteins | sample saktaG_13_FD_190140 | JGI IMG/M metagenome (GOLD analysis project Ga0268283, IMG submission 190140) | Saline water microbial communities from Sakinaw Lake, British Columbia, Canada - sak_2013_06_06_36m | ecosystem: Environmental > Aquatic > Non-marine Saline and Alkaline > Saline ... | reverse complement strand
GCGTAATGCTTTTGCGGATTGGTATCTGAAGTATTTCCATGTAACGCTGAATCCGGCAAACGAAATTTTGCCGCTCATCGGGTCGAAGGAAGGCATTATGCATATCAGCATGGCCTTCGTAAATGAAGGCGATGAGGTTTTGGTTCCCAATCCTGGCTATCCGACATATACTTCCGTATCAAAATTAACTGGTGGGAGTGTCCGTTTTTATAACCTGAACGAGAAACAAAACTGGTATCCTGATCTGCAGGAACTGGAGAACAGCGATCTGAGCAAGGTTAAAATTATGTGGGTTAACTATCCTCATATGCCAACCGGCACAAAAGGAAATAAAGACCTGTTTGATAACCTGGTGGCCTTTGCACATAACCACTCCATTTTATTGGTTAACGACAATCCATACAGCTTCATTTTAAATGATGAACATCTGAGTTTATTGTCGGTGGATGGTGCCAAGGAAGTTGCACTGGAGTTGAATTCCATGAGCAAATCGCATAATATGGCCGGCTGGCGCATCGGGATGGTAGCCGGACATGCAGAATACATTCAAAGCATTGTTAAAGTGAAAAGCAATATGGATTCGGGTATGTTTCAACCTATGCAACTGGCAGCGGTGGAAGCACTTAAAAGTAATGACGATTGGTACGTTGAAAACAACAAAACCTATGGCACCCGGCGTAAGCTGGTTGAAGAAATCATGCACAAGTTGAAATGCACTTTCGATGCTTCACAATCAGGGCTATTTGTGTGGGGAAAAATTCCCTCCAACTATACAAGCGGAGAAGAACTCACAGAAGAAATTCTTCACAAAGCACATGTCTTTATCACACCAGGAATGGTTTTTGGCGACCAGGGAAATGAATATATCCGCATTTCACTATGTGCAAACGAACAAATGCTGAACAAAGCGCTTGAAAGGCTGTCGGGGAGGTTTGATGTTTGATGTACGATTTGAGATGTATGATGTTCTAGGTGCAAGTAACGATTAACGAATAAGAAAGGAAACAACACAATGAAAGTTTGTATCATCGGTATTGGATTAATCGGCGGATCGCTGGCCATAGACCTTAAACGACGTGGTTATGCTAGCTCTGTTATTGGCGTTGACAACAATAAACACCACCAGAATATAGCATTGCACAGTGGCCTGGTCGATAAAATAGATACGCTGCAAAACGCTGTTAAAAAGTCGGATCTCATTATTTTAAGCACTCCCGTGAACACAAACAGGACACTTTTACCGGAGATACTCAGCCTGATGGATGGAACCGACAAGGTAGTTATTGACATGGGCTCTACCAAAGCCGGTATTGCAGAAGCAGTGCTTAACCACCCCAACCGCGGCCGTTATGTGGCATCACATCCCATGGCTGGTACCGAATTTTCCGGACCAATGGCAGCAATCGGTAAACTATTTGACTACAAGCATGTTATTATATGTGACAAGGAACTTTCGGATGAAGATGCTCTGAGAAGGGTAATTGATATGTATAATTTGCTGAATATGCGAATCTCATACATGAAAGCCATTGATCATGATATTCACGTGGCTTATGTTTCACATATTTCGCATATCACTTCATTTTCGCTTGCGCTATGCGTTCTCGATAAAGAAAAAGACGAGGAAAATATCCTGAAACTGGCCGCCGGAGGTTTTGAGTCGACAGTCCGTTTAGCTAAAAGTAATGCGGAAACATGGGCGCCTATCTTCCTCCAGAATTCCGAATACATCATTGAGGTATTGGATAATTATGTTGAAAAGATGAACCTCTTCAAAAAATATATCCTTGAAAAAAACACGGAAGGCCTTACAGAACTTATGAATGAAGCAAATAAAATAAGAAAAATCTTAAATTAGGGGTTAGGATTTAGGGATTGGGATTTAGGGATTGAACTTTGGAATTAATCCATGAAACTTAAAACTCTGAAACTTGAAACTCTGAAACTTGAAACTCTGAAACATGAAACCCTGAAACTTTGAACCCTTCCTATCAACCATTAACTTATAACTATTAACGATCAAAACCCATGGAAACAAAACTTCAAATTGAACCTTTAGAAAACTGGAGCATATACAAAGGCAGGCCTTTACTGATTTCAGGACCATGCAGTGCCGAAACCGAAGAGCAGGTAATGGAAACTGCCCGCCAGCTGGCTGCACTTAAAAAAGTAGATGTATACAGGGCTGGCATCTGGAAACCGCGCACAAGGCCAAATGCATTTGAAGGAGTTGGCACCGAAGGGCTTAAATGGCTGAAACGGGTTAAAGAAGAAACCGGCCTGGCTACAGGAACCGAAGTTGCTACGCAAACCCATGTTTACGAAGCATTGAAGTTTGGCGTTGATGTGTTGTGGATAGGCGCACGAACATCGGCAAATCCTTTTGCCATGCAGGAAATTGCGGATACACTGAAAGGTGTGGATGTTATGGTATTTGTAAAAAATCCTATTAATCCTGACCTCGATCTTTGGATCGGTGCTATCGAACGTTTGTATGCTGCCGGCATCAGGCGAATCGGAGCAATCCATCGCGGTTTCTCGGCCTACGAAAAAACAGCATACCGCAATCAACCGAAGTGGCAGATACCAATCGATCTTCGGATGAGGATGCCAGGTTTACCGCTAATTTGTGATCCCAGTCATATCGGAGGCGCCAGGAAATACCTGCTCGAGATCGCACAGGAAGCCATGGACCTGAATTACGACGGGCTTATGCTCGAATCGCATATTGATCCCGACAATGCTTGGAGCGATAAAAGCCAGCAGGTTACCCCTGACGCTCTTCTTGAATTGCTTGGTAAACTGGTTCTACGCCAGGCGGTTTCCAGCGATAGTAAATTCCTCGATATGCTCGGGCTACTCCGTAGCCAGATCGACCGTTTCGACGAACAACTCCTTGATCTGCTGGAACAACGCATGGTTGTAGCCGAAACTATTGGCAAGTATAAAAAAGACAATAACATTACAATTTTACAAAATCAACGCTGGGAGGAAATCATCAGGAAAGTTGAGGCTAAAGGAAAAAGCAAAGGCCTGAGTTCAGAATTTATCGAGCAGATGTTTAAAGCCATTCACCAGGAATCAATTAATCACCAGATGAAGATTATGAACGTAGTAAGCTAGAATTATCGAAATCATTATTTATTATTGGGGTCCGGGTACTGAAAAAGTACCCGGACTTTTTGTTTATGTGCAAAATATTCCTTTGAACCATAAATTACCCAAAATAAGACGAAGTCGGATTATTTACTTCAGTTGCATTAAAAATGACACTTTCGTGCTATTGCAAAAAGGTATCGGATAAGCTTAATTTTGAGTTTACTAATTAACTGAAAATTAATCAAATCTAAAAGCTATGAAAAAACTTTATCTTTTTTACCTATCTGTAATTATAGGAGCCGGGCTTGCTTTGACAAGTGGTTGTTGCACTCCTAATGCAACTATAGGTAGCCAGGCTGTTGCTTTACGTCCGCAGGAAACCAGGATGTGGTGCTGGGCAGCAAGTGGCGAAATGTGTATGGAGTTTCTTGGCACAAATGTAACTCAATGCGATGAAGCCAATAAACGTTTCGGAAGAACCGATTGTTGCAATAGCCCTGTCCCTAATGCCTGCGTAAACGGTGGCTGGCCCGAATTCGAAAAGTACGGATATACGGCAGCTATAACTTCTGATGCCGCTTTGAGCTGGGAAGATCTGAAAAAACAAATCTATTGCGTTAAAAAGCCATTTGCATTTTCGTGGCATTGGACTGGCGGCGGCGGACATATGATGGTAGTAACCGGTTATGCCGTAATCAATAATGTGAATTATGTAAGTATAAATGATCCGTGGGAACCAAATGTAGGCAACCAGCGGCTTATTTCTTATACTGAATACGTTAGTGGTGCAGATCACACACATTGGAACGATTATTATAACATAACCAAAAAATAAGGAGGACCCGGAAAATGAAAAAAACTATTTTCATCATACTAATCACACTGGCTTTTACAGCAGGCCTTAATGCCCAAAATAAAATGGATCAGGCAAAGCAGGAAACAATTACTTTCCTAAAGTCCCTTTCAGCGACAGTGAATGCTGATAACTATAAGATGTTCGGGTTAAAATCGCCTGAAGACGTAAGCCAGTTGGAAGCTGGTCAGGTATTTGCTTCGAATCTAATACAGCTCGACCGCCTGAAAAAATACGAAGGTGGTGATGCTAAATCGCTTATAACCAATGTGAACAGGGCTTCATGTACGGTAATAAACCGGCAAACCCAACAAACAGTAGGGATTGTTGATCTTGAACTGGAAAAAGAGCGTTATGTTGTTAAAGGATTTGCAAGCACAGATTTAGCCTCAGCGCTGGGACGAATAAATAAGGATTTGTTTAAACAAAACTTTTCGGTTGTAAGGATTCCAGCTTTAAACACTTATTTCGGATCTTTTACTGATGCTGCTGATAACAACTTAAAATTTGTCAGTTTACAGAATAGTTCGGAACTGCGTACCGAAATTGGTGAAATACGACCGGCTGAGGACTTCCTGAAACGCTTAGTCCCAATGGCAAATGAGTACAACGGGTTACCCTGGTAACGGGTTGATTTAAAATTCCCAATATGCATTAAAGCATATGACTCATCATGCATAAATGGATCAATTCAGTTATGTTATGGGTTAAAGTCTTTTCCATACTGTTGCGCTTGTGATTTTTAACTGTATGAATGCTCAGGTTCAGCCTTTCGGCTATCATTTTGCTGCTGAGTCCTTCGAGGCAAAGCTTAATGATCTCTAATTCACGAGGCGATAACTGTATATTGTCGCTATTACCATATACTTTGGTACTGACCTTTTGAAATCCCTGCTCGGCTGAATACCTGAAAATTGAAAGGATCATGGTTTCATCCGTTTTAAAATCGCCGATTTCGGTAAAGACTCTCAGGTTCAGAAAGGGAAGCCCTACGTCTTCAGAAATGGATAAAGTTCCTTCCTGCAGAAATTGAGAAATACTCCCATCCTTGCGGATATAACGATGATTGAATGAAAACCGGTAATCAGCTAGTTCAGCAACCGGTATTGTCTCCATAAACTTTAGGATATCAGGAAAAATCCTTTCACTAAGGCAGGCCTTATCATCAGGATGAAAATGCATTGCCTGAAAATCAAAGATTTCATCAAGTGATTCCTTTTTAAAACAACTGTTGTGCTCAACACATTGCTCATGATAACACACAAATTGCCTTCCTGAACGATCAATCAGGCAAGCACTGTAAGGAAGTTCATTGTTTCTTTCCAACAATCTCAGGCTAACCGGTTTCCCGGGTTGAATGTGCCTTTGGTTGTCTGAACTGGCCCTGGTATCGGCCGGTGCAACCCCGGAATAATTATAAGATCCATTTTCGCTCTTCATGATTGAATAACTTAATTTATTTTGATTAAACATCAAATAATCACAATGAACATACCACACAATTATGAATCTTCCGAAATTCCTGATACAATAATTTAATATCAAGACTATAGATTCAAAAGCAGGTAATCCTTCGATCAGAAAACAAATGAAGCTTACGAGAAAAATTCACCCTGAAAGGGCAATTTTAAAAAATTCAATACATCATGAGATACAAGAGTAAAATTAAAACAAGACTAAATCAGAAATGTTCAACATATTTTAGGAAGAAAATAAGATAAAATGACACGTTTGTGCTATTGCGGAATAAACATCAGCCACGTAATTTTGAATCAGTCTAAATAACCATACGTCAATAATTATTTCCGGCATTCTAATAAGGCAACATTCATCGCATAAATTCAACCCTGGTTGAATTACTGAAATCATCAATCTCCTTTACGTTAATTGGTTTTTATAGGAAGGTATCCGCTTCCTGGCACAATAAAAATATGGCTCACAGGCTCTATTCTGTTCTATTGCACTCAATGCCGCTTATTGAAATTTTAGCTTAAAAATTATAGGAGTTTGAACCCTAAATGGCTCCTGGTTAAAAGTTTCACATGATAAATCAAAAATAAGATTAACGACATCAATCGTATTGCAAAAATCAACAAACCCAATTTCAATCAATTCAATTAATTGAGTACTAATTAAAACAACTCTAAAAATGAAAAGAAACTATACTCTATGGATGTTGTGTTTAACAATTTTCCTTTCGATGCTGGGAAATGATATTGTACATGCACAATCTAGCAAAGCGCTTTTACAGGCTACTTTGCAAAATGAAAAAATTAAACAAAACCTGAAGGATAGCGATATCAGCGAATGGAAAATAAGCAGTCAGCAAACAGACAAGAGCACTGGCATTACACATACCTATATTCAACAGTTGCATAATGGGATTCCTGTATATAATGCGATCAGCGTTTTTGCAGTAAAACAGAATAACGTAGTTTCCTTCAAACCAGGTCTGGTAAGGAGTGTAAAGGAGAAAGCAAATGCTGCAAAAGCAACTATTACTCCGGAAGCTGCATTTCATGCCGCAGCTGTTCACCTGGAATTACCAGTTACTGCATCAGTAAAACAAAACCGATCGGAAATAGCTGCAAATCAATACGAATTTACGGCAAATGAGGTTTCCGCCAAACCCGTAAAAGTGCAGTTACTTTATGTGCCTGTTAACGGCAAACTTATACTTGCATGGGAGGTGAGCATCGATTTAAAAGATGGAAAACATTGGTGGAATGTGCGGATTGATGCCAGTACAGGATCATTTATTGATAAGAACGACTATGTAAGGGAGTGCAGTTTTGGTGATACTCATTCAAGTAATGAAAAGCTTATGGCCGGATCACGTTCCACATTTCCAGGCCCGCTAAAAACACCTGCACAATTACCTCCTGCCAGTTCAACCTATAATGTGTTTCCTTTCCCATTGGAAGCTCCAAGTTTCGGAAGCCGTTCCTTACTCACCGATCCGGCTGACCCCACTGCATCTCCTTTTGGATGGCATGATACCGATGGCGCGGCAGGTGCAGAATATACCATTACTCGCGGGAATAACGTTTATGCGTACGAGGATCAGGACAACAATAATTTACCAGGCTATTCCCCTGACGGAGGAGCCGGTCTCAATTTTGATTTTCCTTTAAATACTAGTCTGCCTCCGACTGCCAACATGGACGCAGCGCTAACCAATTTGTTTTATGTGGTCAACACTATTCACGACAAGCTTTATACTCTTGGATTTGATGAATCTTCTGGAAATTTCGAGACAAATAATTACGGAAAAGGAGGTACCGGTAACGACCCGGTTTTGGCCGAAGGGTTTGATGGCGGAGGCTTTAACAATGCCAACTTTGCAACTCCACCTGATGGACTAAACGGGCGTATGCAAATGTATTTATGGTCAGGTACTGACTGTTCAACCCTTAATATTACAAGTACTGGATTCAATGGCACAATGACAGTGCTGAAAGGCGGCTTTTCTCCCAATGCAAGTGCTACAGCTGATATTATTCTGATGGATGATGGAGTGGCGCCGACAAGCAATGGCTGTGAAGCTGCTATAATTAGTTTGACAGGAAAAATAGTATTAATTGACAGGGGAACCTGTACATTCGTAAGTAAAGTGCTGGCCGCCCAGGCAGCCGGTGCGGTTGGGGTGATTATTGCCAATAACACAACAGGTTTAATCTCAATGGGAGGTTCCGGGCCAGTTACCATACCTGCTGCAATGATTTCACAAGCTGATGGAATCGCTTTGAAAAATGAATTGTTGGCCGGAGTAGTAAATGCAACTTTGGTAACATGTACTTCTCAGAATCGTGACGGCTCCTTAGACAATGGAATCATTGCGCATGAGTTTGGGCATGGAGTTTCCAACAGGCTCACCGGGGGCCCCGCAAATTCCAGTTGCCTCAATAATGGCGAACAGGCTGGTGAAGGCTGGAGCGACTGGCTTGCTCTGATGATGACCATTGAGCCAGGTGACCATGGAACAGATGCCAGACCAATGGGCTCATATGTTGGAAACGGAGGTATACGCAGATTCCCATATTCAACGGATATGAGTATTAATTCACAAACCTACGCTGACCTTGCCCTTAGCCCTGAAGTACATAATATTGGAGAGATATGGTGCAGTACAATCTGGGATATGACCTGGCTGCTCATTGATCAATACGGGTATGATAATAATCCGGCAAATGCCGCTGCCGGTAATAATATTGCAATTAAACTGGTTTTGGAAGGCATGAAACTACAGCCTTGTGGCCCTGGATTTTTAGACTCCAGGGATGCCATTCTTTTAGCTGATAAGATTCTCTACAACGACGCACACAGATGCCAGATTGGCCAGGCCTTTGCCCGAAGGGGTATGGGATCACTTGCCAATCAGGGCAGTGCCGATATAGCCGGCGATGAAACAGCCGATTTCTCCAATTATTTTTGTACTCCATGCGCAGGCAAGCCTGATGTAGGACCGGCTTCCTCAACAGCTACGGTAGTCTGTGCTCTGGGGGAATTTACCGTAAAAGTCCCGAAAGCGGATATTGATTTAGGACTAACTTATCAGTGGCAGTTGTCGCCTGATAATATGAACTGGACAAACATCGGCGGAGCAACTGATATTCACTTTACAGGAACACAGACCAGCGCAAATTCGTATCGTTGTATTGTTACCTGTGCGAACAGCGGATCATCCGATACATCGGCAGCTGTGAGCATAGCCTTCCTCTCCGATTGTATTATTATGTCCAATAATACAGTTACTACGTGTTCAGGCAACTTCTTCGATTCAGGTGGACCTTCAAGCAATTATTCAGACCTTGAAGATTATACTGAAACATTTGTTCCTTCTGCTGGTAACAAGATTAAAATAACCTGGGACTATTTCAGCTCGGAACAAGATTTTGATTATATAACAATTTTCGACGGGCCTGATAATACATATCCAGTATTGTTTGGACCTGCGTCAGGAACACAAAACATTCCTACATTTATTTCATCTGACCCAACAGGAACCTTAACCGTACATTTTACTTCGGATGAAGCAGTTAATGCCGCCGGATGGGAAGCAGCAGTTAGTTGTGTATCAATTTGCACAGGACCTGTAAATGACGGTATTTCAAATCCGGTTATCTGCCAGGGCGGCAGTACTGTATTGAGTGTTTCCGGTTCAAGCGGATATACCTGGTCACCGGCTACTGGCTTGAATCAAACTACAGGAAGCAGTGTGATTGCGTCACCGGCTACTACCACAACCTATACGGTTACTTCGGCTGACAATGCCATTTGCCATATCGAAATTATAGTAACAGTTAATCCTTTACCAGCAGCTGCAAGTAAAATTTCGGGTCCTGTAAAAGTTTGTAAAAACAAATCAGGTTTTGTGTATACCGTTGGGGCTATTTCGGATGCAACTTCATATGTCTGGACTTTGCCGGCAGAAATGTCGCCTGTTACAGGAGGATTAACAACAGCAACCAATAGTATTACTGTTAAAACAAGTTCCAATTTCAGTAGTGGCCTCATCAAGGTTTATGGCGTAAACAGTTGTGGCAATGGAATACTGAGCCCGGCATTTGCTGTTTCAAGATTAACTTCGGCACCATCGACCCCGACAGTAATTAATGGCATTTACGAATACGGATATGGGTATTGTGCAGGAAGCACTTACACCTTCACAACTACATCAACCAATGCTGATAGCTATTTCTGGAAGGCTTCGGCCGGAGTAATCCAAAGCGGCCAAGGCACAAACACTGTCACCATTACACTCAATAATTCTAACGTAAGCAGTACAGTTAGTGTTACGGCGTCGAACTGCATAGGTACAAGCGAACAACGTAAGATTACGCTGAAATCTGTGTTACCAGCACCAAGTATTTCGGGCAGTCCATCGGTTTGTAAAAACACCAGCCCGATCAAGACGTATTCGGCATCGACCGGCGGCAGTGCATCTTCATTTACATGGTCGTCTCCATCAGCAGGCATTAAGTTCTCTGACGGTGGAATACCTGCTAATCCGCTTACTACTCCAAATGCAAGCGTAAACGCTGATTTCTCAACTGTTTCAAACGGGGTTTACAGTATTCGTGCCACAGCAAATAACAGTTGCGGAAGCAGCACCCAGAGTGCTAAAGGCATTACTGTAAAAAACTGTAACAAATCGGAAGAATCGATAATAACGGATAATGGCGAAAGTAAATTTACCGTGTTCCCCAATCCGACACATGATTTGGTTACAGTTTCATTTACTTCTGAAGTTGAAGGCAAATACTCCGTGAGGTTGACAGATATGATCGGAAACGTAGTAATACGTGAGGAAAAAGATGCTGTTGAAGGGAATAATGAATATTCATACAACCTCGAAGATCTTTCGCCTGGTGTATATTCACTTATCTTACAACTTGGCGAGACTACCTTCCAAACCAGAATAATCAAGCAATAAAACAAGTTCTGATCTTTTTTAGAAAGGCTGCCTCGAAAATGAGGCAGCCTTTTTGATTTTATATAGTGCAGGCAGGAATAATTTCATGAATACGCTATTTATCCATGCCAAAATGACACGTTTGTGCTATTGCGGAATACGAATCATAACAATAATTTTGAGTGATTGCAAATACCTTTTTTAGAGTGTGAGACATTTTACTATCAGGATATTTGGATCATATGACCTGAAAATAAATATTAATATTAAAACTACCATCATGACAGACCTGAAATACAAACAAATAAAATTAATTGGTATATTATTTTTATGTCTTGGATTTACGGGATTATATGCACAGGAAGCCATACCTGCCGCAGGTGGCAATGCTTCGGGAAGCGGTGGCTCAATGAGTTACTCGGTAGGGCAAGATGTTTACACTACAAACACAGGTTCAAATGGCTCTGTTTCACAAGGCGTGCAGCAACCTTACGAAATATTTGTTGTAACCGGCCTGGAAGAATCAATTGGGATTAATCTAAATATCTCTGCATATCCTAATCCGACAGCAGATTTCCTCACCTTGAAAGTTGATGCTTCTGCTCAACTCAATTTCCATACTATGTCGTATCAGCTTTTCGACCTGAACAGCAAACCTTTAGAAAATAAAAAACTGACAGGCAACGAAACAGGTATTGATATGAAAAATCTGGTTCCTGCAACGTATATGCTTAAAGTTACCGATAAAAACAAAGAAGTAAGGACATTTAAAATAATTAAGAAATAACAATAAATGAGAAAGCTAAAGAGAATTTTTACTGCTATAATACTAATCACCTGTGTGCTCCTTCCATGGCTGGCAAATGCGCAGGCACCACAGAAAATGAGCTTTCAGGCAGTTATCCGTAACAGCAGTAATGCACTGGTTACTTCGGTACCTGTTGGTATGCGGGTAAGTATCTTACAGGGTTCAGCAGTGGGTGTAGCAGCATATGTAGAAACGCAAAAGCCAACTACCAACGCCAATGGTTTGGCAAGTATTGAAATAGGATCAGGAACAGTCGTTTCAGGAAAATTCTCCACGATTAATTGGGGAAGTGGTCCGTATTTTATTAAAATGGAAACGGATCCTGCAGGCGGAACAAATTATACAATTATTGGCACAACCGAATTAATGAGTGTTCCTTTTGCTTTGTTTTCAGGAAACGCTTCCAATACAGGAGGCAATTCCTGGACGGCAAATGGAAGTAATATCTTTAACAGCAATTCAGCCAACGTTGGCATTGGCAGCACCAACCCAACGGTAAAGCTTACTATTCAAACCCCCATTAATACAGCCGGGTGGACACATATTGGTGGCACGGATTCAATTATTGTATCCGAAGGCATTGGTGGAGTTTCGGCAGCAATGGGCACTACTACCAAACATGCTTTCCGGCTTAATACCAGTGGAGTTGGCAGGCTGCATATTTATCCGGCCGGTGAGGTGGTAGTTGGCAGTAACACAACGGCGGCATTTGGAAAATTAACTGTGGAAACGCCCAACAATAGTTTTGGCATATCCCATATAAGCACCGGTGGAAATATTCTGGCTACTAATATTGGTGGAACTTCTGCAGGCATTGGGACATTTTCGAATACCAACATGCGCATTTTCTGTAACAGCGCTTCCCGGATTTTTATCGCTGCTGCAACCGGCAATGTTGGAATTGGGACTGACAATCCAACTTATAAATTATCAGTGCTTGGGAATATAAGATGCACTGAAGTGGTGGTAGAGACCGGTTGGGCCGATTATGTATTTGATGAACATTATCAACTCAATTCTTTACCTGAAGTGGAAAAATTTATTCAGCAGAACAAACACCTTCCTAATATTCCTTCTGCCAAAGAAGTGGAAGAAAATGGCTTGCCTTTGGGAGATACACAAAAGAAGATGATGGAAAAGATTGAAGAATTGACCTTATATCTCATTGAAACAAACAAAAAGATCGAAAAGCTTGAACAAATGATCAGGGAGAAACAATAAGTTGACCATGAAAAGAAATAGTATTTGTGCCGGTCTTATTCTGTTATGCGTAATTGCTACCATATCCTTTGTTCATGCTCAGGGCCCAATGCCCTGCGGCAATTACAGGATCGACACAGCGGCTGAAAATAAAGCCATGAAATTCAGCATGATAAGTCCTAAGAACCCTTTAGTGGCGAATGCGGTTATAAGGGTATATTTTCACAATGTAACCAACGATGACGGAACAAATGCTGCCATCACCGCATCACAATTAACCACTGAGTTTGCTACATTGCTTGCCAGTTATGCTGCAGCAAATATTTGCTTTATAAATGCCGGGACTGATACTGTAAAAAACACATTTCTCAATACCCTGTTTAATGCAGTTAATGATCCTGAGGGCACTTTCTTCGCTCCATACCAGGTACCAGGTTGCATCAATTGCTTTTACACACAAATTATTAAAGGCAATAACACAGCCTGTATTCCACCCTGCGGTATTGGAGGAGTTGCATTAGGCGGAATACCAGGGACATTTTTCCTGGTGTCGAAAGGCAATATTGGTCCCGGTGCAACAATCAGCCACGAGATGGGTCATTGCCTGGGGCTGCTTCACACATTTGAAACTTCAACCGGTTATGAAAAAATAGATGGATCTAATTCACTAATTGCCGGCGACAAAGTAGCTGATACTCCGGCCGATCCCTATGCGTATAGTGGCAGTGCCTGTTTCCAGACCAGCGCAAACAAATGTACGTTTACAGGCATTTGCCCTGATCCCAACAACGCAACTAATTACAAGCCGCCTTATCCCAATCTTATGGCCTATTGGTGGAGTGGCAAAGATGCAAAGGGGGTCTTCGTTGATTGTTATCCGGATTTATCTTTAACCAGCGGCCAGTTTGCCCGCGTCAACAGCTTTCTTTCAAGCACACCCGCCTTAATCAATTGTATTTCATCAACCTACTTAACTCAATTCGGAATAACAGTGTCCTCGGGTTACTATATGAGTTCGGCGTTATACACTTATACCACCAGTGGAAACGTACTATTTAATGGTTCGTCCAAAGCAATAATTGGTGGTGGAAAAGTGTCACTTGAGCCTGGATTCCATGCTATTCCTTCTGCCGGAGGGCAAATGAAAATCACTGTTCAGCCTTGTAATTTTTAAAAGAGCCACTAAGTTTATGGTACAAATTATAGCAGCTTTCGCGAAGAGTAAAATTGCAATTATCCATGGAAACGGATAATATGGAGCGAAATAATTTCATTCCTGACCTGGAAGATCCTTCAACTTCACCCAGAATCCCTGCCTGACCGGACGGGCAGAAGTTCGGCTTGGTAATTTCAATTCACTGTTGTACCAGTAATTATTGCCTCACTAATTTAAAAGGCATAAATCCTTTCCGCTATATAAAAAATGACACGTTTGTGCTATTGCGCTTACGTATTTCAGGATGTATTTTTGACATATTTATTCTCTTAATCCAAACTATTCGGCTACAAGTTTCAGATTGTCAATAAATAACGTAGTTTATAATCTTTTAAAAACACAAATTATGAGTTTGTTAATTCGCAGAAAGTTTAGCATGGGCTGGCTGCCTGACTATCCGGATTTCCGGGATAAGCACGTCGAAAGTGATGACATTTCCGGTCGGATGAAAGGATTGGGTCAAAAGGACTCAGTTAAAAAAATGCTGGTTAAGACGGGTGCGCCAAAACTGACCAAAACCAGTTTGCCTGCATCGGTATCGTTGTCGAAGTGGTTTTCGCCCATTGAAGATCAGGGCAACCTGGGGTCGTGTACTGCAAATGCAGGTGTGGGGATGGTTGAATATTTTGAGCGCCGCGCTTTTGGTAAGCATACCGACGCTTCACGGCTTTTCCTTTACAAAACTACACGAAACATGATGCAGGAAAAGGGCGATACCGGCGCTTTCCTCCGCACTACAATGGGAGCTCTGGTGCTATTCGGGCTTCCTCCTGAAGAATATTGGCCTTACCACGAAACTGATTTCGATAAGGAACCTACTGCTTTTTGCTATGCTTACGCACAAAATTACCAGGCGATCAGCTATTACCGGCTCGATCCTCCTGGCACAAAAGCTACTGATTTACTTACCCGCATCAAGACAAATCTTGCTGCCGGTCTACCATCTATGTTCGGATTTACGGTTTATAGCTCAATCAACCAGGCCAATGCTGCAGAAGGAAAGATTCCTTATCCGACAAAAGGTGAAAAAATTGAAGGTGGCCATGCTATTGTAGTAGCCGGGTACGATGATAAAATGAAGATTTTGAATACAGCAGCAGGAGCTAAAGCAACAACCGGTGCTTTGCTTATACGCAATTCGTGGGGCGAAAGTTGGGGCGATAAAGGGTATGGCTGGCTTCCTTATGAATATGTGCTCACCGGACTTGCCGACGATTGGTGGTCGCTGTTGAAAAACGAGTGGGTTGATTCAGGAAACTTTAAAGTATAAAAGCGGTCACCGGTGGAAATATCCTGTCGGCTCTGCTTTTATAGATTAAAAAACACAATCTGTTAGTAACCTGCCGCTTGAAAAAAGCGGGAGGTTCTTGTTATTGAATATTAAGCAATCCTGAACATACCAATTTGTTAAGCGAATCAATTCAGAGTAAAATTTATTTTAGCTGACGAATATCCATTCGGGCAATGATGATAAAGCGGCATCCCTCATCATGAAACTTTATTAATGATATAAAAATGAAACGAATCGCGATTTTTTGTGATGGCACATGGAACACACCTGATAAACAGGAAGACGGCAAAAACTGCCAGACGAATGTTGTTAAAATGGCCAATGCGCTCAGTATTGCTTCGGCAGACGGAACTATAGCTCAACTGCTTTATTACGACACAGGCATTGGCAGCGAAGGCGGGTTATTGAAACGGGTTTTCGATGGTGCAACAGGAACCGGCATTTCCATTAAAATTCTCCAGGCCTACCGCTTTGTCATCGATAATTACGAACGCGGCGATGAATTGTTTCTATTTGGTTTCAGCCGTGGTGCTTTTACTGCACGCAGTTTATCAGGTTTGATCAGGAATTCGGGTATCCTGAAAGTAGAAAACAAACACCTTATCCCGAAAGCATATGGTATTTACCACTCCAGGCAAGCCGCGCATCAGCCCAGGGAAATTGAAGCTACTCTTTTCAGAAAAACATATGCCATTGAAGAATCCACCAGGATAAAATTTATCGGAGTTTGGGATACAGTCGGAGCTTTAGGAAATCCTCTTTTTATGAAAAGTGTGCTGAGCAGACGAAATCAATTTCACGATACAGACTTATCATCGAAGATAGATCATGCGTTTCATGCCCTTGCCATCGATGAGAAACGCAAAAACTTTGAAGCCACTTTATGGCATCAGCAACCGCATTCAGTCGGACAAGTACTGGAACAGGTTTGGTTTCCCGGGGTACATTCGGATATTGGCGGCGGCGTTCCCGAAACTGAATCAGGACTGCCGGATATCGCATTGCAATGGATGCTTGAAAAAGCTCAGAGTTGTAATCTCAATTTCGACAGAATAGCAAAAAAACCTGATCCCATGGCAAAAATCCATGAGTCCTACACTGGTTTTTACAAAGTACAGGCCAAACTTTTCCGACCTATAGGAGTCGTAGGACCTAATGAGGGAAATACAAATGAATCCATACATCCTGCAGTAATTGAACGGTATAAAAATGATAAAACCTACCGGCCACAGAATTTGAAAGATTATTTTGAGCGTCATCCGATGTGAGGACAGAGTGCTGAGTGGACTGCGCTCAGTGCACAGAAAATATCTTAATAATAAGCTGCATGTCATTGAAATTCGCACTTAGCACACAGCACTTAGCACAGAGCACTTAAAAACAGAAGGAATACATCTATCAATCCTTCAAAACAATTCATTAAAAAACTACAAACCCGCAAAAACTGAAATGCCCGATCTATATCGTCCCTACGGGACTTTCTGCATGAGGGGACTACTTTTTTCTACCTATATTCCGTCCCTGACGGGACTGTGCCGTCAGGCACATAATATTGGTAGAAAACAAATAATAAGTTAGGTCAAAGTCCCGTAGGAACGAAATAAAAAATTATTGAACACCAATAAATAAAGAGCAAATTCATTTAAATCTTTCTAAACCCCCAAAAAACCTAAAATATGCCAGATCCAATCGTTGATCCAAAAAATGAAGCTGCCGACAAAGTATCCTTTCTTGATAAAGCTATTGCCGGCCTCTCGAACCTTACCCGCCTGGAAGTTAATACGCTAGTCGGGGACTACGCTTTTAGTAAAACAGGAAATACCAACACATCAATTGATGTGTTGAGTACCAAGGAAAGGATGTGCTCCCAGATTAACATGATATCGGGAGACATTACTACAGCCATGACCGAAAAGTTTGTTACCGATTACAAGGAACTCCGCGATTATCATATAATGCGTGAGAATCAGGGGCATGATATTGTTATGAAAAACATAGAGGTATTGGGCAAAATACTAGGCGCAATTAAAGATTTCACCAAAGAAAAAATTCAACCTCAACCAACAGCACTTAACTCTTAATAAATTTCAGCAATGCTCGGTAACATGAAGAAACTTGAAGAGAAAGTAAGCTCAACACTTTACGATCTCACTCACCTTGAAATAAACACCATTATCAAGGATGAAATGAGTGGCACCAAGGCGCCCAGTAGTCCAAGGCTATTGCTTTACTCATTATCTTCAATTTATTACAGCAAGCTGATACAGTTAGGCGAAAAATATGTAGTGTACCTTGGACCGCTTCCTGAAGGTGTAACCAATCTTTTCAGAGGCATCGAGGAAAACCTTGGATCAGGATATGAATCTTTTCATGAATTAAGCCACCGGGCCGAAAGTGCGGCCCATATAATAAGAGACAATAGAGCCAGAATCTCTTTTCATGAAAATGATATTGATTCCGATATCATGATGCTTAAGCGGATAGAAACTATTTCGAACGACGTAAGAAGCATATTGAAGATAGTTGACACCGTGAAAGGCCCGCCGGTTAATGGCAGAGATACATACAAATTCGACCTTGAAGACACAATTGCCAACTTCAGGACAATGCGTAGCCAGGATGCCGACAAACTCGAACTGGACCTGGACCTTCGGCAGTTGATGGTAATCAAGAAAGCAAATGACATTGGCACAGAGCGGGTAATACTGCAGACTGTTATCGGGATGGATGGCGATTTAACAACACGAATCTCGAAATCATTTGCGGAACAGCCCGTACCTTTTATTAATGATATGCATCACCAGGCTATAGGTATTTCTGTTGATTTCTGGAAAACACTTATCAATGTTGTGGTTGAATTGGGAAAGAATTTCGTCGGAATGTTATCCAATAAAAGTTGACAAATTTGATAACAAAGTTTTCACAGGCTTTCAGGGCTTATTATGAGCTTGTTCAAACCGGCGGAATTCAATGCACGGCTGAAGGGGAAAACGTACTGCTCGATTTGAAGGGAAATTTAACCGGCGATGTTCTTTTGTTAATTGGTCCGAAGAATAATGAGGTTGCCTCCGGCGGGAATATATATGAGCTAATAAAGTCGGATGCTCTGTTAGTACAGCAAAGCAACCTGGTTTTTAAATCCATGAAGCAGAAATACAAGGGTCTGAGTTTGCTGCCTGTGAGCCTGGTATGGATGCTGAATGGGATATTCTTTGTATCGTACGCCGCCATGAATTCCGGCAGAATATCCGGATTATTCGCCGGCGAAATCGGGTTAAAAGAGATACTTGCCATATTGCCACTGGCTGTTGTTACTGCAATCAGTCCTTTTCTAAGTAAAGTAATTGGATTTAAGGTAATGAAACCCGTTCTTTCCCTGGTATTAGGAATAGCCAGGTTTTTTCGGAAGAAACGAAACAAACAAGTGGAATAATTGAATAAATATATTTATAAATTCCTCTTGCATAAAAAGCCAATGCTTGCCGAATGTGTTTAATCATCATGACCAGCTGAAATTGTTTCAGACAAACTACTCACCAGCAAAACCGATCACAACTGACTCAAAAATAAACTCATGTTATACAAGAATTTAAACACTTTGAAACGAAAATTCTACATAATTGGTCATAATCCAAATTCGGCTACAAAGGCAATCCGCTGCCTGAAAGACGGTGCCAATGCCATTGAACCCGATATCAGGTATTTACCGCAATATGAAGAAAAGTTTTTTGTATATGATCTGGTTACGTTAAATCGTAAACGCCATACGTTAAAAGACTATCTGATCGAACTTTCAGCCAGTCTCAATGATGAGAAGCTAAATCTTGCCCTTTTAGCTTTTGACCTTAAACCGTTCTGTTCAAAAATTGCCGAAAGTGAGTCTGCAATTTATATGAAGGAATTTTTTGGCCAGCTGAACGAATATTTCTTTAGTACATATTCGCCGGTCCCTGTACTTCTTACGGTAGGGAAACCTTCGGAAAAAGCGTTACTTGAAAAAGCAAAACCTTACTTAAAAACTAACCAGGCTGTAGGCGTTGATGAAGGCGACACCGCCCAAAGTGTGATCGACTACTTTAAAAATTCCCAAATGCCCATAGCATTTGCCGCAGGTACGAGTTCGCCTTTTGCATCGCCCGAAAAATTCAAGCCGCTCATTAAAGATGCCCTTGCCGTAAAGGAACATACTCCAGAGCTAAAACTGGTTTATACATGGACAGCCAATTCAGGGAAAACCATGCGTGATTATATAAACCTGGGAGTTGACGGGATGATCACAGGCAAAGTTGAAAGACTCAGAAACCTGATAGATACTGAATACCAGGAAACTATTGAATTAGCCACTTCCGATTATAATCCTTTTGCCTGATTCAAGTTCTGGGAGCAGAGAATTTGGCTGCTTTTTCTCGATCAGCTTTATTCCATCAAAAAAAATATTGCAAATATCTAATTCTAAATGAGTCATCCGAAAAACGGAAATAGTAAGTGTAACCTAATAATAAAAGTACAATGCGTAGATCAGCACTGCATATAGTTGCTCTTTCATTTGCACGAAGTCTGCTGGCCCGCAACACTACTTCATTCCATTCTTTACATAAACTAATACCCCACTTTCAGTAAACTGCTTTTGTGCTGATGCATACGGGAATTTGAACCTGTAATTTTGATTTCCCTCAAAAATGTAGTATATTCGTTTGTGTTAACTACACTATCCTGATTCAATGTCGTTTAGTTAAGGATTACTCATAATCGT
>Ga0268283_1000696_pt1 | contig 19639 bp, 11 predicted proteins | sample saktaG_13_FD_190140 | JGI IMG/M metagenome (GOLD analysis project Ga0268283, IMG submission 190140) | Saline water microbial communities from Sakinaw Lake, British Columbia, Canada - sak_2013_06_06_36m | ecosystem: Environmental > Aquatic > Non-marine Saline and Alkaline > Saline ... | reverse complement strand
GTTGAGGAAACCCTGCAGGGCATACAAAGCGTGAAAGCTTTTACAAACGAATTTTTCGAGATGGCGCGCTATCGTGTAAAAACGAAGGAGATTGCCCTTACAGGAATAAAAAACGGGAAACTCCGAGGTGCTTTTTCTTCATTTACTATCCTTGGCCTTTTCGGTACTATGGTAGCTGTTATATGGAGAGGAAGTACCTTGCTTGCCAGCGGGGAACTGGACACCGGCGAATTATTTTCATTTGTGATTTACTCCGTTTTTATTGGTGGTACCATTGGTGGTATGGCAGATGTATTTGCCCGGGTGCAAAAATTTATAGGGGCAACCGAGGATTTGTTGGAAATCTTTAACGAAACAGTTGAACCGGTGGAAGAATTTCCATTGCTTGCGCCGCACCAAATCCTGCATGGGGGCATTCGTTTCGATCATCTCTCTTTCAGCTATCCCACCCGTGCCGATATGCAGGTGCTTCGTGATATTAATGTGGAGATTAAGCCCGATACCCTTGTAGCATTGGTAGGTCCCAGCGGTGCTGGCAAATCAACAATGGTATCCTTACTTCTGAGGCTTTATGAGCCAACTTCTGGTCGCATACTTTTCGACGACAGGGAAAATCGCGTAATTCCAATTTCAGTAATGCGTAGTCAGATGGCAATCGTTCCTCAGGATATTTTCCTCTTTGGAGGAACTATCCGCGAAAACATTGCCTATGGCAAACCCGGCGCCACCAGCCAAATGATTGAGGATGCTGCTCAAAAGGCCAATGCCTGGGAATTTATCAGCAAATTCCCGGAGGGCTTGGATACACTGGTTGGCGAGCGGGGGACACAACTCTCCGGTGGGCAGCGTCAGCGTGTTGCCATTGCACGTGCAGTTCTGAAAGATCCGAAAATACTTATTCTGGATGAGGCCACATCTTCACTCGATTCGGAAAGTGAGCGCCTGGTGAAGGATGCTCTCGAAAAGCTGATGAAAGGACGAACCTCTATCGTTATAGCTCATCGGCTCTCAACCATTCGCCAGGCTGATCTCATTCTGGTTCTCGATAGTGGCCATATCGTAGAACAGGGAACCCACGAGGAACTCCTGAAATCCGACAATGGCCTATACCGGAATTTAAGTGAACTTCAGTTTGCAGGGTAAGCGATTGATTCCTGAAAAAGTATCAGATCGTTTCTGAAATTCTTTATTCGCTTTCCATATCACGTTCCACATCTTTATCACCGCGCCCCGAGAGGTTGATAATGGATAATTCGTTTTTCCCTTTCAGCAACTTCATGGCTAGAGCAACTGCATGTGCTGATTCAATTGCTGGAATTATACCTTCAAGTTTTGATAAGAGATGGAAAGCCTTTATTGCTTCTTCGTCGGTGATGCAATGGTAATTAACACGGCCTTTTTCTTTCAGATGTGCATGTTCTGGGCCAACGCCCGGGTAATCAAGCCCTGAAGCAATGGAATAAGCAGTGGCAGGCTGTCCTTCGGCATCAGCCAGGCAATAGGAATAAGTTCCCTGAAAAACCATTGGTTTTCCTACCACCAGAGTGGAGGCAGTGCGCTCCGAATTCACACCTTCGCCACCACCTTCGGCTGCATGAATTTCAACTGTGGGGTCATTAAGAAAAGCAGAGAATAGTCCAATAGCATTTGATCCTCCGCCGATGCATGCAAAGATTGAATCGGGCAGACGATTCTCCTGTTCAATGATCTGACGGCGTGCCTCCTCGCCAATTACCTGCTGGAAGAAATGAACCATGGAAGGATAAGGATGAGGACCCACGGCAGAGCCAAGGAGGTAAAAGGAATCAGGATTTGCAATGTAATAACCGAGTGCTGCATCTACGGCGTCTTTAAGTGAAGCAGTGCCCATATCGGTGGTTACAATTTCAGCTCCCAGAAGTCGCATACGTTGTACATTCAGTTTTTGCCTCACAGCATCCCGTGAACCCATAAATATTTTGCATGGAATGCCAAACAGCGCGGCAGCTGTGGCTGTGGCTACACCGTGTTGCCCGGCACCTGTTTCGGCAATTATTTCGGTGGCACCCATTTGTTTTGCAAGTAATATTTGTCCAAGGCAGTTGTTGATTTTATGCGCACCGGTATGATTAAGATCCTCACGCTTGAGGTAGATCTTGCTGCCAATCATTTCCGAAAGCCTTTGCGCGTAATAAAGTGATGAAGGGCGACCTACATAGTGCTTCAGATAGTATCTGTATTCTTCCATAAACTGTTTGTTATCTTTGGCGGCTTTAAAAGCTTCGGCCAGGCGGGCAAGATGGCTTTCGAGAACCGGAGGGACAAAACTACCTCCAAAGTGACCAAAATATCCTTCTTTCTCCATTGTGTCGGTAATCGTTTTTTCTTTGTACATGATGTTATAGTTTTAGGGTTTATAAATTAGTAGAAATAAAAATAGGCCGCAGGAACTACCTGCGGCCTATAAGCAATATCATTAATGCGCCTCCGGATTAGTCGTCCCTGTTTGTTTTATTATCAGAATGCCACCACCAGAAATTGCGCGTTATCATACGATCGGATTTTTTGTTGTTTTGAAATGCAAAAATACAAAAAGAAATTGATATAGAATCCAATTATTAAAATTTGCTGATTCGGGCTGAAACCGCAGTTGACTAAATTGACAACTTAAAAAGCGTAATTTTACACCTTAGTTATAATGGAAAGCTAACAAACGTAAAATGGAAGGTTTTCATAATCAATACATTTTTAAATGAGCGAAGCTATTAATCACGAATGTGGAATTGCTTTAATAAGGTTGCTGAAACCGCTTGAATTCTATCAGGCTAAATATGGTAACAGCGTTTACGGCCTCAGTAAACTGCACCTTTTGATGGAGAAGCAACACAACAGGGGGCAGGATGGTGCAGGTATAGCATGTATTAAATTTGATGTGTCACCTGGCCGGAAGTACATAGACCGTATCCGCTCGAATTCAGCTTCCCCGATTAACGATATTTTCAAACAGGCATTTGACCGTCTGGCAGAAATACGTGAGAAAACTCCTGAACGTATCCACGATTTAACATGGCTTAAACGGCATGTGGATTTCACCGGAGAGTTATTTATGGGACACCTTCGGTACGGCACTTTTGGCAAAAACAATATCCAGAACCTTCATCCTGTTGTCCGCAGTAATAACTGGATGACGCGTAACCTTGTGCTCGCCGGCAATTTCAATATGACGAATGTTGACGAACTTTTTAATAAGTTGGTAGAGTTAGGACAATACCCTGTTGAGACTTCCGATACAATAACAATTCTTGAAAAAATCGGGCATTTTCTTGATGAAGCAAACGAAGATCTTTACCGTTCGTTCAAAGAAAAAGGTATTAGTAAAAAGGATAGTACCGGACTAATTGCCCGTGATATCAATATTCAGCAGATATTGCAGCAGGCTTCGGCAAACTGGGATGGTGGATATGCCATTGTTGGTATGTTTGGCCATGGTGATGCATTTGTAATGCGTGATCCGTCAGGTATCAGGCCTGCATTTTATTATGCTGACGACGAGGTTGTAATTGCTGCTTCTGAGCGCCCGGTAATTCAAACCGCATTTAATGTACCTGTAGGATCAATCCATGAGATTAAACCTGGACATGCCCTCATCGTCAAGAAAAATGGAAGCCTTGGTCAATACCTGATTAACGAACCGGGCGAGAAAAAATCATGTTCTTTTGAACGCATTTATTTTAGCCGTGGTACTGATGTGGATATTTACAAGGAGCGGAAAAGTCTCGGAAGGCTCCTTACCCGTTCCATTCTTCAAGCCGTGGATCACGATCTTGAGAATACTGTATTTTCATATATCCCTAATACAGCAACTGTAGCTTACTACGGAATGGTGGAAGAACTAAATCATTTCTGTGATAAAATAAAGATTGAGCGCATAATTCAATTGCAAGGCCAGGTTACAACTAAGAATCTTGAGGAGATATTTCGTTTACGAGCCCGTATCGAAAAGATAGCCGTTAAAGACATTAAGTTGCGTACATTCATTACACAAGATGCCCAACGCGACGACCTGGTTGCCCACATCTACGATGTAACCTATGGTGCAGTCCGTCCTGGAATAGACAACCTTGTGGTTATCGATGATTCAATTGTTCGCGGTACTACGTTAAAACAGAGTATTATCCGGATACTTGATCGTCTGGGCCCCCGACAAATAATTATTGGTTCCTCGGCACCCCAGATCCGTTATCCCGATTGTTATGGCATCGACATGGCTAAACTTTCTGATTTCATTGCTTTTCAAGCTGCCATCGAACTTCTGAAGGAAACCAGACAGACAAATATTCTTAATGAGGTATATAAAAAAGCTAAGGCTCAGGAAAATCTGCCAAAGGAGGAAGTGATTAACCATGTGAAAGCTATTTATAAGCCTTTTACGGCAATGCAAATCTCAGATAAAATTGCGCAACTGGTAACCCCGTCGGGCATTAAAGCAAAAGTACAGATTGTATATCAGACAATTGAAGATCTTCATGAAGCCATACCTGCACATACCGGCGATTGGTATTTCACGGGAAATTATCCAACATCCGGAGGAAACAGGGTGGTGAACCGCTCATTTATCAACTACATTGAAGGAAGGAACGAAAGGGCGTATTAGGAGATGAGTCCTTTTTTTAATAGCAATATAATCAAGCTATTCCGATAAGTTTACAAACGCCTTATTAATTGCTTCAGCAATTCCTGCCAGCTCTTCAGGAGTTAGTTTCAGCTTGGGTTTTCCGAAATCAAGATCATTTATTGAGTTGATAGGTACCAGGTGAATATGCGCGTGGGCAACTTCAAGTCCGATTACAGCTACGCCTATTTTTTCGCAGGGAATAACTTTTTTAATAGCATGGGCAACCTGTTTGGCAAATAGTTGGAATTCAGAATACCAGGTGTCGTCCATGTCAAAAATATAATCAATCTCTTTTTTGGGAATTACCAGGGTATGGCCCTTAGCAAGGGGATTGATATCAAGGAATGCCAGGAAATGCTCATTTTCGGCTACTTTATGAGAAGGGATTTCGCCAGCTATGATTTTTAAAAAAATGGTTGACATATTTTTTGTTTTTCCGGGTTCAATTTAAGCAACGTTTTATCTGTTATATTAACGGATAATTTCTATTATTTCGAATGGGATAGTACCTGATGGTACAATAATTTCAACTTTATCTCCAACAGCTTTGCCTAGCAAGCCTCTTGCAATAGGCGAAGTAACGGATATCTTACCTGTCTTAAGGTTGGCTTCATTTTCGGGGACCAACGAATAAATCAGGATAGAATCATTTTTAAGATTCCTGATCTTTACAGTGGAAAGGATCAGCACCTTTGTGTTATCAAGTTTTGATTCATCTATGAGCCTGGCGTTTCGGATAACTTCCTGAAGCTTTGATATTCTTAGCTCAAGCATTCCCTGGGCATTTTTAGCTGCATCGTATTCTGCGTTTTCCGACAAATCTCCTTTGTCGCGGGCTTCGGCAATTTGTTGTGAGATACCCGGCCTTTCTACGCTAATTAATTGTTCGTATTCAGCTTTCATTTTCTCAAGCCCTTCCTGTGTATAATACCTGATTTCTGTCATTAATGCAACATTTAAGAATGATTAAATAAGACAAAAGACCCTTCAGAAAAGGGTCCTTTGAAAAATATGTCTGGCAAAAATAATGTGCCCTGGTAATCTTAGAAGCTAAGACGCACTCCTATGCTGTGTGTTCCGCTAAAGGGATCGGACGCCCTGTAAGAATAATCTACTCCGAACACTGATCCTTTTTCTTTATTCAATGGAACCTGCACAGTGATACCGGCACTTGGCCCTGTATATACACTAGTGCGGTCTGCCTTTGATGTAATACCTTCCTCATATGTATATGCGGCACGTAGCATAAGATACGATTTCAGTTCATATTCACCCCCTAATGTATATTGATCCTTTGTAAACGAGTTTGAAGTAAAACTAGCAGCAAGAGTGAGGCGATGCATTTCCGAGAATTTTATATCATAAGCAGCTCCAATATTCAATTGTGAAGGTAATTCAAATTCAGCCGAACGTTGCTCAAGTGTGAACTGGCTTTCTTGTCCGGGTAAAAAACTACGGATCGACAAACCATCACCCTTGAATTTCATTGTAGGGCCAACATTTTTAAGTGATATCCCGAATTTAATATTTTCCTGCTCTCCTGTAACATACTGGATACCTGCATCAAGGGCGACTCCCTGGGCGCTGATGTCAGAGATAACTTCCGAAATAATCTTTATATTAATACCACCATAAATACTATTTGAAAATGCCTTTGCATAAGAAACATTAATATTCATGTATCTGGGGGAGAAGTTTCCAATACCTCCTTCGGGCAAATCCGTGGTAGTGATAGGAATATCGCCGAATTTCATTGACATAATACCTACTCCAAGAACGCTGGATTCACCCATTTTCTGGGAAAATCCAAAGTTAAAGACATTGATGTCAGATCCCTTGAGCCACTGCGTGCTACTAAAAATTAGCTCCGTTTTCGGAGTAAAAGCGGTACCGGCAACATTTGTAAACATGGCTTCCAACCCTCTGGAATTAGCAACATTTACGCCTCCCCAACCCGAACTACGTGCCCATGGATTGATTAGTAATTCGGAGGCACCGGCCTGTCCCGAGCGATCCTTGTTTCCGGCCACAACATCCTGCGATGGGAATACAAGTATTGTTGACAGTAAAACGGCTACTGCGATTGTGTAGATATTTTTCATATTCAGTAGTTTATTTTTTGTTTGCTAACTTACCGTATTAATTAGTAGGGAATGAGTTAAGGTCAACAGGGCGTAGAGCTCCAAAGAATTTAATAACGCGTTCCCCAACACCTTCCGATTTGATATGTATGATATATATTCCACCAGATATCGGGATACCTGCAAAGTTCTTCAAATCCCAGTCAACAGTGGTTTTTGATTCATCTTTATTATATTGCCTGATTATTGTGCCATTAGCAGAATAGATTGTGACTGTACATTTCTGCGGCAGGTTAGTAATCTTTACCCTGTTGTCCACCTGGGTAGTTTCATAATTAGAATAGGCGTAATATGGATTCGGGACCACATTGATAAGGTCGAGGTCACTTTTTGCCTTTGTTATACTATTAGTTACTGTAGCTATGCCTTTTGTATCGAATGTGTACATCGGGTAATTCCGGTTCTCAGTATCAGTAATGTCAGCAGTACTATTGTGCAGATCGGTAGAGTAATACCTGTGGTAAGGTTTCTGCATACGGATACGTACTTTAACATCGTTGGAGAGCCATTCCTGATCCGGAACTGCTAATGGGATACCAACATACATAGCATTTGAATACTGATAATCCATCCTGAACCGCAGAAGAATGTTTGAAGACCGGGCAAGATTAGCACGCAAATTTGCACCGGCATCATAGGCAGGGCAATCGAACCTCCTGTCTGGAATGTTATCTTTCTTACCTTCGGTGTGCGACATGACGTAGAAATAATGCTGACCACCAAAAATGATATTACCTCCGTTGTCAAGTAATTTGCTGGTTGGGTTAAACTTCATGTCGCGGCCATTTTCGCCAGCTAGCCATGAATTTTCCCCAAACATTATATTAAGGCGTTCACCCGTTTCAATGTTTATAGCATATCCCGGGAACCAACCCATACCAGTGCTATCAATATAATTCGAATTCTTCATTGGATCTGCACTCTCAACATCAGTTTCTCCATCAACATTAACGGATTTTCCTGCCCTGATAGCAAATTTTTCAACATGCCCGTCAGAAAGGGAAGTGTCAGGACACATTTCGACAACTACGCTCCTTGTCCATTTCGTTTTATCTGGAGTAAATACAATATCTACACTGGCCAGATCAACTGCCCTGGAAAGGACCTTTGATGTATTACCGGTAGAATTATTCATTGCCGGTCCGGCTTCATTTTGTGTATTATAAGCCGTCATAAAGTAAGGGGCAATGGTGCCGTTAAGTATTTTCTCAAAACTACCATCCGGGTCATAGGGTTTATTAGCTGCACCCATATTCCAGTCGTTGTTGATCCCGGATTCAGCCAGATCCTTAACTGTTCCGGATCTGATCCAGTCGAACATAAAACCTCCATCAATATCAGGCACACCAGACAACCACTGCCGCGAACTATCAGCATATTCGATAGACGATTCAATTAAGCCATTATTATTAAGAAGGATACCCCAAACAGGTTTTGGGGTTGCTTCAGCTGTTTTGCCTACCTGGTAAGGGCCACAGTGGAATATTTGCTGAATGGATACAGAAATTCCAAGTTCAGGGAATGGTTGTTCACCTTCAGTAAGGAATAGTTCTTCGTTGTAATTGGTGATAGTTGTTCTGATAGAAGTACTGGAGTTCTCTCTCGGATATACTATTCCTGTGGCATTATCAATCAACGACCACATGGCTGTTTGTATTGAAGCTGTATCAGATTGAACCTTTATGGTTTCATAGTAAAGCGAATCAAGCCGCAAAGTGTAACTCGCATCTTTCACGTTAAGTGGATCGATAACTTTAATATTGACCGGACCACGACCTTTTTTGTAAGTTGGGTGATAGCATATAGGGTAGTTAGCTGATCCCAATGGGTTTAGGAGGGAGTCGGCAGGCTGCTTGGTCAGGATTTCAGCGATACTTTCATCCGAAAGGTCAATCAATTGTCCGCCATTTCCCTGGCCCTGAATACGCGTAATAACCGGACCATCGCCATATTCTGATGAAATGCCGGTAGTGCCTACCGCTAAATGTGGTATTCCCGTATAAACTTCAATGTTCTTACGTCCTGCAAGGAATGTTCTCTTCTGCCCTAAAAGTCCACTGACTCCAGGAACCTGAGAGCCTGCATCATCGGAATATTTCATAAATTGATTAAAACCATATGCAACAGCAAGGAAGTAGTATTGCTTATGGTTTATGAGGCGTTCAGCAAAGGCATCGCTCTGCAACCTGAATGAATGAACTATCCCCTGGTTATTTCCCTGGACTTCCTGCACAGGGACACTGGCCCCTATTGCCTGATCAAAATTATAGTTTTTAAGAGTAGTTACATCGTTTTTAACATCGCACTGGAATACCAACCTGGCAAGTTTATCGTTATGGATATCAGCAATAGAAACTTCAGCATTCTGAAGCTGGTAAACCATATAACCTTCAAAATTATAAGTAGAGTCGTAGCGCGCGTTAGATCCTAATTCATCCGGCGATTTAATACTTGGATCTATTTCCTGATAACTTTCATTAAAGTTATTTCCGGCATCTGGTGTCTTCTTGTTAGAAATATAAATTACAAGTTCTTTATCTAATTCCTGGATAGTAAGATCAGGAGCATTTGGACCCTGAATAACCTTGAAGCAGTTATCAAACAGATCCTGACACTTATCGTCCACCACGCGCAGCAATTCAACCGAAGCAAAAGGCCCCCCTGAAGCAGCACGAGCCCATGGAATTCCAACAGTAATATAATTCACAGCTCCTGGCTCAAGGGTGAAAGGCCCTGCAGATTGCATAAAGCGCCTGTCCTCTGGAGGATTCCCTGCCGTTACTTCTGTCCAATAAACAGGGCCGTTTGGTGGCTGGCCACCAGTACCCCAATTGCAGGGATCGGAATCTCCCGGGAACATGAAATCGCATGCCGGGCCATAACCACCAGCCGAAGCGTGGGCTTTACCACCATAAATCATTCTTGTACCGTCAGCCCAGATACCTCTCAGCAAGTTATAGTAATCAGGAGCATAATCCGGGTCGGAATCAAAATTTCCACTTGAATTTGTATGGAATAAGAAGCGGCGCATCCCAAATCGTTCGTCATCTACTATGTCATTGGCAAAGTTAACGCCGTTTATGCTTACGTCGCAGTTTTCACCGGTTTTTGGATTAAACTTTGGGTCATCCAAACCATTGGGATCCATATAAGGACCTTGAAAGAAGTCCACACCAATTGCAGGTGGCTGATCGCCATAAGCCCATGATTGTCCATTGCCATCAACTGGTTTTCCATTATAGCAGTATCCTAAACCACGCCTGACATCGCATCCTACGTAGTCATCTTTTGCTTCACCAAGATCAGTGTCTACCCATTGGCTGAAATAAGTATCACGGAGCCTGAAAGTCGAACGGTTGATAATTTCATAACTATAGAAAGTCATGTTATTGATTTCATCATTTGTAGCAAAACCGAAAGCTTGTCCCCTGATTTCAAGACCGATAGGTGAGCCTTTTGTCTCGGTATGAATGTTGCCCTTGTCATTGAAAACCCACCATAATGTGGCATCTCCTTTTAAGACCTGGTCAACAAGAATTCCGTTTCCTTCGGCAGTAGGCAAATTGGTATGGCAAAGCTTGTTACTTACGTCGTAATATGGGTAGTCGCCTTTTTCAGGGTCGTATTCCAGGTCGCCATCAGAATCAAAGAAGGGAGCAAGGTTATAGCTTTGATTTAAAGATTCATCGCCATGAGCCGGCCAGTTTTTTATACTTTCAGGGATTACATAAGCCGGGAATGCACTTTTGTTTTCCTGCCAGGCAAGGAAATCATCTACTTCACTCCGGGTGATAGGGAAGAGTTTGTCATATTTAGCACAAGTTGCTTCTGATATTGAAGCAGTACCATTCGTAGTGAGCGGACCGGGCCAGTAATCATTACCCGATCCAACAGAGCCGCCTGCTCCCTGGCGATACCTGAGAGCGGCTAATTTTAGTTGGTCGTTCGCATCAATTCCTCCAATCCACAATGAGGCACTGAACATCGACATCTTTTTCGAGCCTTTTGGGATTTCATACTGAGCCACTTCAAAGTTCCACCACATATCACCACCGGTATTTACACGGAAGCGCACATTGTTTATATCCATGTATTTAAAACCGCCACCGGGCAAACAACCTGCAGCTGTAGATTTAATTGTTGGTCCTGATTTTGATCCGGGTATTGCATGTTGTTGCTCTGCAATAGTAATACTGGCGTATGCCACGCAAAGCAAAGTAATCAACATTATGCGAAAATAGTTTTTCATGACGCTGTTGTTATATTATGTTCAGTTCAGTATATCCAGTTATTAAATGATGCTGTTATTAGAAATTGAGTGAAACTCCCAAACGAATGAGACGAGGAGAACTATAATTCCCGGGAGTATTAAGACGCAGGGCATAGAGTTCGCGATACGACTGAGAATCCAGCTGAGAATTAATCAATGCCTGATAATCTGCAGCAGCCAGGTAACCGTCATCGTCAGGATTTCCGGTAGCCCGATAAACGCCCAGTATATTTTTAGCATTAAGAATATTCAGCACCTGCACGTAAACATTCAGGAATGTATTTTTCGTATTTCCGCTCTTGTCTTTTCCTGTTGACAGTGTGAAATCCTTGTCAACTCTTCCGTCTAACTTGAATTGCCATGGTAGCCGCGATCCATTAATTGAACCAGAAATAAATCCGCTGCCATTAAGTGGATAGATTTTGCTCGACTTAGTATAAGGAACCCCTGATCCACCGCCAACAGTAATGTTAAAGCCGGTATTTTTCAGAATCTGTGTGTTTTTAATCACAGGTCCGTTATATTCCTTGCCTTCACCGTAGCGGAAGTCGATCATTAAGTTAATTGCATGGCGGCGGTCGTAATTGAGAGGAATCAAACTGCGTAGGTTCGGTTGGTTTGCCTGAATAAGTGATTTAGATGTCTCAGCATCCGAGCCTGTGCCATTGGCAAATTGTAGTGTGTAGCTTGCCCTGATCCTGGTATTACCGGTCTGACGCATATCATAAGTTACAGTCAAACCCTTAACCGTTCCAAAGTCGATATTATTGTATGAATAATAAGTGTTCGGGTATGCGCCGGTATAGCGGAAACTCTGTATCTGATCCCTTATTTCACGGTAGAATGAAGATATAATGAGTGAAGAAGAGTTCGTAATTTTCTGTTGGAAGCCTAATTCATAGTCAACCGTACGTTCTGGCTTTAGATTGGGGTTGTTAAGAGTAGGGCTACCACTCGTAGCAAGGAAGAGATAATCGGTAGGAGTTAAAATTTCAGCTGAAGTTGGCCTCTGCGTAAGGACATCATAATGAGCAAAGAATAAAGCATCATCAGAGATTGGAAATGAGAATGCAATACGGGGCATGAATGATGTTTGGGGCTCATAATCAACAAACGAAGCAGAGCTTAATTCTCTTTTCCCTTTATTTTTAAAATCGGGTGTAATACCGCTTCCGGCATTCAAAGTTAATGTAGGATCAACTACTACTGCTCCTTCAGCATCATACCAGGTGTCCTTATTGCGGTATCCCATAATTTTTGTAGGATTTGCTGCATCGTCAACATAAACCACATAATCACTACCCATACTTGACGGATGAGAGCCTAAACCTTTTTCTTCGGAAACAGTTTTTGCAGGATAGAGCAAATAGGGGTCTTTAAGCACCATCTGGTTCGCATCGAAACGGTCAACACGTAAGCCTATGTTAAAAACCAGATCGTCGAATGAGAATTTATCTGAAATATAACCACCCATGTAAATAGGTTCAAATGCTCCCATCTCACGCGTGAAATTTCCATATGCATCTTTCTTCGTAAAGAAATCGTCGAAACTGGGTTTGCTTTTTAATTTATTACCAGCGTAATCATAGCCATAGTAAGCTACAACCTGATTGCCATTGTTGAGCAATTCGTCTGCACTGAACATATCAAGAGAAAGCGGTTTGCCAAGCTGTGCAGTTTTGCGATGGCCATCCTTGTCGTAATAGTTGATAGTATATGAATTGATGTCATATGAATCGATATCAATCCAATCGGTGCCATTAACAGCTAAACCAAGTTCTTTGCGAAGGTTGATGTCAAAAACACGCTGGGAAGCCTGATCGTAAATACGGTCATAATTTATTGTGTCCTGGAATACCTCATCTACATATACAGCATGACCCTTTGTTTTATCCAACTGCGCTATATGCGAATTGGTGAAACCGCGCATAAGTCCCCACAATTCGGTGGGGGCGGTACCATAACTTCTGTCAATACGCTGTTCGTATATCAAACCAAACTGAACGGCATGATTGCCTATATCAGCTGAAGCATTGGCATTAAACCCGAACTGTTCTGATTGACTTTTATTATAACCCGATTGCAATGCGCCAGGCGAAGACCACAAACTGTAAATATTATCGGGCTGCATGCCATTTAGCAGACCGCCACCTGTTATAACATTCTCAAGCTTGTCATAATGGTCTCGTGTTGTATTGTATAACCCATAGTAAAGAGAGGTGTAATTGGCGAGGATAGGGTTGACTTCAGAACGTTCAAATTGGTATAGCGTATCGTTAAAGTTATCCTGGAGATATCCTGACAAATTCAAAAGAGTATCTGTGCCAAACTCATAGGACCTTATTTTGTAGGTCTTGAATTTGCCGATGTAGCCATAGCTGAATAGATCATCTTTGTGCTGGAAATCCTGGTTTCTTGAATTAACCTTTGTGAAGTCGGCTTGTAGCGTGTAATAAACATTCTTGATAAGTGATTTACTGTCTTTATCTGCAGGGAACCTCTGCGTAAACCTCCCAAATACCCGCCAGGTGTCATCCAATGATTGCCCGTTGTTTTTATAATTATAGAGTGAATTAGCAAAGCTAAAGTTGCGGGAGTTGCTATAATTATATGAACCTCCGAGCGAAAGATTAATAGTTGGCCCTGTTTTCACATCGAGTTTCCCGGAGAAATTGGCCGAGGAGTTCGAGGAATTTTGAGTGGTTTTCATGAGTTCAAGATCATTCATGCGGATAAATTCTGCATTCATATAAGAACCAGCCCCTGTTCCGGATGGGCGGAGAGGAGTCTGCTCAAGCCTTGACAGAACATCATCTTTTATTTTATAAACGCCATTGGCAGTAGGACGCCCATCTTTATTATATTCAAATTCGCCTGCAATAAAATAACCTAGAAGGGATGCAGTACGTGCTTTGTTCCAAAGCAAAGGGCCCTGCATATTGATACCCGCACGGTTGTATCCGAACTTGTCAAGAAACTGGGATGTCTGTAATTCAACACCTGCACCGAATTCACGGGAAGGCCCTTTAGTAGTAACATTAATAATTCCACCTGTAGCATCTCCATACTGAGCAGGAACACCACCAAGGATAACTGTAACTTGCTCAATGGCCGATTCAGGTAGTGATGACGAACCTCTTACACGAATCCCGTCAATATACATAACAGTCCCTTCGGGGCGCTGACCACGCACACTACCGCGCTCCCCGTCAGCAGAAAACACACCGCCTACCGAAGTAGCAATAGAATTTGCTGACCGGCTGGGCATTTTTGAAATTTCCTCAGCTGTTACAGTAGCTCCACTAGCCGTTTGATCCTTGTTAATAAGAGGAACTTTATAATCAACTACCTCGTAGGTTTCGAGGGTAGTCGCCGTTGATTCCAAATCAATATTCTGGAATGCGATCTGATCCGACTTAATAATGAACCCACGAATCATCAATGGCTTAAACCCGATATAGGTTGCTTTGATGTCGTACTTCCCCGGTGTGAGAGGCTTGATTGTGTAATTACCATCGAAATCCGATGTGGTTCCACCAGCTTGTGTGCCCCCGTTTTCAACAATAATGTTGGCAAATGGGATAGGTTCTTTCGTTTCCTTGTCGATCACTTTTCCTTTCAGGGTTCCCGATTGTGCAAACACGAAAACATTTGCGGCCAGAATAAATCCAATAGTGAACAGTAGATTTCTCATCATACCTTGTAGATTTTATGTTAAGAGACGATTTTTGTATATCCTGAAAAAGTGCGTAAAGATAGCAATAAAATAAAATACTCTCCAAAACTTTCTATAGCTCAATTTATAAAATGTATTCATGTTATGCGAGAGAATCTCCGGGATTTATATATTTATCAAAAAATGCGACATTTTAATTAGACTATTGCCTTGCATTTTCGGTCCTCATAGAATTGTTGTAAATCCATTCAGTGAAGACCGATCAGCACGACTTTAACATAGCAGGAGTCACTGTTTGGATATTCCCATGCTCACTTTCAAATAAGTAATACAACATCGCAAAAAATCATTTACCTAAACAGTTGCATATCAATATAAGTGAATACAAGAGCTCCCGCCACTACGTTCCGGGTTCGTTAACAATGTTTTCGGGTATGTTTTTTCTTCCCCCTGTTAAGCCGATCAGAATGTCGCTTTGATTTTTTCATCATTTTTTCTGTCTGTTTACTTTGATTTTTTGTATGCTGACGTAATGCGTTCTCATATTCTTTATCACCTTTTGCTTCAGCCTTAGCCATCTTTTGCTCCGATTTTTGACGGCTGCTTTTATGAAAAAGAGAGCACCCCGGAGCAATAACCCAGAACAGAAGGACGAGGATAAAGTATTTTTGCCGGAATTGTTTCAGCATTATTGGTCGTTTGTATTAAAACGTTAAAGGGACAAAAATAGGTATCTTTATCGCTTCAAAAATATATGTTTATTATGAATTCCTGGTTGTTTAAAATGATGCTTGCGCTTTTAATACTAATTCCAGGTATTTCATGCCGTAAAGACAAGCAAAGTCCTGCTATTCCATATGTCTACGTAAATATCACACTATTGCCTGAATCTATTGATTATTTGCCCGTTAGTGGATGGTATTATGTATCAGGCGGCTATCGTGGTCTGATTGTTTACAGGATGACAGAGGGTGAGTTTATGGCTTATGAACGCACCTGCCCCTATGATCCTGACAAAGCAAGTGCCAGAGTGCAGGTTGAGTTATCTGGCATTATAGCAGTAGATTCAGCATGTGGCTCCAGGTTTGTGCTTACTGATGGTTCTCCTATCAAAGGACCTTCCGGACTACCTCTGCAACAATACCACACTTCTTTTGATGGTAATCAGCTTCGGATATACAATTAGTAATTATTCAACATTAAAATAAAAAAGAGGCTACTGCCTCTTTTTTTATTGTTGCCAATTATTCTTTAGTACCTGTAATGGTCAGGCTTATAAGGACCGCCAGATGGAATTCCGAGGTAAGCTGATTGCTCAGGAGTGAGCTTTGTCAGTTTTACACCAATCATTTCCAGGTGCAGGCGCGCCACTTCTTCATCAAGGTATTTGGGAAGACGATATACACCAACTTCATAATTGTTCTTCCAGAGGTCTATCTGGGCCAGCGATTGGTTTGTGAACGAATTGCTCATCACAAACGAAGGATGGCCGGTAGCACAGCCAAGGTTCACAAGTCGGCCTTCTGCCAGCAGGAAAATTGCATGCCCATCGGGAAATATATATTTATCAACCTGAGGTTTTATGTTAATCTTTTCAATTCCAGGGAAATTATTAAGTTGATCTACCTGAATCTCATTATCGAAGTGCCCGATATTGCAAACAATAGCCTGGTCTTTCATTTTCTTCATGTGATCAATTGTAATCACACCAAGGTTGCCTGTAGTGGTTACAAAAATCTGACCTTCGGGCAGAGCGTTTTCAATAGTGGTTACTTCATATCCCTCCATCGCTGCCTGTAACGCGCAAATTGGATCGATTTCAGTTACAATTACTCTTGCACCATAGGCTTTCATTGATTTGGCTGAACCTTTTCCAACATCCCCATATCCTAACACCACGACTACTTTGCCTGCAAGCATTACATCAGTAGCACGTTTGATGCCATCTGCGAGAGATTCGCGGCAGCCATAGAGGTTGTCGAACTTTGATTTGGTAACTGAATCATTAACATTGATTGCCGGCACAAGTAGTTCGCCTCGCTCCATCATCTGGTAAAGGCGATGAACTCCGGTTGTTGTCTCTTCAGATACGCCTTTCCAATCCTTAACTGTATGATGCCATCTCTGGGAGTCTTCAACAAAACATTCTTTTAGCTGGTTCATTACTGCAGTTTCTTCCGCATTGGCAGTTGGAGCATTTAGCAATGATGGGTCTTTTTCGATAGCAAACCCTCTATGAATCATAAATGTGGCATCACCACCATCGTCCACAATTAATTGAGGTCCTTTTCCATCAGGGAAAGTTAGCGCCTGGCGCGTACACCACCAATATTCATCAAGGGTTTCGCCTTTCCATGCAAAAACAGGAATTCCGCGGGCAGCAATAGCAGCAGCAGCATGATCCTGTGTTGAGAAAATATTACAACTGGCCCATCGAACATTAGCCCCAAGTTCAGCCAGGGTTTCAATAAGCACTGCCGTTTGTATAGTCATATGAAGAGAACCTGTTATGCGGGCACCTTTAAGAGGTTGTTCCTTTCCAAATTTGCTTCGTATTGCCATTAAGCCTGGCATTTCTTTCTCGGCTATTTCTATTTCTTTCCTGCCCCAGTCGGCCAGTGACATGTCCTTTACTTTGTAAAGCAGAGGGGATTCAATTAATGTTTGTTCCATTTTGAATTGATTCAATTTCAAGTTAAAAAGAGGCCAAAATTAAGCATTTTATATGCCTGTATAAAAATATTACTAAATCTTTAAGGGTTTACCCTCAATGAAACATTTTGGTAACGAAAACGAAATCGCTTAAATTTAGATTTATAAGGTTCGGAATAGTCAAACAGGTTAGCACAAAGATTTGTCAATTGTCATTATTTTTTTCGTCCGGAAGGTCTATTGACAAATATTTTTGAAAAGAACCCTGCTCATATCGAAAATTTCTAATTTTGAACCGCGAAATACATCAGCTTTAAGCATTCTGTTCTTAATTCTTCCCTTCCTTACGAATATCTTTTTCAAATGAAGCGTAAACTACTCATCAGAGACCTCACCCTGCGAGATGGCCAGCAATCGTTGTTTGCAACCCGAATGAGCCAAAAACAAGTGGAACGGGTATTGCCACTCTACAAAGAAGCAAATTTTTATGCGATGGAAGTTTGGGGAGGCGCAGTTCCAGACTCAGTGATGCGTTATCTGCACGAAGACCCCTGGTACCGTCTGGAGTCGATAAAGGCAGCTATCGGCGACGTGTCACTGCTTACTGCACTATCAAGGGGGCGCAATCTTTTTGGGTACAATCCATACCCCGACGAAGTTATTGAAGGATTCAACCGTAATGCAATCACGTCAGGTATTGGCATTATGCGGATTTTTGACGCGCTGAATGATGTTGACAACATGCGCTCCACAATAAAATTCGTAAAGGAAAATGGCGGAATTGCTGATTGTACAGTATGTTATACAGTGGATCCCCGATTTTCTACGCGTGCCAAAATCAGGGCTTTGCTTCATGCCAAAGTTTTAAGCTACCACATCTTTACAAAGGAATACTTCATCAACAGGGCCAGGGAACTTGAGGAAATGGGTGCCGATATGATTACCATAAAGGATATGGCCGGTCTGGTTACTCCAGGGAAATTGGGACGAATGATACGAATGATGAAAGAGACGATTAAAGTGCCCATTGATTTTCATACTCATTGTACACCAGGCTATGGTCTTGCTTCTACATTGATGGCCATAGTGAATGGAGTGGACATCGTGGATACCAATATCATGAATTTTGCAGGTGGTAGTGCTGCGGCAGCATACGAAATCATTCATCTATTCTGCGACAAGATGAATATTGACACAGGTGTAAACCCGGAAGCAGTTGTTAAAATTAATCGCGAATTGAAGGAGATTCGTAAAGAACTGGCCGATTTCGACAGCACAAAACAATTTCCACGAGAGTTCGATATCACCCGCGACAAGCTCCCGCGCGATATTGATACTTTGTTTGAGTTAGCAATTGCTTATGCGAAGGCCGATAAAGAAGATGACCTGTTGGAAACCTGCCATAAAATAGAATCCTACTTCAACTTTCCCGAAGCAGATGAAAAAATAAAAGAAGCCGAAATTCCAGGGGGTATGTATTCAAATATGCTGGCACAACTTAAGCAACTGAAACTTGAGAAACTGCTACCACGCACCCTGGAATTAATCCCGATGGTGAGGCTTGCTTCAGGCTGCCCGCCACTTGTTACTCCAACCAGCCAGATAGTTGGCGTACAAGCTGTAAACTGCGCCCTCGACGAAGCAAAGGGATTGCCTGATTATACTACCAAATCAATACAATATGTGAACCTGGTGAAGGGTGTTTATGGGAAAACCCCTGTACCAATTGATCCTGAGTTCCGGTATAAAATTGCGGGTGTTCGTGAAGAAACGCCATACGACACCAAATACTATAAAAAGCAGGAGAATCCAGTGTTTGAAGAGTACGGTGGTGTAAGACTTGCTAATAACGAAAAGGAAGAATTGTTACTGGAACTTTTCCCCCAGGTGGCCACTGATTACCTTAAGAAAAAAATGGAGGATCGTTATCTTGATGAGATTTATCGGATTGAAGAAGAGAAACAGCATAAGATAGACGAGGAAAAACGGGTTTACGACAGCATGTCGCCTGAACAGAAAGAAAAACGTTTGCTTGAAGGATTATACAACTACCACTGGTCTTCCTCCGATGACGAAGAAGCTTTAGGTCACTCATGATCCTAAAATATTTAGCCGGGTTTATTTAAAACGGGAAAGGATGACTTCCTGTAAAAGTCATCCTTTCGGTTTCTTTAACATTATTATAAATCACTTTGAAGCAATTGCTTCTTAGTCAGTTCACCAATCAAAAGTCACAAATTACAGAT
>Ga0268283_1000695_pt1 | contig 19652 bp, 18 predicted proteins | sample saktaG_13_FD_190140 | JGI IMG/M metagenome (GOLD analysis project Ga0268283, IMG submission 190140) | Saline water microbial communities from Sakinaw Lake, British Columbia, Canada - sak_2013_06_06_36m | ecosystem: Environmental > Aquatic > Non-marine Saline and Alkaline > Saline ... | reverse complement strand
GACCAAGCCGCCGCCGGATTCACCGGTTACTTGCATCAAAGCCAGTTCTTCTTGAACTTTTTTAAGATCTTCCTGCATTTTTTGGGCTTGCTGCATGATATTACCTAATGCATTTTTCATTTTTTTTCTCTCTAGTATTAAACAGGTTCTATGGTGCCAGGTAAAATCCGCGCATCAAAATGTTCTTTTAAGGCCAGTATATTATGATCTGAATTAATGGCTTCGACAGAAGCTTGCTGCTTGTCTTCGCGGTCTTTGCTTAATTGAACGGCCGGTGTGTCAATCGTGGTTTTTTTAGCATTGATAACCAGTTTAACAGGCTTACCCCGATAGGCTTGTAATGCTTTTTGTAATCTTTCTTGGGTTCCGGATCCTCTGATATGATCAGGATCTACAATCAAGTTGCAAACGGTATCATCAATATGTTCCAGAACACAATTATTGGCAAATTCTTTAGTCGGGCCGGTAAGCCTCATTGCAACGATCATTGACAGCCAATCATTGGTGATAGGAGCGGCAGGTGGTTGGTTTTGAGGCGCCGTCTCAATAACAACTTGAGCTTTTATTAGAGGCGTTTCAGATACAGTTTGCTGAATTTTAACCGGCTTTGCGAGGCTTGGTTCCATCGTTGCCGGTTTAAAGGTCAGCATGCGTAACATGACCATTTCAAAGCCACTACGCGGATCGGGGGCCAAATTAAGATCCTTTTGTCCGACCAAGCCAATTTGATAAAAAAGCTGAACATCTGCTGGTTGCAGTTGAGAGGCTAAGGTCGCAATCATATCGATATCAAAATCGTGATCAATGGCAGAAGGTACTTGTTGAGCCAAGGCGACACGATGCAGAATTTGCAGCATTTGATGCAAAACATCACTAAAGTCCGGCGTTAAATTGGCAATTTCATTTATTTTATCCAGAATGGCCGGTGCATCATTCTGAGCTAGCGCTATTAACAGGTCATCAACCGGCTGCTGTGCAACGGTTCCCAGCATGGATCTGACTTCTTCTGTTGGCACTTTGCCGTTACCATAAACGATGGCTTGATCTAACAAACTTAAACCATCACGCATACTGCCATCAGCCGCGCGAGATAATAGTTTTAAGGCGGGGGCTTCAAATTCAATTTTTTCTTGTTGGAGTATAAATTCCATTTGAGAGAAAATTTGCGTCGGTAGTAAGCGCTTTAGATTAAATTGCAAGCAACGGGATAGCACGGTGACAGGGATTTTATGAGGATCCGTTGTCGCCAGTAGAAATTTTACGTGAGGAGGGGGTTCTTCCAACGTTTTTAATAACGCATTAAAGCTATGCCCGGACAGCATGTGAACTTCGTCGATGATATAGACCTTATAGCGTCCCTGATTAGGAGCATATTGAGCATTATCGAGAAGGTCACGAGTATCTTCTACTTTAGTACGGGAGGCGGCATCAACTTCGATTAAATCAAGAAATCGTCCTTCATCCAGCGCTAGACAAACGCTACAGACGCCGCAAGGATTGAAGTCTTGGAGATTTTCACAGTTGATGGCTTTAGCGAGAATTCTTGCGATTGTAGTCTTTCCTACACCGCGAGTTCCTGTAAATAAATAGGCATGATGAAGCCGATTATGTTGCAAAGCGTTGGTTAACGATTTGACGACATGTTCTTGGCCGACGACTTCGGTAAAATTGTGGGGACGCCATTTTCTGGCGAGAACCTGGTAATTCATTTCAGGCTCGAAAAAGAGTGATAGTTTTGGGCGGTAATCGTACCAGCCACATCCCGGCACACGAATCTGCTGCTACCGTTGCTTCCTTCCGGACCTGGCGGGGTTTACAGCGTATCGTTGCGAGAGGACCGATACGATCACCATTATGCTTCAGCCGTATTGGCTAAAAGAAGGCTATTATCGTTGATAAAAAATTATTATACAAGCTAAGAAGTGAATAATTTTTTTGGTTAAGAGCAAATAAAAGTTTTTAAAGTTGGGCAGAAATGATATCTAATGGTTATGACATGATTAGAGTTGAAAAGATACTTTACTGTTACATTTATTAGTAGCTAACACGAATGCCAATTTCTGCACTACGACCGGGATCGGGAGCGAAGTTACGCAAATAGGAGGTTGAGTTACGGATATTTTCGTTTAGCATGTTTTTGCCGGCGGCAAACAACTGGACTTCTGATTGATGAAACGTCGCTAACTGATACTGCGTGCCTAAATTGAGTAATAAATAACCCGGTGTGTTGGATTGATTTTCTCCGGCATCGTTTTGAGCCTCGCCGCGCGTTAAACGAGCTTGTGTTGTTATGTCATTTTTCTCGTAACTGAGTTCAAATCCATAACGGAGTGGTGGCATACGCGGGACATTGCCGCCTTGTTCAAAAGTGCCACGGGTATAATCACCAAATAAGGTTAAATCGACCGCGCCGTAATGATTTTGCATTATCGTGAATAGGGTTTTGGTCTCAAAGCCACGGAAAACGGCGTTGGCTTGGGCGCTTTGCAAGACAGGCACGCACGCGCCGGGGTCTGAACAGATCAGTTGAAAGGCTTCAAGGTTTTCGTTAAATACTTGATAATCTTGTTGTTGGTATATGTAGTCATTCACCCAGTTATTGAAAAGATTAAGTTCAGAAGTCATCCAAGTTGTATTGAATTTATAACCTAAGTCCAGATTATAAGAGATTTCTTTTTGTAGGTTTGCATCGCCTTTTTCATAGCTCATGGTCGCTTCATGTACACCATTGGAAAATAATTCCTGTATTTGTGGTGCTCTTTGCGATTGGGTGACGCCAAGACTCAGTTGGTGTTGTTTGGTGATATCCCATAATGCTGAAACTGAGCCGCTAAGTGGCACATAAGACACGCTACTGTAGGTCGTTTCGGGGCTAATGCCCTGCCATTCACCTCGTAGTCCCAGTTCGTAGGTAATGTCTTTAATTTTGAAAGATTCAACGGCAAACAAGCCATAAGAGTCGATTTTTGATTGAGGAACCAACGCTTCGGCGCCCAGTGCCGAAAAGTCGCTGTTGACTGACTGGAAGCCCATAACGCCTTTAACAATACCCAAGGGTTGGTGTTCTAGTTCCAAACGGCTTTCGTAGGTTTTATTAAGAAAAGTAGTTGCTACTTCACCATTATCAAGTTCTACATGTTTATAATCGGTGTAGCCAAATTTTAAGCGCAATTCTTTAGCCAGTGCGAAGGGTTTATTCAGTTGCCCTTTGAAATCATATTTTGTTTGATTCATTTGAACTCTGACGGGGTCGCCACCTGTGCCATTAGGTGGAATACCGTAATTATTTTCGAGGCTATTAATGGCTGCACCCACCAAGCCGATATCACCGATGACTGATGCGCCTGCAGAGCCTCCACGTGAGCGTGCATTGGAATTAGGAATAACACCGTTTGGATTGTTTAATACGGGGGTGCCTTCAAGTGTTGGGTCGGTAGCACGGGCTGCAGATTCGTCTATTTGCTGGCCACCAATATGGGTATTTTTTTGATCGTTATAAAAGCCATCCAAATGGAAGGCAAATTTATCCTTGCCGCCATCCAGTTTAAGGGCACTTGACGTTAAATCAGACGCTGAGTCATAGCGTTGTGCAGTCGCACCGCCCAGTAATTTATTAGGCACTTGTTCGGGTATGCGATTGTCGATAACATTTACAATGCCACCAATGGCGCCATTTCCATATAATAAAGTGGAAGGGCCGCGCAAGACTTCTATGCGTTCTGCACTAATTGGATTAACGCCGTTGGCATGATCAGGGCTTAAGGATGAGACATCATTATTGCCTACGCTATTTTGTAATACGCGGACTCGTGGCCCTGATTGTCCGCGTATAACAGGGGTTCCAACGCCGGGTCCAAATGATTGGCTGGTAATGCCCAGTTCGTTTTTGAGGGTGTCACCAATAGTTGTGCCCATTTTTGTTTGTAGTTCTTCGCCGGATAAAACGGTTACGGGCTTCGCTGATTCTGAGGTGTACTGTTTTATGCCGGTGCTTGTTATATAAACATCATCCAGTTTGTATATCTCATTATCAGCAGCGACTGCGTTAAATCCAAGGGAGGATGTTGATAAGAAAAAAATGCCAAGTTTTCTGTTCATAAGGTTGTTGAGTTCTAATTTATAAAGCGGTCGTTGATATCTTGGGTAATAGGTTATGTTATAATGTAACAAATAGCAACTTGGGTTTAATAACTTTACAGTGCTATGGTTACAATTTAATGTATTGAGTTAGTTGAGCGGGTAATTTTGGTACGACGGGATTTGTAAAATTCATGTGATCCACAAGAAACACAAAAAGCACTAATGTTTAAAAGAGACAATAAGTATCTCTTAACATAACGCGTTAGGCGTTAAGGAGCTTAACTGGTGTGCAAAAGCCGTGTTTAATTAACCCTTAACCCGGGTTATTTTTAAAACGATGGGTAATTCTTTCAAGCGGCGGAAGACTTTGGCTAAGTGGACGCGGTCTTTAACTGTTAGGGTAATTAGGTCAACGCAAACTCGGTCATCTTGATCAACCACAGTGACATTCTCAATGTTGGAATCCAGTTCGGAAATGGTCGAGGCTATGGTTGCAAGCGCTCCCCGTTGATTGAGTATTTCTATACGAAGTTCCGTAGAAAAATCCCCGACGGCGTCTTTACACCATTCAACGTCTAGCCAGTTGGTATGTTTTTTACTGACAATAGATCGATTGCGGCATTCGTTGTGATGAACAACAATGCCTTTTCCGGGGTTAAAGTAACCGATAATTAAATCACCAGGAATAGGTCTGCAGCATTTGGCCAGTGTGATCACCATGCCTTCTGTGCCCTTTATAATCAGTGGTGATTGTTGGGATTTATCGGTGTTATCCAGTTTGATGTTGGCACTGATATCATCTTGGGTCAGTTGCTTGGCGATTAAAAACGGCATTTTATTTCCCAAGCCGATATCTTCAAGTAATTCATTCATGGACTGCATTGACATGACTTTAAGAAATGCCAGTACTCGTGCTTCTTCAATATTTTCAAGATGAATGTGCATGGTTTGCAATTCTGTTTCTAATAATCGACGACCCAAACTAATAGCTTCTTGCTGTTTGAAGTTTTTAAGGTGATTGCGAATACTGGAACGTGCTTTTACAGTTGTGACGTAGTTGAGCCATAGCGCATTCGGTCTTGCCCAAGTTGCCGTAATAATTTCAACGGTCATGCCGTTTTCCAGTTTGGTTTGCAAAGGAACCAACTGTTTGTCAATACGCGCAGAAACGCAAGCATTACCAATATCGGTATGAACGGCATACGCGAAATCGATAATGGTAGCGCCTCTCGGTATTTTTATAATCCCACCTTTAGGGGTGAATACAAAAACTTCTTTGGGGAATAGATCAACTTTTAAATTATCAATAAATTCAAGAGAATCACCGGCTGATTTTTGTATTTCGAGTAAGTCTTTAAGCCATTCATTGGCACGTACCTGAAATTTTTCTGATTTATCGTCATCTGATTTGTATAACCAATGGGCAGCAATACCAGATTCTGCCATGCGATGCATTTCGTGTGTTCTAATTTGTACCTCAATTGGAACGCCGTAAGGTCCGATAACGATAGTGTGTATGGATTGATAGCCATTGGCTTTGGGCAGGGCAATATAATCTTTAAAGCGGCCGGGGATGGGTTTGTACAAATTATGAATAACACCAAGCACACGGTAACAGGTGTCTACATTGTCACAAAAAATTCTAAAGGCATAAAGATCAAATATAGAGGATAGAGATACTTTTTTTTGGAGCATTTTTTTGTAAATACTATAGACGTTTTTTTCCCGGCCTGACACTTCACAAGGTAATTCGGTTTGTTGCAAGCGGTTTTGAATGGTGCTTTCAATAGTATCTATAATTTTGCTACGGTTGCCACGGGCTTTTTTTATGGCATGGGTTAAAACGGAATAACGAAGCGGGTGCATAGCCTCAAAACTAAGTTCTTCCAATTTGTGCCGGATTTTATTCATGCCCAAGCGATTGGCAATGGGGGCATAGATATCTAATGTTTCACGGGCAATACGGCGCTTTTTTTCTGAAGGCATAACGCCTAAAGTTTGCATGTTATGCAGGCGATCAGCCAGTTTGACTAATATGACGCGGAGGTCTTTACCCATCGCAAGGAACATTTTACGCACATTTTCAGCTTGTGCTTCTGCGTGAGTTTGGGATTTGCCGTCAATTTTTGTTAGTTTGGTAACACCATCAACCAGTTCTGCTACTTCTGCGCTAAACTGATTGGTGAGTTCTTTTTTGGTGATGGGGGTATCTTCAATAACATCATGAAGAATTGCGGCCATAATGCCGCTTGCATCCATACGCATCTCTGCAAGAGAGATGGCAACAGAGACAGGGTGACAAATGTACGCTTCGCCACTTTTGCGTAATTGACCTGAATGAGCATCCGCACTAAATTCATAAGCACGGACGCAATCATTAATTTGATCTTGATCTAAATAACCGGATAGGGTGTTGCATAATTTCTGAATCAGTTCGTCCTGAGGACGTTTTGATTCGATCGCGTCGGCTATTTTCGACATAGGTGCAAGATTTTAGAACATGGGGTTGTGGTCGTGTGTTTCACCCACTCGATGAAGAAGCGTAATATTTTCAGTCGTTACGTGACCGGCTGCGATTTCGCGCAAGGCAAGAACGGTATCTTTATCTTTTCCACGAGGTAGAAACTCAGTCGCGCCATGGCTTAGTTGGCGTGCTCTAGTGCTTGCCAATAAAACCAGTTTAAAACGGTTTTCGACATTTTCCAAACAATCTTCAATTGTAACTCTGGCCATTATAAAACCTAAATTAAGTAAAAAAGCAATTAGCCTGTCTAACAGGCTAATGGTGAATTCAATGTACAAGGTACAGGATGCAGGCTTAAGGTACAAGATTTAAAAACCTTAAACACTCTCCTCTATTTCTAGCTCCTTGATTTTAATATAGCGACAGCAGGTAGTTCTTTGCCTTCAAGAAATTCAAGGAAAGCACCGCCACCTGTAGAGGTATAGGAAACCTGGTCATTTATGCCGTATTTATCGATTGCTGCCAAGGTATCCCCACCCCCCGCAATGGAAAAAGCGTTGCTTTCTGCAATAGCGGTTGCGAGTGATTGGGTGCCGTGACTAAACTGTTCTATTTCGAATACGCCGACCGGGCCATTCCATACGATAGTACCGGCAGATTTGATTAATTCGGCATAGTGTTTTGCTGTATCCGGACCTATATCCAAAATTAAATCATCGGCTTCAACGTCTTGAACCTTTTTAATGGTAGCGACTGCGGTTTCAGAGAATTCTTTGGCACAAACCACATCAACAGGAATTGGAATATCTGAACCCGCAAGCTTTGCAGCAGCAATTAAACGTTTGGCTTCATCTAATAAATCGGCTTCATAAAGTGACTTGCCAACCGGAAAGCCGGCGGCGGCTATAAAAGTGTTGGCAATGCCTCCGCCGACGATTAACTGGTCAACTTTTTCAGACAATGATTTTAAAACGGTTAACTTAGTCGATACTTTAGAGCCGCCAACAATCGCTATTAACGGTTTTGCTGGTGTTTCTAGTGCTTTGCCCAGTGCATCCAGTTCACTCGCCAATAAAGGGCCTGCGCAAACAATGGGTGCAAATTTTGCCACACTGTGGGTTGAAGCTTGTGCTCTGTGAGCAGTACCAAAAGCGTCCATGACGAAAATATCACAAAGTTTGGCCATTTTTTTGCCTAACTCATCGTTATTTTTTTCTTCTCCAGCATTGAAGCGAACATTCTCACAAAGAACCACTTCACCTGGTGATACGGTGACGCCGTCCAGCCAGTCTTTTTCTAATCTTACAGGTTTACCCAGCAATAGCGATAAGCGTTCAGCAACTGGTTTTAAGGAGGATGCCTCGTCATATTGGCCTTCAACGGGGCGACCAAGATGTGAAAGGAGCATAACTGCAGCCCCGGCAGCCAAGGCATGTTTAATGGTTGGAACACTGGCTTGAATACGAATATCGCTGGTTACTTGGCCATTTTTTACCGGTACATTTAAATCTTGACGAATTAATACCCGTTTCCCTGATAAATCCAGATCAACCATTCTTTTAATAGACATTTTTTACTCTCTTGGTTTGTTTGTGTTTGAAATGATAATTAGGCGGCTTTTTGGGAGCTCATTTCATGAGCTAAATGATATTTAATCATGTATGAGTAATAATCAGTCATTATAGGTGGTTAGTTAGGGTTTTCGCCTGATTTCCATTTGATAGAGCAACCCATGCTTGGTATTTGTTGCTGTGGTCCGTGACCTGTTTCTGCAACAAGCTTCATGGCTTCAAATAAGTCTCGCTTGGAATCAATAGGAGCTGTTTCCTTGCTGCTGGCATCAAACCGGCCTCTATACTGCAATTCGTAGTCCTTATTATACCCAAAAAAGTCTGGCGTGCAGACTGCATTATAGCGCTTGGCAATTTGTTGGGTTTCATCGTATAAATAGGGGAAGCTAAAATCCATTTTTTTAGCCAGTAACTTCATGTTTTCAAGAGAATCTTCGGGGTATTCAGTGATGTCATTGGACATGATTGCAACTGATTCAATACCAAATTGTTTAAGCGCTTTGGTATCTCTGGCAATTCGTTCTTGCACGGATTTTACATAAGGACAATGATTGCAAATAAACATAATCAATAGTCCGTTACGACCCATGCATTGTTCTAAAGACCAAGTGCGGTCATCAATGCCGGGTAAGGTAAAATTAAACGCTATTTTACCAAATTCACAAACAGGTGTTGCTAATAATACCATCGTTGCACCTCGCAGTTATCGTAATAGATTAATCGTTTTTAACTCGTAACTTGTTAATAACAAAACCATATTTTTAACAAAAAAACGATAAATTTAATTTATCAATGTCCGTTGTGTTTTTTGCACAAATAATTTGTTGATTGCATTTCAATCAGCCTTGACACTGTGCGTTTAAATTCAAAGGCACCATCACCCTCAGTGTAAAGTTCTTGGGTAGGTACTTCTGCAGTACACAGTAGTTTTACTTTGTGTTCGTACAATACATCGATCAAGGTCATAAAGCGTTTGGCTTCATTTCGATTTTCTGTGGATAATTTTGGGATATTAGCCATAATCAAGATGCTAAAATTACGGGCGATGACAGCATAATCGACGGAGCCTAGAGAACGTTCGCAAAGTTCTTCAAATGAGGTGAGGGCGACATCCCCGTATATTGAAGATAAAGTAACGTTTCTACCTAGTATGTTTAAAATGCCAGATTGTATTTTTGCGTAATTGGTAAACTTGTTATAGTTATCCACCAGGAATTTATCAGCATGGCTGTCCAGAGGGGAATAATAGCTTACTTTAGTGGCTTGCAGCCGAGTTAGGCGATAATCTGCATGTGCAACAAGTTCTATGATTTTAGATTCTTTTTGCAAAAGTTGAGTGAAGATCATGAATTGTTCTCTTTGCAGTCCACCAAGATATAAATCGTCCGGATGGCGATTTGAGGTCATTACAACCACTAAATCCAGTTCATAAAATTGACGAAAAAGTCTTTCCAGTATCATTGCGTCTGCTATGTCGGTAACATGAAATTCATCAAGACAGAGAAGCTTGGTTGATCCACTTATTTTTTTTGCTAATGCAGTTATTGCGTCGGACTTATGCTGTTGTCGCCATTTGTGAATAAAAGCATGTACCTCCAGCATGAAAATATAAAAATGTATGCGTCTTTTATGTTCGATCGGACAGGCGTCATAAAATAAAGCCATCAACATTGATTTGCCTCGACCCACATCACCAAAAATATAGAGGCCTTGGCATTTGAGGGGGGTAGGTGAAAGTAGTCGTTGTATATAGGCTTTTCTATTATAAGTGGCAACTGCCAAGAGGCTATCCAAAAGAGATTGCAGGGTTTCTAAGGCAAGCCATTGGGCTTTGTCGTGTTGAATATTTTTTTGATCAACTTGTTGCCTGTATTGTCTGGCAAGTAGCCCGGATAAATCCGAAGTTTGTGTTGATTTTTTACGTTGGAAGATTTTTTTTAACATATAGGCAATTACTGAGAGTCTATACCAAGAGTAGCATCAATTCGGCTTGTCTAGCTAGATCAAATAACCTGTTTTTAATGATTGATAGGTGTTTAACCGATAATCGCCATTCAGTATTTAAAAATGTATAAAATAGCTGATTTACTTTTCTTTGTCAGTAGGAGAGTCAATTGAATAGGTTTTTATGGGTCACATTGTGGTAGAATTTGTCATTTTTTTGCCACTTCACTCGGCGTTATTTATTTTATGATTAAACAACGAACTTTAAAAAATACCATTAGAGCCACAGGCGTAGGCCTTCATACCGGTGATAAAGTGTATTTGACTTTACGTCCGGCTGAACCCAATACCGGGATTCAGTTTCGTAGAGTGGATTTTGCTGAGCCCGTTACAATTCAGGCAACTCCAGGAAATGTTGGCGAAACAGTTCTTTCTACAACGCTGGTTAAAGGTGATGTGAAAATATCAACTATAGAGCATTTGCTTTCTGCCTTTGCCGGTTTGGGCATAGATAACGCCATTATTGATGTCAGTGCGGCAGAAGTGCCAATTATGGATGGAAGTGCAGGTCCCTTTGTATTTTTGCTTCAATCAGCAGGTGTTGAAGAACAGGATTGTCCAAAACAGTACATTCGCATCAAGCGCAGCATAAAGGTTGAAGATGGCGATAAATGGGCTTCTTTTGATCCATTTGAAGGATTTAAGGTTACTTTTACCATCGATTTTGAGCATCCTGCATTTGAGCAACATTTAAAGACAGCGACTATGGATTTTTCTTCAACGACTTTTGTTAAGGAAGTGAGTCGAGCCAGAACATTTGGCTTTATGAAAGATATCGATATGCTAAGAGAAAATAATCTTGCTTTGGGTGGTAGTCTGGATAATGCAATTGTGGTTGATGACGACAAAATTCTCAATGAAGATGGTTTGCGTTGTGCAGATGAGTTCGTAAAGCATAAAATTCTAGATGCGATTGGTGATTTATACCTTTTGGGGCATAGCTTGATTGGTGAATTTACCGGTTATAAATCAGGTCATGGTTTGAACAATAAATTACTCCGTACTTTGTTAGATAATAAAGATGCTTGGGAGATGGTTTCTTTTTCTGATGAAGATGATGCGCCAATTTCTTTTATGCGTTCTGCCGAAACGGTAAGAACCGCCGATTAGTTTACTCAATATTGCTGGATAATCTTTCAAGTGTTGCGCTTAGTTTTTGGAGTGAAAGCCTTAATTGATTATCCTCAATAGTCAGACTATCCATTTTAATAGCCTCTATTTTTTCTACAGAAGGTAATTTAGCTAATCTTGTGGTTTTTGATACAAGCCCTAAAATACCAGTAATGATCTTGATTTTCATGCTCTCAACGGGCGTTTTAGTTAGCGTAATAACAGCATCAAGAATGGCGCTGTTATAAAAGCGTAGTTGAGTCGCCCATGTTGCAGAATCGGTATAAATAATTAGTTTTCTTTCTCTTAATAAGCAATGCCGCGTTTGTTTAGCCAATGTATCTGGCAACACGGCTTGTATTTTTTGTAAAATCTTGTGTTGTTGTTCAAGCTGATTATAAAAATAAGCCATTGTTCGGTTTTGAAACACTAAAGACGTTTTAAATGTGGGTGGTTTTTGGGGCATAAATGCTTTAGTCAGTTTTTTTAAAAAAATAGATATCCAGGTTTTCAGAGTAACTCAAGAAGCACTGAAAAACATATAATTTTTTTGTGATTCGTTTTTACAGTAGAAAATTACCAGAGCAAGTATCAGTTTTATATTTTAAATAAGGTGTTGAAAAGATAAGTAATCTGATGGGCTAGGGAGCGATAAAATGGTTGCTTTAGGAATCAGGTAAAAGCGATTTTTATTTAATTGGGGTAATCCCCAGAAGCTATGAGTAACTCTGCGCATTACCGGTTTGCAAACACCTTAACTGACTTATTTATATTATGGTTTGGTTGATTATTGATTAATGTAATTACTTAATTAATAATCAATAGGTTATGATATATTATTTAATTTTAATAATGATTTTGACGAAATTTTCAGCTATCGATTGAATTGTTTTGATATTTGATTAAGTGATAAGTGCTGTAGACAAAATCTGCTTTATAATTCATTTTTTTTCTTGAAAAAGTTCGAGAAAAGAGAGCAGTTGAGGGAGGGGGTCTTACAGTCGCAATTTGATCGTAGAAAGAATATCTGTTTTTTAGATTTAACAGTGTTTGCAGGCACTCATTTATAATTTTTGATGTTAAGTGGCTACTTCTAATCTTATATGGAGTGTTATCAACTCAGAGGATAACACTCGATAAGCGCGCTAAATTTTGCAAATTAGTTTACGACATTTGTTTTATTTGTACGACCAATTTCAAGTAGAGCAATCATGCTACTTTTTGCCCAACCTGATAGCCATAATGCGGTATTTTGTATGCAAATACCAAAAATACCCGATAATTCTTTAGCTTCAAAACCGGTCTCGCTGAGTAAAGTTGAGTGCGATCGCATTCTGGGCATGTAGCCTGCATGAGTTTTCTTCATACTATCAAGGGTTAGATTATCTTCATCTGAAATGTTTTCTTTATGATTCATAACTAAAATGTCCTATGTTTAAAGGATATCTTAACTGTTTGATTTGTTAAGAGTTATTCTTTTTTTTGGGTGATGATGACATAATCACTCCTTTTAACTTATTGATATGAGTTGATTATATCCTTGTCATAAATTAATTGCAAAAACTAATTGATGGTTAAGTTTGTTTTTTAAATAGTTAACTTATTTTAAATAAGAAAGTCTTTGTTTTTATTTTAGTACGTTAAAACACTTTAATGCATAGTTTGGAATTGGTTTGACGTGAGTTGTCATTGTTGCAGGCGCAAACTGTCGCTCTGGTGAGTGAGCTATATATGAGCATTTTTTACAAAATGAAACTAAAGAGTAGAATAAAACTTTGAAGTTATGAATATACCTGATATTGACTCTATTCTTTGCCTAGCAGGGCGGGATGAATTGTTGGATATGAAATTAGCTTAATGACATATAAACTTGTCTGTTTTGGAATAATTAGCTAACTCAACTACAGTCATAACTATTCATTAACTTTTTAGCGTTAATGAGCAAAAAATCAAAACAGAACCGAGGATAAGTGATGGAAAATTTAAATTATAATAGAGACTCAGAGTCAGATAGGTTAATTATAGTGCTGACACATCTAGGTGGTATATTCTTTGGCTTTGCACCTTCTTTACTAGTCTATCTGGTTAAAAATGATGGTTGGGTCAAAGAAAATGCCAGAAACGCACTCAATTGGCAATTAACATCTCTGGTTTACTATGCGATTTGTTGGGTCTTGGTGCTTGTGATTATAGGAATATTTTTGCCTTGGCTAATAGTCGTTTTGAATATTGTTTTTTGTTTAGTTGCTGCAATTAGATCAAGTAAAGGTGAGGAATATAAATATCCTCTGACCATTGAATTTATTAAATCTTGATTTGAAGTAAATATATTCTAAAGATGTTACTTTCAATCTAATTGAAAACTTTGTAATTGGCTATTAATTACCCAAGAGTCAGCACGGAATAGGTGTTTGCTATGCCATGCTGATCTGTTAGTCAGATTTAAAATGTTCCTATGCGCTGATATAAGATTCCATTTTATTGAAGTTGAGGTAACGATAAGTATCTTCAGTAGTTTCACTGATTTGATTAGCGTAAAACATATATTCCTCAGCCGTTGGGATTTTACCTAAAATAGAACATACAGCAGCTAGTTCCGCAGACGATAAATAGACATTTGCACCATTACCGAGGCGGTTAGGGAAATTTCGGGTAGAGGTAGAAACCACGGTAGAATTTTCTGCTACGCGAGCTTGATTACCCATGCATAACGAGCATCCCGGCATTTCCATTCGAGCGCCAGCTTTGCCAAAGGTGCTGTAATAACCTTCTTCGGTTAATTGGGCTTGATCCATTTTTGTGGGAGGAGCTACCCATAAACGCGTTGGTAATTCACCTTTTTGTTTCTCAAGTAATTTACCAGCCGCTCTAAAATGTCCGATATTGGTCATGCAAGAGCCCAAGAACACTTCGTCAATCTTGGTTCCGGCAACGTCAGACAGTGTTTTTATATCATCAGGATCATTAGGACAGGCCAACAAAGGTTCTTTAATGGCACTCATGTCAATTTCGATAATTTCAAAATATTCTGCATCGGCATCTGGTTCAAGTAAAACTGGCGTAGCCAGCCATTCTTCCATGCTTTTGATACGACGATTAAGCGTGCGTTCGTCGCCATAACCTTCGGCTATCATCCATTTGATTAGCGTGATATTTGAATTGAGATATTCTCTAATTGGCGCTTCATTTAAGCGAATAGTACAGCCACCCGCAGAGCGTTCGGCTGAAGCATCTGATAATTCAAATGCTTGTTCAACTTTTAAATCCGGCAATCCTTCAATTTCCAGAATACGTCCTGAGAATACATTCTTTTTCCCTTTTTTATCAATCGTTAGCAAGCCCCGTTGAATTGCTACATAAGGGATGGCATTAACCATATCACGCAAAGTAATGCCTGGCTGCATTTCTCCGGTAAAACGAACCAAAACAGATTCAGGCATGTCCAGTGGCATGACACCAGTGGCGGCTGCAAAGGCAACCAAGCCAGAACCTGCTGGAAAAGAAATTCCAATCGGAAAGCGTGTATGAGAATCTCCGCCTGTACCGACGGTATCGGGCAATAACATACGATTTAACCAGGAATGAATAATGCCGTCGCCAGGGCGCAAGGAAACACCACCGCGATTCATTATAAAATCGGGAAGCGTATGTTGCATTACAACATCAACAGGTTTGGGATAAGCCGCAGTATGACAAAAAGACTGTAAAACCAAGTCAGCTGAAAAGCCTAAACAGGCTAAGTCTTTTAATTCATCTCGGGTCATTGGGCCAGTCGTGTCTTGTGATCCAACAGTGGTCATGCGAGGTTCGCAGTAGGTGTTGGGGCGAACACCATTGACGCCACAGGCTTTACCAACTATTTTTTGAGCGAGTGTAAAACCTTTGCCACTGTCTTCTTCTGTTATTGATTTTAAAAATACAGTTGAAGCTTTTAATCCCAAGGATTTTCTGGCTCGCTCCGTTAATCCTCGTCCTATGATTAATGGAATGCGTCCACCTGCACGCACTTCATCAAGAAGGATGTCGGTTTTTAAAGCAAAGGCGGTGACAACTTCATCGCTATCATGACGTTTAATAACACCCTTATAGATAAAAATATCTATAACATCACCCATGGCGATATCGGTAACATCACATTCGAACGGCAAGGCGCCGGAATCTTCCATCGTGTTGAAGAAAATGGGTGCGATTTTGCTGCCAATACAAACACCACCGTTACGCTTGTTAGGGATAAAGGGGATATCATCGCCGATGAACCATAACACTGAGTTGGTCGCAGATTTGCGAGATGATCCAGTTCCGACCACATCACCGACATAAGCGACTGGAAAACCTTTTTCTTGTAAATCTTCAATTTGAAGCTCTGCGTTAGTTATGCCTTCTCTTGGCATTTTTAACATGGCTTTTGCATGGAGTGGAATATCAGGTCTGGACCATGCATCAGGCGCAGGAGACAAATCGTCGGTATTGGTTTCACCGGTCACCTTAAAAACTGTAACCGTCATTTTTTCCGGTAAATTTGGTTTATTGGTAAACCATTCCGCGTCTGCCCATGATTGAATGACTTGTTTTGCAAACATGTTACCCGATTTAGCTTTTTCTTCAATGTCATGAAATGCATCAAAGATCAGTAGGGTGTTTGATAATCCCTTCGCTGCAATTGGCGCCAGGGTAGGATTGTCTAACAAGTCTATTAAAGGGCTTATGTTATAACCGCCCAACATCGTACCTAATAATTCGGTAGCATCTGAAGGCGTTAAAATAGGAGAACCAACTTCTCCTTTTGCAATTGCAGTAAGAAAGCCCGCTTTAACATAAGCGGCTTCATCAACACCCGCTGGCACTCGATTGGCCAAAAGGTTAAGAATATATTCTTCTTCACCTTTGGGTGGGTTTTTAATTAATTCAACTAAAGCGGTTGTTTGTTCTGCGTCAAGTGGCTTGGGAACAACGCCCTCAGCGGCGCGTTCTTCAACATGTTTTCGGTACTGTTGTAGCATGGCGAACTCCTTTGAGATTATTAAATAGAGTAATGGGATGGTTGATAAGGTTGCGTTGTTCACCCTATATAACTACAAGTATGCTAATGAAAGTACCCGAGTGAAAAAGTTGGTTTACATGATAGCAAAATAAATAAACAGAGGTAAAAATGAATTATAAATAAGTAATAAATGGACTTTTTAATAAAAAGCTTCTTGAGAAGGATTAAAATATGATTTTTAATGAGCAATTATTAGTTGGAATAATAACACTCAAGTTATCATTATCAACAAAAAATGAACAAGATTTATTAAAAATACATTATTGTGAGGTTAAAAAGATCATGTCTACACAGTTTAGGTGTGACAAATGAATAATTGTCAATCATGCGGTTTTCAACGCAAGGACTCCGAAAAGAAATGTCCTCAATGTGGTAGTTTTTACCTGACCATAGCAGAACTGATTGCGGAAGAGGTGGCTTATGAAGAAAAGAACTCATTCCTCGGGCAGTGTAAGCGAATTTTGTTTTCAAATAATATCAAAGATGAACTATTGGTTAAGCTGGGGCAATTTAACGCAGATCTGACAAAAAAGGGGATGTTTACTATTTTTTTAATGATTGCTTTTATTTTTGCCTTGCTCCTATCGGTATTGTAATTAATGTTTACCAGTTAAGGGTACAAAGCTGACACCAAGAATTTTTTGATTGACTACTTTATCAGGTGCGGTTTTTTGAACCAGTATCAATTCTTGATAGTTATAAGGTAAGCCTATAGGTATGACCAAGTTAGCTCCAACCCGTAATTGATCAATCAAGGGGGCAGGGATATGAGTAGCTGCTGCAGTAACTATGATCCCATCATACGGAGCATGTTCCGGCCAACCATAATAACCATCATCGTTGTTCAGTATAATGTTTTCATAACCGAGTTTTTTGAGACGTTTACTGGCTGTTTTAGACAGGTCTTTTATTATTTCTATGGAATAAACCTGTTTTACCAATTGAGCCAGGATAGCTGCCTGATAACCAGAGCCTGTACCTATTTCTAAAATAACATCAGAGGATTTAGTATTTAATAAGTCGCTCATCAAAGCAACCATATAAGGTTGAGAGATGGTTTGTCCAGATCCGATAGGGGCTGGGCCGTTTTCATAGGCACAATACTGAAAATCAGCGGGTAAAAATTCATGCCTTGGAACTATTCTCATAGCGGCCATAACCTTTGGATCTAATGAGTCTTTGCCAGTTAAATGACAAGTATATCGTGCTTCAATTTCAATATCATTTAACATACGATCAAGGCCTTTCATCAATTTGCTCCGGTATTTTTATTCCGAATAAGTAGTTTTTTGTATTTGATTATAAATTTCTTTTGATGATTGCCGAGTTAAGTGTAATTAATATTTAATGGTTATAGTTAGCGTTGCTTAAATGAATGACAAGCCTCTTGCGAGCATGACTTCATTAAGGGGGGTTATAAATTTAAGGCATATTTATTGGTCAGGAATAGAAAAAGGGTAGTGATAGTAAATTATGTTAAGGTGATGACTAACTTCTTCTATGTCGTTTTTGCCCCAGTTTAGTTTTGAAAAGCGTTGCCAATTATCAACTTGAGTGAGTAAACTTTTCCAGTCATAGGCTTGTTTCTTTTCGCGCCAATGAATTTGTTGAGTATGACAGGCTATGCAATGGTTTTCATAAAGCATGGCCCCTCGTGGTATTTGGATTTTAGTTGGATTTACAATTACAGCAAAAGCGCTGTTAAAAAATAATATAAAAACAAACAACATAATAAACGGATATCCTCTCACTTTATTCTCCATTCAAAATAATAAATAATAACTTTCAGGTGGATTCAATTTTGAAAAAAGTTTGCTTAATATAAAAGTTCGTTTAAATGCCAACTTTCTTTGAACCGACTAATGTTCTTTCTTAAGAAGGTTTGTTTGTAAGTGCTTCGGCATTACGTTTTGCCAAGTTATCAATAACAGCGGTTAACGAACCTTTGTTTTGAATTTCGTCGTTAAAAGTCGAGCGGTAGTTGGTCACGAGACTTACACCATCAATCATAATGTCGTAAACCTTCCATTCACCTCTGCTCAAAAACATGCGGTAATAAAGATCAACGGGTTGTTGACCGGACTGGGCAACGGTGGTTTTAACTAGCGCTTTTGTTGCATTATTTGCAACCTCTACCGGCAGAAAATTTATAGTCCACTGATTATATTCTACAAAGGCTCTGGAATAGGTTCTTACCAATAAGGTCCTAAATTCATCTTTAAAGCGCTCCTGTTCTAAAGGCGTTGCAGCTTTCCAGTTTTTGCCGAGCACTAAAGGTGCTATTTTGTCAAAGTCCACATGAGGATCAATAATATTATTTACAAATGAAGTGACTTGTGAAAAATTTTTGGTAAAGGATGGGTTCTGTAATTTTTTTTGTATTTGCTCAGAAATATTTTGTATAACTTGTTGAGGTTGTTCAGTCTCGCCCGCTATCCCTTTATTAGTAAGCATTAAGGCTAGCAAAAGGGTCAGTAAGCATAATAATGCATAGTATTTAGTAAGGCTTCGTATCATTTTGAACCCCATTAAGTAAGGTAACGTTGCTTTGTATTTTTTTCAGCGTTCAATAAATTGGGTAAAGCTTGAATAGATAGTGATAGGGAAAAGTTTTTGGTTGAATTTTTAATAGACACCATAATCCATATAATTCCAGTGAATGTCTATTGGTATGACTACGTATTGACAAATAATTTTATTGAGAATCTGGTTTAACTTAAACCTGTTTGAACAGCACTGATTGTGTGTAAAAATAATTTGTCGGGTGTTCTTTCGTACTAGATAAATATTAGTGTTTTGACTTTTTATTCAGTTAGATTGATAGGACGGGTTTTTAAGTGCATCAGTGTTCTTAAAAGCATCATCATCCTAAAAGTAAGTCTTTTTATAGGGCTTGTAGGTATTTGTACTAATATTTTTTATTAAATTTTTGTGATTTAATCGTCCCGCTTTATTTTTTTAATGTCTTTCAATTGGGTTCAATGCCCTTTAAATCATGTATCTCTAATCGAGGTGTAATATGTCAATAAGTGTAAAAAAAGTTAAAGTAAGTCAAGAAGCTGAAGTATTTAGCGATACAATTTTTCTACCAGATCGTGATGCCAGGATTGCAGAGCTTGCTTATTATAAAGCCGAAAGTCGAGGTTTTGAGCGAGGTCACGAATTAGAGGATTGGCTGGAAGCTGAAGGTGAGTTTTTACTGTGACGTAACAAAGCTAAAGTTGAATGCAGTGGTTAAGCATCGACAATTAGTTGGTTTAAATTCAATAGATAAATAACAATTAAATAAGAGGTATATCATGTCTACTAAAGAAGTTGAAACAACAAAAAAATCTGAATTATTACCTAAATCACCATTAGGCAGTTTGTTTTCGTTTGATGA